>Ga0307475_10000859_pt1 | contig 18165 bp, 9 predicted proteins | sample atmos_gasesECM1C_FD_203317 | JGI IMG/M metagenome (GOLD analysis project Ga0307475, IMG submission 203317) | Hardwood forest soil microbial communities from Morgan-Monroe State Forest, Indiana, United States - atmos_gasesECM1C_515 | ecosystem: Environmental > Terrestrial > Soil > Temperate... | reverse complement strand
GTTCCGATTTCGCTCGCCGCTACTTTCGGAATCTCTGTGATTTATTTTCCTCCAGGTACTGAGATGGTTCACTTCCCTGGGTTGGCTCATACCCGCCTATGGATTCAGCGGGCTGTAACGGGAGTTCATCCCGCCGGGTTTCCCCATTCGGACATCCTCGGATCAAAGCCTGCTTGCGGCTCCCCGGGGCTTATCGCAGCTTGCCACGTCCTTCGTCGCCTTCTGGCGCCAAGGCATCCACCGTACGCCCTTAGTAGCTTAATCATAAAACTTACTCAATCCGTCTTTGCTGCTTTGAGAGTGCCCGGACTTCCGACCGGTCTCCAAAACAAGCCCTGACGTTCCGATTCCTGCAGCTCCCTACTTCCTCGCATCGGCCCTCCGCTCGCCCGGGCATGGGCTCGCGGGGTTGTCGGAGCCGCTCCTTGCGGAGCGGCTAGGAAGCCGACTCGAGGCTTTCGACTCTACCGTCCTCGGAGAACCGTGACGACAACTTGCTTCCGGTTTCTCTTCACGAGTCACCGATCACCAGTCGCCCGTCACGGACTTGAATAAGCCGCCTTGTTCCACAGTTATGCTCAATCTCGAGCAAACTTGTAATAAACCCACGCCTTCATTCCCTCGCGCGGACCGTAATCCGCTCGAGGTTATCGGCGCAGGCTTGCCAGCCTTTCTGTTGTCAAAGAACCTTTTTTCCGAGTCGATCGGAATGCCCTGAATGCCTCAGGACCTGTCTAGAGGGACTTACCAGTTCGTTCCTGACGAACTTGCCTTCCAGCTCTGCCCCAGTTTCTTCTGGGATTTTGCTTCGTGTCTTAGTTGCTCTGCGACTCGCTTCGGAAATCCCTTGCGGAACTTCTTCCCACTCGCCACCGCCACTAATCACTACCGCAAAATAAAAAACCCGGCGTCGAGCGCCGGGCGCAACCACCCATGCCGGAGTGGTTCCACGCGTTGCTCGACTTCTCTCTACCCTGTACTCGTAAAGAACCCCACTATAGGATCTACTTCTCGCCTTCGCTTTTTCTCGGGCTGGAAGATTTTGTGCGATCCGACTGTGATGCCCCTGAGCGGTCCGCGGCGTTCTGCAGCCCCCGGACCATCCGTAATCATATCAGCTTTTCTTGGTTCGTCAAGCCCTCAAAACAATTATTTGGGCTCCTTTTTCCTCAGCCCTGTGGATAGTCGATTCTAGCGCGCTCTCGCGAGAGCAAAAACCTCGCTCCCGACCCCTCCCCATCCAAAAGCTGCTCGCGAGATGACCGTCCGCAACGTTGCTGTTCTGTGGGTCATTATTCTTCCCCTGACCGAACGGCCCGGTGCCTCGCACGACACGCGCTCCGGATAGGCCCGAATTCGTTTCCCTGATTTAGTACAATTCCTTCAAGCTCAAGGGATACCACCATTTCGAATAACTGCTTTCGTAGTCTGATCCGGCGAAGGGGTCTACCCGGCCACCTCCGCGTCCATTGGGCTATTTTGGAGGAGGTGTAAAAATGTTCCAATCTCAGGTCTCTCGCAAGCTTCTGCTTGCTTTCCTAGCCGCGGGTCTGGTCGGCCTGGCGGGCTGTTCCAGTCGCCCGGAAACGACGGCCACGGACCAGCCCCCGAGGGCCACGCACGTCAAGAGGGCGGCCGCGCCTGCCCCCAAGCCTAAAGCCGAGGGGCCCAAGGTCGTGCCCGTCTCCGCTAAAGCTACGCAGCCGAGCGGACGCGTGCTCACCGTGCCGAAGGGCACGCCCATCACCGCGATCGTGGACCAGACGCTCGCGGGCGACAAGAATCACAAGGGTGATACTTTTGTCGCCAGCCTCTCTTCGCCGGTCAAGATCGACGGGAAGACCGTGCTCCCCAAGGGCGCGCACATCACCGGCAAGGTCGTAACCGCAAAGAAGCATGAGTTGAAGGTGGCGCTCGCTTCGGTGGTCATCCATGGAAAATCCTACGACCTGGAGACCAACTCGCTTCGTCCGTCCGACAAAATCAAGACGGCCTCCGCCAAAAGCAAGGAGAAGGCCAACCAGAAGGCCAACCAGAAGATTGACAACTCCAAGCTCGCGGTCAATTCGCAGCTAACCTTCAAGTTGTCGAAGCCCGTCACCGTTCCGGCGAAAGGCTAACGGCAGCTCCTTGTAGCGCAGTCCGTCTCTACGTTGAGCTTGCCCGCTCAAGCAGGCAAGCTCGATTTATCTCGGCGCGGCCTCTCCGGGGTTCCATTCGGAGAGGCCGTTCCTTTTAGGCGAGAGGTGGGTGAAGAAGCGGGCGCGCCAACTCAAACGCCTGGGCGATCTGGAGAAGCAGAGCTTCATCCATGACGGCGCCGATGAGTTGCAAACCCACGGGCAGGCCTTCGGTCGTGCTGCCGCACGGCACGGAAATAGCAGGAAGCCCACCGAGATTCGCAGGGCGGTTGTTGCGCAGGAGTAAGGCGCGTGTTGGATGATTCGTGCCACAGACCGCGGTGATTTCTTCAGCGATTTTCGGCGCGGGAACAGGCGTCGTTGGAACCAGGAGCGCATCCAATTTCGCTCGAGCCATGGTCGCATGGAAATGTTCGATAAAAGAATCCCGCAATTGCATGGCTTTTAGATAGGTGGTCGCCGGAACCTTTGCGCCCATATCGAGGCGCGTCAGGACGTCTTCTCCGTAGTCTTTAGCGCGCGCGGGATACCAACCAGCCTGCTCGTGGCAATGCGTGGCTTCGGCCCAGGCGATTTGGTTTCCCGCATCCTCGGTTTCCTCCACGAGAGGGATGGATATAGGTTCGAGAGCCGCTCCTTGCTTTCGGAGGACTCGGACCCCTTCCTCGAACGCGCTCGAAACATCCGGGGAAAGCACCTCAGGAAAAAACGTCTTCGGTAGACCAAGACGAAATGCTTGGCGGGAGGAAGATTTGGTCGCCCTCCGCAAAGGGAGCTCTTTTTTCCGCCGCACGAAAATCGCATCGAGCAAAGCGGCAGCATCACCCGAGGAACGCGCCAAGGGGCCAACGCAATCGAGCCGGGGCGAAAGGGGAACGACGCGAGTGACCGACACGCGGCCAAACGTCGGTTTTAGTCCGACGATGCCGCAAAGCGCCGCGGGAATGCGGATCGATCCGCCCGTATCCGTGCCAATGCTGCCGTAGCACAGCCCGGCTGCAACGGCAGCCGCGGAACCTCCGCTCGAGCCTCCCGGAATACGGGAAAGATCCCAGGGATTGCGCGCGGGGCCAAAGTGCGGGTTGTTGGTGGTGACGCCGTAGGCAAACTCGTGCAAGTTGGTTTTGCCGAGAACAACAGCGCCGGCCTCTTTGAGCTCGGCGACAACGGTGGCGTCGTGCTCGGGAACGAAGTCCTTGAGGATCTTCGAGCCTGCCGTAGTGCGAACATCCTTTGTGTAAATGTTGTCCTTCAGCGAAATGGGAATGCCGTGAAGCGGCCCGCGGTCGCGGCGGCTTTTGCCGCCGCGGGGAGCGAAAAGCTCGGCTTCCGCTTTTTTGGCTTGCGCGAGGGCGAGTTCGGCAGTGACCGTGAGGTAGGCGTTGAGCTTCGCATTGAGTTGCTCGATGCGCGCGAGCATGAACCGGGTGAGCTCGACCGGCGAAAGCTTGCGCTGGCGGAAAAGTCTTCCGATTTGCTCGATGGAGGCGAAGGCGAGGTCGCTATCAGTCATGTGCGACACATTACATCACATTTCACGAATGAGCTTCGGCCGCCGGCAACGGGTGCGGGAACTGGCGGCTAAAAAATTTTGTCCCGGTGCCGCAGATTTCCGAAGGTCCCGATGTTGGCCAGGATGAAGGCCACACGAAACTGGTTTTCCGTGCGCACGGTGCTGAGGTTCAGCCGGCGGTACTCGAGCGCGAGGCCGCAGCAACTTCCGTTATAACTGGCCTGGACGATCTGGTTTTGCAAGGTCTGGTTGGTGAAATCGTACCCGACGCCGCCGGTAAAATTGAACCCCTTGCGGTTTTCGCTCCCATAGCCGACCAGAGCGCGAATCTGATTCGACAGCGGCTGCTGGAAAGGGCATGGTTCGTTCGCTGGGACGCAAACCTGCGGAGGCGGCAGAGAGGCAATATCGCCGGGCGAGGGATTCTCATTCAGACGGAAGTAGGCGATGGTCGCAAAAAATTCGCGGTAAGGCTTGGCTTTGACCAGCGTCCCGATGGTGGCCAGCCGCTGAATCTCGGGATCGTACTGAAGGATTTGCTCGAGGTCATAAGGACCGCCCGGAGTGAGTTTGAAATCGCTGATGATGGGAGACCAGTTCCTCGGGCCAAAAGCAAAGGCAAAGGGCGAGATGGAATCGAGCGCTTGGAAAACGTTGCGCTGACCGTTGACAATGGCCCCGCCAAACGTGGGATCGAAATAATGCTTTTGTGCGATGCGCCAGGAAATCAGTTCCTGCGGCTGATCACCGCCGTCTTTCCGGTAAAGGCGCTGGGTGAAACCGTATTCGACTTCGCTCGTGTCGGTGAGCGTGGCATCGCTGTCGAAGCGAATGAAGTCGGCGAAGTTGGTTACACCGGTGACATAGCGGTAGGTGATGGCCGGCTCGATCGAGTGTTTGTACCTTCGCTGAACTTTGTTTTTCTTGGTACCGAAGAAACGCTCAAACGACGGAGGGCGCAGCTCGACAGCGAATTCGCCGGTATTGCGGACGATAGCTGTGCCGCTCACGACCCCGGCGGCATTGAGCGAATCGCCGTAGCGCGTGGTGCGAAAGGCCGCGAAAGCGGTTGCGCCGAACCACGGACCGAAATGCACCGGGAAGGTGACCCGAGGGGCGAACTCCTCGCGCGGGACGCTCAAGGGGGTGTCAATCGGCGTGTATGAGGGAGTTGGCGGGACGGAATCCGCGCGATGCACGGCCCCGACGAAACTGTCGAGGGAGAAGTAGAGGGGAATTTTATGCCAGGGAGCTTGTTCAACCGAACCGAAACGGGCCTGAGGCAGATTGCGCAGCGTGACAGTGGTTGCCGGGGTAGCCTCCACGGGAAGCGTGAGAAAGCTTTTGTCGTTGATTCCGGCGAGATTAAGGCTGAACCCGCGGAAATTATTCGTCAGGAACAAGGCGCTCTGAACCTCCGCGTTGATGGCGTCGCCGAAAGTGTCGGCAAAGGCAAGACGGAAGGTGAGTGACGACAGGTGGTTGTAATCGGTCACAAAGCGCCATCCGTGCGGCAGCAAAGATTGGATCTCCAGGCGTTGCTGCTGTCCGCCCTGCGGGGAGCGCGTGCCGTCAGTCAATAGCCCGCGGTCGTCGACCCCGAAGTAGGTGTATTCGACCGAGGTATTCTCGAAGGGCCTGGCACGAAAGTTGCCGCGTTCGAGCACGCCGCGGCGGCTCATGTATTGCGCGCCGAAGGTCGTATCCAGCCAGGCAAGCGGCGCGAGATAAAAGGCGTCACCGAAGATGAAGCCCTTGCGGGAGCTCTGGCCGACCTCCGGAATGAGCAAGCCGGATTGCCGGATTTTGCTTCCCGCGGGCGCCGTAGCGTAAGGAAGCCAAACCAGCGGGACGCGGAATAAACGGAAGTTGGCGTTAACCAGCGCGACGGTCTTGTCGAGGCGAATGCGCGCTTCGGGGGCGAAGAACTGCCACTTCGGGTGTTGCGGGTCGCAGATGGTGATCCAGGCGCCTTGAACGAAATACAAATCGCCGGCAAAACGTTCCACCCGGCGCGCCTGGAAATACAAAGGATTGTCGGTGAGAAGCACCTGTTCGTTCGGCTGGCGTTCGATTTTGAAAGTGCCGGAAACGTTCTGAAATAGGCCGTGCCCGGTGCTGACGTTATAGTGCGCTTCGGTGGCTTCGAGATACTCGCCGTGGTAGTCCAGGCGCACGTGGCCGGTGGCCACGGCTTCGTTCGTCCTGTCGTTGTATTCGACGTGGTCGGCGCGCAGCCGCGTGTCCGCGTAGCGAATCTCCACATCGCCGTCGGCCGTGGTTAGGTCTCCTTTCGTCGTCTGCGCTTTGGCTTCGAGTTCGGCGACTTGGCCCTTACCGGGCGGCGGATGAATCTGCTGCGCCGTGGCGAGGAGAGGGCAAAGAGGCGAAGCCGTGCCGAGGAGTGCCGTCAAGCGAAGGAAACGACGGATCGCAACCCGCCTCCAAGAATGATTCACGCAAGCCATGCGATGGATGAGACCGAGACGATAGCCTAGCATGGGTGGCGGTGATTGGAAGGAAAGGAACGCGGCAGCGCCGCACGGCTGCTTGGAAAGGAAAAAGTGAAAAGAGAGGCCGGCTGCTTCCGCATGAAACGCGGCAACACCCGAGCGCGTCTGTCTCGTCAGAGTTGGTTGCCGTTCGGAGAAACAATTTGGTGCGCAGGGCCCGAGACCGGAGTAAGATGCCGGGCCTTGCGCGTGAGGAGAGAGAAATGAAGCATAAGTCGAGGGCCCTTCCTAGCATTCTCGCTTGCGGAGGATTCCTATTGGCGGGGGCTCGCATCACGGCGGGCGCACCGCAAAACTCCACGGACAAATTCAAAAACCTGGAATTTCGCGAGATCGGCCCCGCGGTGATGGGCGGGCGCATTGACGATTTCGCCGTGGTCGAAAGCGATCCGAATATCGTATACGTCGGCACCGCTTCCGGCGGAGTGTGGAAGACGACCAACAACGGCACGACCTGGGAGCCGGTGTTCGACAAAGAGAACGTTTCGACGATCGGCGATGTCGCCATTGCTCCGTCCGACCCATCGGTGGTTTGGGTCGGAACCGGCGAGCCGAATAACCGTCAGAGTTCTTCGTGGGGCGACGGCATTTACAAGTCGCTCGACGCCGGCAAGACCTGGAAGAAGATGATGGGGCTCGAGGCCACACACCATATCGCCAGAATCGTGATTCACCCGAAGAATCCGGATGTCGTGTACGTGGCCGCGCAAGGGCACCTCTGGGGAGCGAACCCCGAGCGCGGCGTCTACAAGACCGGCGACGCCGGCAAGAGCTGGTCCCAGGTCCTGAAAATCAATGACGACACCGGCGTGACCGACATCGCCATGGACCCGGCAAGCCCGGACATTTTGTACGCCGCCGCGTACGAGCGCCGGCGCACCCCGTTTGGCTTCAACGGTGGCGGACCGGACAGCGCCATCTACAAGACCACCGACGGCGGCGCGACCTGGAAAAAACTGACGAAGGGCCTGCCCTACGAGAACGGTGGCGATACGGGACGGATCGGTCTGGAGGTTTACCGCAAAGATCCGAACATCGTGTACGCCGAGATTCAGCATGAAAGAGGCGGCACATTCCGCAGCGAAGACAAAGGCGAAACGTGGAAAAGAATGGGGGAAACCGATCCGCGTCCTTCCTATTACAGCCAGATTCGCGTGGATCCCAACAATGACTTGCGGATCTGGGAATTGGGCGCGCAGATGTATTACTCCGAGGACGGCGGAAAGACGTTTGCCACGCAGCGCATCCGCGGGATTCACGGCGATTTTCACGCCATGTGGATCGATCCCGCCAATTCCAACCACATGATTACCGGCTCCGACGGGGGCATCCACTGGAGCGACGACGCTGGGAAAAATTGGAATTTCCTCAATGTCATCGCCATCGGCCAGTTTTATGAAGTGGCGCTCGACAACGAGAAGCCTTACCACATCTGCGGAGGCTTGCAGGACAACGGAAGCTGGTGCGGGCCGAGCCAAACGCTAACCCGCGAAGGCATTGTGAATGAAGATTGGCAGGTGATTCACGGCGGCGACGGATTTTACGCGGCGATCGACAATGTCGAGCCGGGGATTGTTTACACCGAATCCCAGGACGGGCACATCGCGCGGCGCGACATGCGCACCGGGCAGCAGCGCTCGATTATGCCGGAAGCCAAAACGGGCGAACCCCATTACCGTTTCCAGTGGAATTCCCCGGTGGCCATCTCCTCGCACAACCACACGACCGTCTATTACGGCGGAAACTATCTCTTCAAGTCGACCGATCGCGGAGACAGCTGGACGCGCCTGGGCGGCGACCTGACCACCGGAGCGGACCGCAGCAAACTGCCCATTCTCGGAAAAGTGCCGGACAAAAACACCTTGTCGCGGGACGACGGCGTCGAGGAATATCCGACCATCACCACCATCAGTGAATCTCCGCTCACCGCGAATGTGCTGTGGGTTGGCACCGATGACGGCAACCTCCAGGTGACGCGCGACGGCGGGAAGACTTGGAAGAACGTCGTGTCGAAAGTTCCCGGCGTGCCGAAAGGCACCTACGTGAGCCGTGTTGCGGCATCGAAGACCGCTGAGGGCGCGGCCTTCGCCACCTTCGACGGGCATCGCGGCGACGATTACGGCGTCTATATTTTCGCGACAACCGACTACGGTGAAACCTGGAAGTCCATTCGCAGCGGGATTCCCGATTCCGCGGGAACCGTTCACGTCATCCGCGAGCATCCGCGCAACAGCAATCTGCTGTTCGCCGGAACGGAATTCGGCTTGTGGGTTTCCTGGGACCGCGGCGGGAACTGGACGGCGCTAAAGAACAACTTCCCGACCGTGCCGGTGGACGACATCGAAATTCAGGCCCGCGACAACGATCTCGTGCTCGGGACGCACGGCCGCTCCATCTGGATTTTCGACGACTTGGCGCCGCTTGAAAAAATGGACACAAACGTGGCCAACTCGCCGCTCGTGTTTTTCCCGCCGCGCACGGCCACCACGTGGTTCCTTCGCCAGCGCCGCTGGAGCGCCGGCCAGCAAATGTTCACCGCAAAGAATCCTCCTTACGGCGCGCTCCTCAGTTATTACCTGAGGGAGGCTGTGCCGCCGGAAGCTCCGGCGAGGAATAGCGGAGACCGGTCCGATGCCGCGGAACAGAGGCCCAGGAGAGAAGCAAGCGTTGAGGCCGCGGAGAAAAAAGAGGGCAAAGTCAAAATCACCGTGCTGGACAAAGACGGAAAAGTGGTCCGCGAATTTGATGGACCCGGCGCGGCCGGAGTGAACCGCACCAACTGGGACCTCCGCGCAAATCCGCCCGCCGAGCCCACGCCGGAACAGCAGGAAGCCATTGCCGCGGGATTCGGCTTTGGGCCGCGCGGACCTCTGGCCGAGCCCGGTGAATACACCATCAAGATAAAGGCCGGCGCCAAGGAAGCCACGCAAAAAGTCACCGTGGAAGAAGACAACCGCATCACCATTTCCGCCTCCGACCGGGCCGCGCGCCACGAAGCGGTCGAAAAGCTTTACACCATGGCTAAGACCACCGACAAAGACCGCACCACCATCGAAGGCATACAGACCGCTCTGACGACTGCTCGAGAACAATGGAGAAGAGATGCCGGCAAGCCCACCGCACCGAAGATTCCCGAAGACATCGTAAAAGCCGCCGACGAACTCCAGAAGAAAGTGGATGCGGTCGCCGAGAAGTACGTCCGTCCGAGGCAGGGGCTGGGGAACGCCGGACCGCCCCTCGAGTGGAAACCCGAGCCGCTCCCCAATCAAGTGCAGAGCCTGCTGAACGACCTGGACGGTTTCGCCACGGCTCCTGGCGGCCAGCAACAGGAAAAACTGGCCGAACTGACGACGCTGGTCAGCCAGGCATCCGCAGAGGTCAAGGGCGTTGCGGAAACAGACCTGCCCGCGTTCAACAAGAAAATGAATGATGCGGGAATCCCGCACATCGTTCCGGCTCCGCCGCGGCCCCGGGGCGGACCGGCGGATGAGGAGTCTGACCGTTAAGCCCTTCGGGGTGTCGAGACTCGAGAAATTCGTCTTTGCTTTCAGGGTATCGGAGGCTTTTAGCCGCGAGATCAAAGCTTTGCGTTCGAACGGCACTTGGGCCATTAAAGATCCGTCTCTTTCGAAAGCCCTGATCGGAGCACCTCGGACCATCTGCGGGTGATTTCGAACGGACATCGCGGTAGGATGTCGAAACCATTTGCGCGCCTCCGCCCCGAAGCATCGCCAGAGGTGTCGTCACCTCCGGCGGGTCTGCGGGTAGGCCTGGCGAGAAATGATTTCCGGGGATTCGTTGGCGATTTCCAGGAGAGAACACATGAGCGTGAAGCAGCCGAGCCTTCGCGGTCTGGTCGCGTGGTACGTCCTACCGGCCCTTGTTTTGGGGGCCATAGCCGCAGGCGCAGCGGCGCCACCGGCTGCCGCAAAGCGGGAGGAGGTCGCCGGTCAGGAGAAGGGCAGCAAAGACGAAAAAAAAGACGAGAAGAAGGAAGAAAAGAAAGGCTTGCCGCTCAAGCCCGACCGGAAGATCGAGTTCTCGACCGATGAAGGCACCTGGCTTTCGCTGGACGTCTCGCCCGACGGCAAAACCATCGTCTTCGAACTGCTCGGCGACATTTACACGCTGCCCATCGAAGGCGGCCAGGCCAAGCTGGTCGACGGCGGCATGGCGTTCGATTCTCAGCCGAAATTTTCGCCCGACGGCAAGTGGATCGCGTTTTTGTCCGACCGCGAGGGCACGGAAAACGTTTGGATCATGAAGGCGGACGGCAGCGAGCCCAAGCAAGTTTCGAAAGATCCCAACAGTGAGTTTGCCTCCCCGAGCTGGTCGCCCGACGGAAAGTACATCTTCGTGTCGAAGACCAACTTCGGCATCGGCCCCCGCGAAATCTGGATGTACCACATCGACGGCGGCACGGGCATTCAAGTCACCAAGTCCAAGCCGACGCCCGCGATTCGCCGCCAGGACCGGCCGAACGACCTGGGCGTGGTAGCCTCAGCCGACGGCCGTTACCTCTACTACGCGGAACGCCAGGGCGACTTTTCTTATAACGCGATGCTGCCGCAATGGCTCATCAAGCGCAAAGACCGCAGGACCGGCGACGAAGATGTGATGATCCAGCAGCCGGAAAGCGCGTTTCGCCCGCTGCTCTCGCCCGACGGGCAATTCATCCTCTACGTCAGCCGCTACGAGACGGAAACGGGGCTGCGGCTGCGAGACCTGCACACCGGCGAGGATCGCTGGGTGCGCTATCCGGTCACGCGCGACGATCAGGAGGCTCTCTTTACACGCGACCTTTTTCCCGGCTACGCGTTTATGCCCGGCGCCAAGGAAATCGTGTACAACCAGAACGGCAAAATCCGCCGCCTGAATCTGGAGACCGGCGCCGAACAGGTCATCCCGTTCACCGCCAAGGTTTCCGTGGACCTTGGGCCGAAACTCGATTTCCCGCAAAAAGAACCTTCCGGGCCCGTCAAGGCGCGGCTGATTATGGACCCCACGGAATCTCCCGACGGCAAAACGCTGGCGTTTTCCGCGATGACGCATCTTTACACGTTCGACCTTCCGAACGGCAAGCCACAGCGCCTGACCAGCGGCGATTCGACGGAATTTCAACCGGCTTGGTCGCCCGACGGCCGGTGGATCGCCTATGTCAGTTGGAACAATGAGGGCGGGCAGCTTTGGAAGATTTCCGCAAGCGGCGGCCAGCCTCAGCAGCTCTCCAAATCGCTGGCGGTCTACAGCAATCCGGTGTGGTCGCCGGACGGCACGCGCATCGTGCTGTTGCGCGGCAACGCCTACGACCGCGAGAACAGCGGCTTCGATGGCGGGCAAACCGGCAACGCCGACCTCGTGTGGGTTCCCGCCGAGGGCGGCGACGCCCATCTCATCCTGCCCGCACGCGGCGCGGGCGGGCCGCATTTCACGAATGAACAAGACCGCATTTACGTTTACACGCCACAGGGACTCGTTTCGCTTCGTTACGACGGCACGGATCGCCGCACGCACTTGGTGGTAAAGGGGCAAGGCGTGTACTTCTTCGAGGAGCCGATTCCGGCCGATGATATCCAGCCGAGCCCGGATGGCCAGTACGCCCTGGCGCACGTCATGAACCAGCTTTACCTGATGCCCTTGCCGGCCGCGGCTGGCGAAGCGCCTACCGTAAATGTCCTGACGCCTTCCGTGCCGGTGAAGCGCGTCACCGACATTGGCGCCGATTATTTTAGCTGGGCGGACGGCGGCAAGACCATTACCTGGGCCGTCGGAGCGAGTTATTTCCGCCAGCCTCTCGATTCGATCAAGTTTGTGGCGCCAAAAGAGGAAAAGAAGGAAGGCGAGAAGAACGACGAAAAAAAGGACGGCGGCGCCGCCAAGGACGCGGAGAAGAAAGACAGCGCCGCGGCCAACCAAGAAGAGAAAAAGCCCGAGAAGTTCAAGGAACAGGAAAAGGACGTTAGCGAAGTCAGGGTGGACCTGGAGATGCCGCGCAAGACGCCCAGGGGCACGATTGTTTTGCGCGGCGCGACGGTGGTCACGATGAAAGGCGACGAGGTCCTGAAGAACGCCGACATCGTCGTCGAGAACAATCGCATCAAGAGCGTTGGCGCGCGCTCCGGCGTGCCCGCGGGAGCCAAAGTGTTTGACGTCGGCGGCAAAACCATCACCCCCGGCTTCGTCGACACGCACGCGCACTGGTTCGAGATTCGCCGCGGCATCCTGGACAGGCAAAACTTCGCGTTTCTCGCGAACCTCGCCTACGGCGTGACCGCGGGCCTGGATGTGCAGACGGGCACAAACGACATGTTTGCATACCAGGATCTGGTGGACACCGGCGACATTATCGGCTTGCGCGCCTACTCGACCGGCCCGGGCGTCTTTTCCGACAACAACTTCCAGTCCAAGCAGGAAGTCGCAGGCGTGCTCACAAAATACCGCGACTATTACGGCACGCACAACATCAAGAGCTACCTGGTCGGCAACCGCAAGCAGCGGCAATTCATGGTCGAAGCCTCGAAAGAACTGGGGATGATGCCGACCACCGAAGGCGCGCTGGACCTCAAGCTGGACCTGACGCACGTGATCGACGGCTTCCACGGCAACGAGCACACCCTGCCGATCACCCCGCTTTACAACGACGTGCTCGAAGTCTTTGCGAAATCCGGAGTCTCGGAAACGCCGACGCTCATCGTGAATTACGGCGGCCCGTTCGGCGAAAACTACTGGTATGAGTACAGCGAGGTCCACGACAACGCAAAGCTCAACCGGTTCACGCCGCATCGCATCCTCGACGGAAAAACCAAGCGCCGCCAGGAATGGTTCCGCCGGGATGAATACACGTTTCCAAAGCTGGCCGCGCAGATGGCCAAGCTCGAGCGCGCGGGCGGCTTAGTGGGCGTCGGCAGCCACGGCCAGCTCCAGGGCCTGGGCTACCACTGGGAGATGTGGATGCTGGCCTCCGGCGGAATGACCGCGATGGAAGTGCTGAAGTGCGCGACGGTGAATGGCTCGCACATCGTCGGGCGTCCCGCGGAGATCGGCAGCATCGAGCCGGGCAAACTGGCGGACCTGGTGATCTTTGACAAGAATCCGCTCGACGACATCCACAACACCAACACCATTCATTGGGTGATGAAGAATGGCGAACTGTTCGAGGGCGACACGCTCAACCAGGTGTGGCCGGAGCAGAAGAAACTCGAGCCGCTCTTCTTCTGGAACAATTACGACGTGCCCACTCCCGGCGAACCGCTGAGCTACGGCAAGACCACGACACCCTAGCCTTGGTAGCGGAGGCGCGCCAGGAGGCGGAGCGCCCGCTTGGGCTCGAAATGGCGCGCGCCGGGATCAGGCGCCCGTCACTTTTCGGCTCTGGCGGCGGCCCTCTGTTGCGACTCGCGGTACCAGCCGTAGGTCAGCTGGAGGCCCTGTGCAAAGCCGGCTTGCGGCTCGTAGCCGAGATACCTTCGAGCTTCGGAAATGTCCGCCTGGGAGTCGCGGATGTCGCCTTCGCGCGGCGGATCGTATGTCGCCTGGAGCGGCTTTCCGGTAATTTCCCGCAGCGCGGCGAGGACCTGGTTGAGCGAGATGCGGACGCCGCAGCCCACGTTGAAAACTTTTCCGGCCGCGCTGGGCGCTTCGCAGGCGAGCAGGTTGGCGTAGACGGCGTTATCCACGAAAGTAAAATCGCGCGTTTGTTCGCCGTCGCCAAAAACGACCGGCGGAGTATCCTCGAGAAACGCGGTGCAGAATTTGGCCAACACGCCGGAGTAAGGCGAACTGGGTTCCTGGCGCGGGCCAAAAATATTGAAATAGCGGAGAGAAACCGTTTCGAGCCCGTAGCACTTGAGGAACGCTTGGGCGTAAAGTTCGCCAACGTACTTGGTGACGCCATAGGGCGAAATCGGCTGCGGCTGCATGGTTTCGACCTTGGGAAGCGCAGCTGTCTCGCCGTAAGCGGCGGAGGACGCGGCAAACACGACGCGCTTGATCTTCAATTCTTTGGCGGCAACGAGAACGTTGAGCGTGCCTTCGACGTTGGTGCGGTTGGTTTCGAGAGGATCTTTGACCGAACGCGGAACGGAAGTGCGCGCGGCGAGGTGCAGAACAAATTCGGCTTCGTGCATGGCTTTGCGGACGACTTCGAGGTCCGTGATGCTGCCTTTTATGATGGTGATCTTGTTGCGGATTTCGCCGAGGTTTTCTTCCTTGCCGCCCGAAAAGTCGTCGAGCACGACGACGCTATGCCCGCGTTGGACAAGTTCATCGACGGTGTTCGAGCCGATGAAACCGGCGCCGCCGGTCACCAAATATCGCATGCAGGAAACCTCCTAAGCTCTGAGCAACCACCGTGGACCAGTCGGCACGTTGGCAGACGACAGGTGCCCGGAATCGTACCAGGCGCGAGGGCCGGGAAGACGACGGACCCGCGTTTTGATACGCTGATAGTTCGTGGCGCGCCGGCGAAGCGCCGGAGGATTTCCGCGCACAAGGCGATATTGTACGACGGAATGCGGCGCGGACGCGCGTGTTTCGAGGAGCGTTTCAGGCGAAATGGGCCGAAAGTTTACCGTCGCGGTTGGCGCCCTGGTGGCACTGGGTTTGGCTGCGGGAGGCTTTTACTGGATGCGCGCCCGGGGCGAGCAGGCGCTTCCTCTTCCCGACGTGGTTTCCCCGGAGCCGCCGGGATTCGAGGAAGGCATGTTGGGAAATCCCCGGTCAACTCCCGTGCCCGCCAAGCCGGGGACAACGACAAAAACCAAAAAGAAGGCGCCCCCGGCGGCGCCGGCCCTGCCTCTAAAAAGCGGAGAAGTGTTGGAGTACACGGCAGACGTGGCCAAGCTCGATAACGTGGCCACGCTGACGCTCAAGGTTCGCGGCCAAGGAAGTTTCTTGGGCAAGAGCGTCTGGCATTTGCAAGCGGCGGCGCACACGTTGAAACCGCTGCGCATCGTTTTTGAGCTGGACGATCAATTTGACTCTTACAGCGACGCTCGGACGCTCGAGTCGTTGCAGTACGAAATGCGCCTGAACGAGCGGGGCCAAAAAGTGCAATCGATCCAGCGAATGACCACGAGCGGCAGGGAGCCGGCGGCGGAGGCGGCCGAGGCGCGCGTCCTGCCGGGAACCCGCGATCCCCTGGGGATGATGCAGTATCTGAGAACCGTGGACTGGTCGGCAACGCGCGAAGTGACGAGTCCGGTGTACGACGGGCACAAGCTGTACGAAGTTCGCGCGAAATTGGCGAGCGGGTCGGTAGCGGTGGGCGTGCCTGCGGGAGATTACGGCGCGACAAAAATCGCCCTTCACGTTTTTGAGAATGGCGTGGAGTCGAAGGATGCTTCCTTCGCGCTGTACCTGGCAAACGATGCCGGGCGAACGCCGGTGCTGCTGGAAGCGGTCATGCCGATTGCCAGTGCGCGCGTGGCCCTGGTGAAAGAAGGGCAGGAAAACACACCGTCCAGCCGGTAAGCAATCGGACTCATCAGCTTGACGCTAGGAAGGGCGCAGCCATGCTGCGCCCGCGCAAGAGCAGTTGCCTGGCGCAAACTCCGTCACAGAAGTTCAAAGAGCGGACATCAGCAGAGCACGATTTTTTCGCGGTGCCGCATAACCCGGCGCGTGGCGTTGCGCGTGTCGATGACCAGCTTGGCGGAATCGACGATGGAGGTGTAGTCGTAACTCGAGTGGTCGGTGGCAATCACCACGGCATCGTAGCTCCCAAGCGTTTGCGGATCGAGCGGCACGGATTTCATGTTTTCGTAATTGTAGTGACGCATCTTGTGGAGTTGCGGGAAATAGGGGTCGTTGTAATCGAGCGCTGCGCCGCGCTGCTGGAGGAGCTGCATGATCTTGAGCGACGGCGATTCGCGCAAATCGTCCACATCCTTCTTGTAAGCCACGCCGAGCAGCAGGATCCTCGAGCCTTTCATGCTTTTCTTTTGCTCGTTGAGAGCATTGGCGGTGGCTTCCGCCACGTGATAGGGCATAGCGGTATTGACTTCGCCGGCCAGTTCGATGAACCGCGTGGCGAAATCGTATTCGCGGGCTTTCCAGGAAAGATAAAACGGATCGACCGGGATGCAGTGGCCGCCGAGCCCGGGCCCCGGATAAAAGGGCATGTAGCCGAAGGGCTTTGTGGCTGCCGCGTCGATGATTTCCCAGATGTCCATGTTCATGCGCAAGCAAAGCAGCTTCAGCTCGTTGACCAGGGCGATATTGACGCAGCGGAAGATGTTCTCAAGAAGCTTGGCCATTTCCGCGGCGCGCGTCGAGCTCACCGGAACGACGCGAGCCACGACCTGGGTGTAGAGCGCTTGCGCCGCCCGCCCGCTCGGGGGATTCAAGCCGCCGACGATTTTGGGAATCTGGGATAACCCGAATTGCTTGTTGCCGGGATCTTCGCGCTCCGGCGAAAAGGCGAGGTAGAAATCGCAAACCGTGTGCTCATGCTCCTGGCCGGAGGCGATGGGGCAGCTTAAGCCGCTCCTTTCCAGAATGGGCAGGACCAGGTCTTCGGTGGTTCCCGGATAAGTGGTGGATTCGAGAACAATCAGTTGTCCCTTTTGCAGGTGCGGATAAATGGAAAGAGCGGTTTGCTCGACATAACTCAAATCGGGTTCGCGGCGGTCGTCGAGCGGCGTAGGGACGCAGATCAGCACCGCGTCGGCTTCTCTCAGCTTGGCGAAATCCGTGGTGGCGCTGAAGTGCTTGCTGACGATAAATTTCTGGATCTTATTTGGAGGAATGTGCTGGATGTAAGAGCGGCCGGCATTGAGCATGGAAACCTTATCAGGGTCGGTATCGAAACCGATGACCTTGTGACCCGCTTCGGCAAAGCGCAGGGCCAGCGGCAAGCCGACGTAGCCGCAGCCGATGATCCCCACCTTAAGGTGGGCGCTTTTGAAGAATTCGGGTTTGCGGTCGATGGGCATGGGTCGAGTCGCCCTCCTTTTGGATGGGACCTCGGGCCGAACCGAGGTCACGAAGAGTCACATTTTCCGGGATGCTTGTTCGCCGGTTACATTCATTCAAGCAAGCCAGCGGGAATCGCGAGCAATCGGGCAAAGACAGGTAAATATCACAGGTTCCCCGAAAAACCAAAAAATGTTGGCCTGCTTGGCCTGGTTGGTACGTCGCGGTTGGCCTCTCGAGGTTGCCGCTTGCTTCCGGACCGGAGAAGATAGCAGAGTCGGCGGCCACCGGGCGTTCGGAATCGGTTCGCCGCGCCGGAGTCACCATGACGATCATCATTCTGCTGCTGGGACTCGGTGTAGGCGTCCTGGTGGGTCTTTTGGGCATTGGCGGCGGGGTGGTGCTGGTGCCCGCAATGGTTTACCTGCTGAGGATGGATCAACACCTTGCGCAAGGGACGTCTCTTTTTATCTTGCTGCCGCCGATCGGGCTCGGCGCGCTCCGCGAATATTGGAGACAGGGTCAGGTGGATTTGCGAGCGGGAATTTTGTGCGCTCTAGGAATGCTTTTTGGCGCCTACGGGGGAAGCCTGGTGGCGTTGCCTATCCCTTCGCGCCATTTGCAGGGGCTATTTGGCTGCTTTCTGGTGCTCTCCGCGGTCCTGCTGTGGCGGAAGGCGGAGCTCAAGAGCAAAGGCCGACGCTAGCTCGAAAAGAGAGTGCTCATGAATGAGGGAATAGGGCGGGACGCGGGGATTTTCCTGGTGGCGGGTCTTTGCGGAATTGCTTCCGGCATGTTTGGCATCGGCGGAGGGGTACTGCTGGTGCCCCTGCTCGGTTTGCTTTTCTTTTTCAGCCAGCACCGCGCCCAGGGCACAAGTTTAGTGGCGTTGATTCCACCGACCGGTGCGCTGGCCCTGGTGGCTTACGCGCGGGATGGCTTTGTTTCCTGGAGGACAGGTTTGTTCCTGATCCCGGGCGTGTTCCTGGGGGGGATCGTGGGAGGAAAACTGGCAGAGAACTTGCAACCGCGGCGGATGCGGCAGGTTTTCGCCGGAATTTTGTTTGCGCTGGGCGCCTGGCAG
>Ga0307475_10000858_pt1 | contig 18178 bp, 17 predicted proteins | sample atmos_gasesECM1C_FD_203317 | JGI IMG/M metagenome (GOLD analysis project Ga0307475, IMG submission 203317) | Hardwood forest soil microbial communities from Morgan-Monroe State Forest, Indiana, United States - atmos_gasesECM1C_515 | ecosystem: Environmental > Terrestrial > Soil > Temperate... | reverse complement strand
AGGTCGGTCACACCGTCATCCGCTTTTATTTTGAAGGTCTCGGGATACTTAAACCCTGCGGTCATCAATTGTGAAACGTCGGTCGTCTCCAGCTCACCGAGCGGCGTTCCTTGCCCGTCGAGAAGCGCGGACTTCGGCGCCGTATCCACCCGCGAATACGTATCCACGAAATACTTGCCCGAATCCGGCCAGCTCAGGGCATGTGTGAAGTTCCCCGGCGTCAGCAATTTCAGTCCGCTTCCGTCCAGGCCGACGCGGTACAGGTGCGTGTAATAGGGATCTTCTCCGGCCTCGTGCCCGTTTGCCGTGAAGTACAACATCCGCGTTTTCTCATCTACCGACACAATTTGATCGGTCACGTATTCGCCTGCCGCGATCTGGTGTTGCAGCCTCCCCTGGCCATCGTACAAATAAAAGTGGCCCCATCCGTCTCACTCCGACCACCACAACATCTCCTTCCCGTTTTCCACCAGCCGCAGCGGCTTTTGCGTCATCCACACGTTCGAACGCTCTTCAAGCAACTTCTCGACTTTGCCGGTGGCGGCGTCCGCAACGTCCACCTCCGCTTGCCGGAAATCCCGGCTCCGGCTCGTGAAGTACAGCTTGTCCGAAGTATCCGCCACCCACTTCGGGCTCAACCGCGAAAGCGGCGCCGGATTCTGGCGGTTTTCCTCCTGTTCTTCCCGGAGCTCCTCCCGGTCGCGCTCCGTTTGCGCGGCATCGGCGATGTTCAGAACCTCATCGACAAAGCTCTTGGGCTCGACCACCACGCGCTGCTTGCTGGCCGCGTCAAAGATGTCGATTTCGCCGATCGGCATGTTCGCCTCGCCTGGCAGCGCGTAGCTACGCGTCTCCAGGATCGGCCGCGGATTGGTAAGCGAATGAATCACCCAGTAGTCGGCCACTTTGCGGTCGTCGTTGCGTTCCAACGCAAATTTCTTGGAATCCTTCGACCAATGAATCGCACCGCCGGTGTCCGCGGACCTGCTTTGTTCGTGTCGCCCTGATCCTGTTTCTTCAGTTGCTCTTCCTGTTCCGGCAGCAGCACTCGCGCATAGCTGTATTTTTCCACTCCGTCGGTCGTCAATTGCGCTTCGACCACGCTCGAATCGCCGGCTTTTTCGAGCGCCTTCGCGTAGTTCGCGGCGTCCATCTGGTAGAGGTTATGTCCCCGCGCGAAAACCACCGTCTTTTCATCCGGTGACAGGGAGGCCCACAAGGGTTTTTTCTTCGGCGGTGCAAAGTTGTCCAGCCGCGTGATTTTTCCCGTTGCCAGGTCGTATGCAAAGTAGATGGTACGTGTCTGTTCCGGTTTTTCCGCTGGCGTGCCCGCAGTTTGACCCTCCTGCCCTCCCTGCTTCATCTCTCCTTCTTTGCGTTGCTCCTCGATGTCTTCCTGGCTCCTTTCCCTTTTCGGTTTGTTTGGCACCACCGCGTCCTTTCGAATCTCCACCTCAAATCGCATCCGCGTGTCTTTGTCGACCAGCTTCAGCCGCTTAACCTTGAGATGCCGTGCGTCGTACGGAAAATTGGTCAGCAGCGAGAGTGCCGCCGCCACCTTCGCGTTGTCCCACAACGGAGCCTTGGCCTTCCGTCCCCGGGTCCACCAGGTAATACCGCGTCCCCTCCGGCGTCTCGTAGCTGTGCCAGAATCGGTCGGATTCGCCGAACCAGTGAGGCGTCACCGCCAGGTCAAACACCAGCTTGCCGACCTGATCGGGCAGAAACCGCTCTTCGAGAGCGTAGTTGGGCGCTACTCGCGAGGTCCGGTCTGCCGAAGACGCCTCCGCATCGGCCGCCGACGCTAGGTTCTCCTGCCCGGCCCACGCACGCGCCGCCAGCAGACTTGCCGCTGCCAAGCCCGCGCGCACTCCCACTCGCGCGACCCGTTTCTCTCTCGGACACATCCTGTGTACCGAATTTGCCGCTCTCATCGTCAATTTCCTCCACCGCGAACCGTTGCCCGGCCCAAAGGCCGCACATTATAGTCCTAATCACGTGTGTTCGCGGCTTGAGGAAGGGCGGGGTCGCTCTACCCGGTAAGACATAAAATCTTTCGGCAGGAGGGAATATTCTTGGTCTTTGCCTGGTCCTGTAGAAAAGGCCAGGTGTGATTCCCCGTTTGGGGGATCTTCGAGAAACCTGTGGTGAAACGCGCACTCATTGTTGGCTTACTTCTGATTGCCGCGGCGGTTGCTCCACCGCTCGCCCATCAGGTGCGCAAATCCCGGGTGGCGCACACGTCTCTCAAAGTCGGTGACGCGGCTCCCGACTTTACGCTGCTCACCGATGAATGGAAAACGGTCAGGCTCAGCGAGTACCGCGGCAAGAAAAATGTCTTCCTCGCCGTCTATGTCCTCGCGTTCTCCGAGGGTTGCACCAAGCAAATGCGCGCCGTCCAAGCCGGTATCGATTCCGGGCAAATCCCCACCTCCGACACTGCCGTGTTCGGCGTCAGCCTCGACAGTCCCGCGGCCAACGCCGCCTTCGCCGAACAGAACGGTCTCGAATTTCCCCTGCTCAGCGACATGAACCACAAGATGCTCACCTCCTACGGCATCTTGAAAACCTACAGCGTCGAGAATGAAGACTATCAGTGGGCTCTTCGCGCCAACGTCGTCATCGACAAGCAGGGCATTATCCGGCTCATCGACGAAGGCGACGAGGCCGTCGACCCCAACACCGCCCTCACCCTGTGCACCACCCTCCACAAGCAGCCCCCCTCGGACTAGTGGAAATCAAGAGCGCCGAGACCTCGCTCGCCGCTGTTGATTCGAAACTTAAACCGAGAGAGGGGTAGCGAAACGGGTGAGCGATCCGCGGTTGCCCCAACCGGCTAGTCGGACGTGCCGGTTGCGGCGTAACTGTCTTTCGCGGCGTCGCCGTACAGGTGCAGGAGCTGCGAGGCGCGCTTCAGCAAATCGGAGGGCATGTCCCCTGGCTGATAGTCCACCCACCCGGTCGAGTACGCGAGCGAAATCTTTCGTCCGGCGCATTCCAGGTCCATCGAACCCATGCGCTTCAACACTTGGCTCACTTCGCCAACATTGCATTTCGGCAGCACCAACAGGAAATCGTCATGGGCCAGCCGCACCGCATAGTCCGACCCGCGGCTCACTTCCTTCAGCCGCCGCGCAAACTCTTTGAGCGCTTGGTCCACCGCCGTCTTGCCGTACTGCCGGTCCAGGTCTGCCAAATCTTCCAGGTGAATGGTGGCCAGGCTCAGCGCGGTATTCTGCTTTTTCGCGCGCGCGATTTCTTTGCCAAGATGCAGGAGCGCCGACGTACGCGTGTACAGGCCCGTCACCGGATCCACGGCCGCGGTTTCGTCGATCGCTGCTGTTGGATCTTCCGACCCGGCGCTCGGTGCGGTCGCTCGCTGACGCAGCTCGCGAAACATTCTCTGTCGGTAGAGCATCCAGCCGTTGAAAACGAGGAGCAAGCACAAAACTCCCCAGCGCGCCTGCTCGGGACTCATTTCATAGAAATGGTCATTGTGGCGGAATAGCCGGGAGAAAGCGGTGAGCAGCAACGTCGCCGCGGAAAGTGTCGTCACCGTGGTCGCGGAAAACCACAGCCACCACTCGCGTCGCCCGAGCTTCTTTAAGTCGATTTCCACCGTCTGCCCGTAGTAACTCGCTGGCCCTTCCGGCCGGGAGGACTTGGCCGATAAGCTCACCCGGTCTCCGAGCTCAGATACGGCGGTTCTGTCAGGCCGGCCGAACATAACCTTCAATGTAGGCTGCCGCTCGAAAGGGAGGCAATCCCCAATCGGGACAGGCTCCTCGTTTCAGGAAACTGCACCAAAGTACGGTTTTCAGACGAGAACCTGGTTGCAGATTTCCTCGAGGCTGTGGTATCGAGGCCTTTTGTTTTCAATACGTTATATGGCCAACCGAGGGTTGTGCAACAGGTTGTGAATTGCTTTGAAGAGCGTTTAATTCTCCGGGAGCTTGGTTGGCAGCTTGCCCGACCTCGTCCAATCTTCCGTAGAGGGATACAGCGCCAGCCCAATCTCATAAGAGCCATCGCCGCGTGTTTTGCAGTGCGCAACGCGGCCTCGCGAAGCCAGGCTTCCGCGGATAGGCTGGACACAGAGATCCTTGTTCCTATTCCAGGGGCTCTTGGTCAACACGCGCGCGCCGTGGCAACTCACATCAATCGTTGAGGTGATTTCGAACGCCCCCGTTAGAGGATCCGACAACTTCACAAACATCTTGAAGGCGATACGGCTTTCCGCCCGGCGGAGAAGAGGAGCGTCCACGTATATGATCCTTCGCAACTCAAGTTGTTTAAAGGGAAATCAGGCGGGGCTCGCTTCGCCGGGCATCTTCCTTCTTCCTGGCGATCGCCGTCAATAGTACTTTCCGCTCAATTCGCGTTGCTCTTGTGCTATGCGGCACCCGAAGCTATGCCGCCTGGGCCGAAGTCCTGGCGCACGATCCGGCTTCAAAAGCCCGTACGCTGCATGTTGGCCTTGAGCGCCTCATCGATCCGCGCCACGGATTCGCTCAGGTGCGCCCGCGTCTCGACAGACATCTTGATGCCCGGCTTGCTCAGTGCGCTCTGCAACTGGCCTCGCAGGCTGGCCAATCCTTGGCGCGACAGGGTCTGCGCATCCTCCGGCACGGAGGAATTTCGCAGCACCATGCCCACCATCTTGCGCAGATGCGCTCGCTGCAACGATCTGCGGTAGCTGCCAAGGTTCAGAGAGTTGCCCGGCGCTTTGGTCTCGGCCCAGATGGAGTCTTGCAGTTCGGTGAAAAGCCCTCCCAGGCCGAACGGCTCCGCCGGCGAGGCCACTTTTACTTCCGAATCCAGTATCCGGCTCAGCCCGAGCGGATGGAACAAGCGGTCCATCACCTGGTTTTGCAAGGATAGAGCCATATCGTGAATGGGCACGTCGAAACGCGTGCGCATGGCGAGAAAGTCGACGAAGTTCGAATGCCGCGGGCTGGCCAGCTTGTTCAGCAGTTGCGGAGAAAACCGGAACGCCGGTGGCGAGAACAAATGCTCGCGCAGCAGTTCGAGCGCCTCCTTCTGTTTTGCCGCCGGCACTGGTTCAAACGGCAGCCGGTTTCCCGGATCGCCGGTGAGTGGAGCACGCCGAGGTGAGCGATTTCGCTTGTTCAACAACGGAGGCGAATCAATTGGCGACAGTGAGTTCGATGGTGGCGGTGGAAGGGATTTTTGAGCCGGCCATCGGCGACTGGTCAATCACCGCGCCGCGGGGCCATTGTGGAGCGGAGACATAATTCACTTTGCGGCGCATTTGCACCTGGTCCAGGCGTCGTTGGGCCTCATTTTCGTTCAATCCCACCAGATGCGGCATGACGTAATCGGTCTCGCGAGGTCCCTCGGAAACCAGCACGTCCACGCGAGGCGTGGCAGCCCCGGCGCCGGGTTTAGGGTTTTGCAGCACGATGGTATCAGCGGACTGCCCTGGCATGCTCATGGCGGAGACTTCGCCGACTTGCAGGCCCTGGCGAAGCAATTCGACGCGCGAGGCGCGCAGGGAGTTTCCTTCGAGCATGGGAGTCTGCAACTGGCGCTGGCCAAGGCTGAGGACGACATGGGCCTGCTGGGAAACCTTCATGAGGAGGCCAGCGGGGGGAGTCTGGCGCAACACCACGTTGACGGGCTGCTCGCTGTAGATGCGGTCGGCGACGCGCAGCACCAGGCCACGGGATCGCAGCATGTTGTTGGCTTCCGAAACGTTTTTGCCGACGAGATTGGGCATGGTGACTTCGCGGCCATGAATGGCGATGCGCATGGCAGTGATGGCGCTCAAAAAGGCCGCTGACGCAAGAATGAACACGAGCAGCGTCATGCGGGTGAGCCATTCGAGTCGTTCGCGCAGAGTCATCTTGAACCGTAAGTTTAGGTTAGTTCCAAGTTTCGCAGAAAACCGAAAAAAGAGAACCTTAAGCCGGAGGTTCTTTTTCCGTATCTCCGTTGCCAGCCTTGCATGTTGAATGAAAGCGACAAAGGAACTCCGACGGGTGCCGCCCCCTCAAGTTTCCGATTCTTTATTTTGCAGGGTCAGGGGCGGAATTGCCCGCGCGGCCCTGCAGGTTTTTTAGGTCTGCGATCAGAGAGCCGATTCCCTGATTTACATTTCTAATGAAAGTATCCTTGCGGAAAGCTCCTTCGACCGGCTCGAGCATGGTCCAAAGCACAAAGCGGGTTTTCGCGTCGTAGATGGTCAGGTTGCATTGCGGCGCATAGCTCGGAACAAGTTTATCGCCGTTGAACGGCGCTTTGAATCGAATTTCAAGAACCAGGTCGGCCTCAGCCGGAGAAAACACAAGGGTGTATTTTCCCCATTCTTTCATTGCGGCGTAGAAGGCGTTATACGGTTGATCGACATCACCCAGCTTGCGGAAGGTTTGCAAAGCAATGCCATCAAGCCCTCCGTTAGAGATGAAGACATTCTTCGCCGTAAAGATTTGGGTGGGCACGGGAGCGGGCGGCGCAACGCCTTTCTCCTGGCCACCGACCGTGTGCGAAGAAGAAGCAAGAACAACAGGGAAGAAAAAAACGATGATGGTAAGGACGGAGCGCGCCATGGACCCTCCGGGAATGCTGCCCGAAAGAAAGACGTGTCCGACCAGTGAAGGGTTGCATGCGGAACTGCGCCAGGGAAAGGAAAACCTCCGGTCTGCTGACGAACGGACCAGAGCGTTTCAATGATGGATCGAGCCATTACTTCTTGAGAGGGGGAGGCGGATACTCCGGTAATTTGTCCTTGCTGGTATCCGCGCGCTTGACTTCCAGCTCGTCGAAAAGGAGCGATGGGCTGATGACCGTGGTAGGAATGCCGCCGGGGCGATTACTGACCAGAGGGTCGTTGCCAGCGGCAATCACGTCGGCGCGCAGCGCGCGAGTGTCCAGTTCGTTGAAGACGGCGCCGCGCACGAGTTCTTCGTGGCCATCGCTCGCGTAAACGCGATAGAGCAGGCGGGGCGTATTGCCGGGCTGGCCGAGCGTTTCGACCCGATAGCCGTAAGGCAGGCCCTGTGCCTTGACCATTTCCGTGACTTTCTTTTTCAGCTTGTCGGGCGATTGTGGCTCCGAACTTTTGACCAAGAGAACGCCGAGATTCGCGGCGGCGGTCGCGCCAGGGGCCGCGCGGCCGTGCCCGTTCGAAGCAGGGAAGTCGCGAAGCGGCTGCCGGCCGATGAGGTAATTGCTGAGTATGCCGTTTTCGATGACGTCGACGGACTGCGCCTTTACACCTTCGCTGTCAAACAGGTAGCTCCCGATGAGACTCTTGCCCTGAAAATTCTTCAGTGTGGGGTCGTCAATGACCGAAAGAAAGGTCGGGAGAACGCGCGCTTTGTAGCTGGTGGCGAAGGCGCCGACCGTACGGTTGGGCCGACCAAGCTGCGGCTTGCGACCCACGAGGTTTTGGCCGATCAAGGAGGCGACGATGTCGTCGGCAGCATCGGGGGAGAACAAAACGGGGCCGCGATACTCTTCTTCGACAATGGGAGCTTTGCGGAGCGCAACGATGGTGTCGAGCGTTTGCTTTGCATCTGTCATCAAAGCGTCGTGCGAAGGTAATTCCTCCAAGTGCGCAACGAGGTAAGCGGGGCTGCGGCTGAGGCGCATGCCGTCAGCGGCTTGTGCGGAACCGTTTAATTGCAGGGAGTAGGTGGTCTTACCGCAGCGCGTGACGGTGCCTTCGGTATTGACAACGTATTCGTTAATGGCGGAGAAGCGCGCGGACGCGGTGACGGATTGCACCTCGGGATACTGACGATACAAGTCGGTGACGTCCTCGAGAGTTTTCTTCCAGGAAGTTTCATCGAGCTTCAGGGAAACGGTGGGGTCGACAGCGATGAGCGGAGCGGATTTGGCAAAATCGTCCACCGGATTGGCATCGGTCGTGAAGCGCTTGAGTTCGGCTTGCTTTTCGGCGAGCGCCTGGCCCGCGTCCTTGTAGGCTTCGTCGGTGGCGAGCCAGATCTGATGGCGGAGGGCAAGGGAGTCGTTGTCCAGGGGAAGAATGGTGGATTCGCCTTGGCCGGGGCCGTAGAAGCTATCCTGTTTGTAGTCGCCGATGCGAACAATCACGCGCAGAACGCGAAAGTGGGTGTGCTGGTTTTCGCGAAGTGCACCGAAAGCGGCTTCGGCGCCGTAATCTTCGACGTCATTGACACGATATTCGATGAAATAAGGCGGCTGAACCTGATCCATTTTGAGCCGCGATTTGGAGCGCTCCAGTTCGGTGAGCAGGGCTTCGAGCAAGCCATCGCCCCGGGCTGCCGCGCGGGCGGCAACCCAGGCGGGGTCGAGCGCGGGCTTGGAGTCGCCAGAAGCGGCGCGGAGCCAAGGCACACAGGGCGCCATGGCCAGAGCGAGAGCGAATGCCAGCTTGCGGTGAAGAGCGCTCACGGCTTCACCTCGTCTTTGGCTTGCGCGCCGGCTTTTACCGCAGAAGCCCCGTCTTCGAACCCGGGCGGAGGCAAGAGCGGCGGGCGTTCGTGCTGATGCGCGCGCTTTTGCACTTCCATTTCGGAGAAGAGCATGGAAGGAGCGACGGCGGCGACGGGAACTTGCCCGCTCTCCGCGCCGCAAACGCCGTTAAAAACATGTTTCTGAGCGCCGGTCGTGAGGATGCGGGTCAAAGCGGCGAGAGGCGTGCCGACAATGTCGACCCCGCGGACCAATTCATCAGGACGGCCGTCTGCATACACCTTGTACACCATCACGGGGAGCACTTGAAACGCCTGCGGCAGTTGGCGCGTGGTGATGGTGAAGCCGCCCTGGATGTCGTCGAAATACAAGCCGTAGGGTTTGCCCTGTTTTTTCACTTCGTCGACGAGTTTCTGCCGCATCTGGGTTTCCGGGACCGTTTGCGTGGAGGTGACAATGAGATTGCCCTGGCGTCCGGTGGGCATGAGTCCGGGCTGATTGCGGCCGTGGCCATTGGACTCGCCAAAATTTTTTATGGGCATGCGCGACATCAGAAAGTTCTTGAGCACCCCGTCTTTGATGACTTCAACCCGCTCCGCGGGCGTGCCCTCATTGTCGAAGTCGTAGGCGCCGGCGAGTTTCACGCCCGCCAATTCGTGGATGGTAGGATCGTCGACCACGCTTAGGAATTTCGGCAGGACTTCCTGGCCGACCTTCTTCGTGAAGGTTTGGCCTTCTTCTTCATCGCGCTGGCGATGGCCTTCGAGGCGGTGGCCAAGGACTTCATGGAAAAAGACGGCGGCGGCGCGCCCGCTTAGGAGCGCAGGACCGTCGTAGGGTTCGGCCACGGGAGCTTTGCGGAGAGCGCTGAGGTCCGCGGCCATCTTTTCGATTTTGGCAGTGAGTTCGGCTTCCCCAGGCAGGCCGGTGGCGTTAGGGGCTTGAAAGGTTTCGACGCGAAGCAGGTCCATGCCGTCGTCGGCGCGGGTCTGTGCTTCCATCACCAGGCGCATGGAGGAACTGGGCGAAACCAGTGTCGTGCCTTCAGTCGAAACCATGCGCGAATTGGAATTCGTGACCTGAAGAACGACCGAAGCGAAATAAACGTCGGGATATTTGCGGAAGGCGGCGGAGAGGCGCTTGATTTCGCCTGCCCAGGCGGAGCGGTCGAAAGGCGCAGGGTCGGCTTCGCCAACATGAGTTTCCGGTCTCTCCTTGGAGAAATCAGGGGATTTGTCCTCCTCTTCGGCGCGGACAGCGGTGTCGGTACGCACGTTCATCAGCGCGGGAACAGCGCGCTTGTATTCGCGATCGGTGAGCTCCCACAAGACGCGCGCGATGGCATCCTGATCGTTGCCGAGAGGAAGCGTTCCGGAAGAGACACCGCTCGAGCGGCTCTGCCCGTGGGTATTGTCGAGGTCGGGAGTGCCAACACGCATGGTGACGTCGGCGAAGCGGCGGGCGATGGCCCGGTCATCTAGAAGGCTGCCGTAGGCCCCGGTAAGCATGATGAAATCCTGGTCGTAGACCGTGTAGCTGAGGTAGTAGGGAGGCTGGTCGGAGGTGCCAAGTTCCGTGATGGCGCGGGAAAGCTCGGTTTGCATGGCCTTCAAGACGGGATCGTTGGTGGATACGCGCGCCGATACCCTTGACGCGGTGCTCGGCGCCGAGGTCGGCTTATCGCCTGCGTCGGACGGGACAGGGAAAAAGACCAGCTGAGCTCCGAGGAAGCTGGCCGCGGCCAGGCGCAAAAGCTTTGCTGCGCGGACGTGTAGTTGTCCGCGATTTGGTGACAGTTCAGAAATAGGCATGAAAAGTGGACTCCCCTTCGGCGGTCGATTGAAACAGTCAGGCCATTTCAACGGTCAAGGTCCACCCCTGCCAGGCGGCCTGAGTAACGCAGAATTCGAGTATGCCTTAGTGTTTTGACGCGCGCAAATGAGGTCTTGCGGAAAGGTTACTCCCCATCGAATGAGGCAGGCATAAAAGACCGAATTGCCGGTCGAGGGCCGTTGACGCGTTTGGCGAAAATCACATATCGCCGAAGCGTTCGGCGGATTTGAGGCGGGCGCCGTTGGCGAATTCAGCAGCGCTGACTTGTTTGCGTCCTTCGAGTTTGACGGACTGCAACCGCAACGCGGTGGCCTTGCCGCAAGCAACAAACCAATCCCACTTTCCGCCGAACAGCGCACCAGGCACGGAGCGAGCGGACGCGAAGGAAGGATCGGAGCGGATTTCTGCTGGCAAAGCCGCGTCGTTAGCCGCTGGCTCGCCCCAGAGGTGGCAGGTCTGGCCGCGAAACGTGGTATAGGCGCCGGGCCAGGGAGCGAAACCGCGCATACGGTTGTAAATTTCCAGAGCAGAGCCATTCCAAGCAATGCGGCCATCCTCCTTCTTCAAAATGGGCGCGATGGTCGCCTCCGCGTGGTTCTGTGGTCTCGGAACGATTGTGCCCGCGTCGAGCCCGCGCAGGGTTTCTTCAACGAGAGGGGCGCCAGCTTCAGACATTCGCGCCGCCAGTTCGGGGGCAGCCTCGTCAGGGCCAATTTCCATTTCACGTTGCAACAGGATTCCGCCGGTGTCCATGCCCGCGTCGATGCGCATGGTCGTGAGGCCGGTCTGTGTTTCGCCGTTAGCGATGGCCCAGTGAACGGGAGCGGCGCCGCGATACTTCGGGAGCAGGGAAGCGTGAAGATTGATCCAGCCGTGCTTGGGAATCGAAAGGAGGCGTGCAGGGATAATCTGACCGTAGGCAATAATGACGATGACGTCGGGCGCAAGCCTTTCGAGGAGCTGCTGGACTTCCGGTGCGCGAATTTTCTCCGGTTGGTGCACGGGAAGATGCGCGGCGAGTGCAACGTCCTTCACGGGGGAAACCGAAATTTGCTGTCCGCGGCCGCGGGGGCGGTCGGGTTGCGAGATGACGCCCAAAACAGCGAACTCGGGCCGTGCCAGAAGATGTTTGAGCGTGGGGACGGCGAACTGGGGGGTGCCACAAAACAGGAGGCGCATGGTTCAGACTCTCCGGGCCGAAACAAAGGGTTTGCGAAATACCGAGGGGACAGGCGTTGAAATCGTGCTGAAACAGGGCGCCGGATTCCTTCGCTGGCACCCGGGATAAAGCTGCGCCGCTACCGTGTGAAGTTTACGGAACTTACCACTCTCCTTGTTTGCGAAGCTTTTTGATTTTGCGCTTGATGAGGTCGCGCTTCAGCATGCCTAGGTGCTGCAAGAAGAGGATGCCATTGAGGTGATCGATTTCATGGCAGAAGGCGCGCGCCAGGAGGTTTTCGCCGCGAATTTCAAAAGGCTCGCCTTTGACGTTTTGTGCTTTCACAGTGACGAATTGCGGACGCACGACGTAGCCGCGAAAGCCGGGAATCGAGAGGCAGCCCTCTTCCTCGCGGACTTCGCCTTCGGCGTGGGTGACTTCGGGGTTGGCCAGAACGATTTTGGCTTCGGGATTTTTCCCGCCGGTCACGTCCACGACCGCGAAACGTATGCTTTTGCCGATTTGTGGGGCGGCCAGGCCAACGCCCTGCGCGGCATACATGGAGGCAAACATGTCTTCGGCAAGATCTTCGAGTTCGGCGTCAAATTTCTGCACCGGTGCGCCGGGCCTTTCGAGTACCGGATCGCCGTACTTGACGATGGGATAGATTTTGCGCGGCGGCGAAGACAGCTGTGGCGTCTCGGTGGCGGTAACCGCAGGTGTTTTAGAACTCGTTGATTTGTCGGACATAACCGTCGAAGTTCCGCCGCGTCTCCGCGAGCGAGTCCCCACCAAATTTTTGCAGAAAAGCATCGGCTAACACAAGAGCAACCATGGCCTCGCCTGCGACCGCACCGGCAGGCACCACGCACCAGTCGGAGCGCTCATAGGCCGCCTCGACCGGCTCCTTGGTAACCATGTTGGCGGTGTGCAGCGGCTTGCGCAGCGTGGAAATGGGCTTCAGATAGCCACGCATGACGAGGTCTTCGCCGTTGGTGATGCCGCCTTCTAGCCCGCCGGCACGGTTGCTGAAGCGGCGAAAACGGTGCACGGCCTTATCGTAGAAGATTTCGTCCTGGACGTCGCTGCCGTGAGCCGCGGCTATCGAAACGCCCTCGCCGATTTCGACGGCCTTGACGGCCTGGACGCTCATGAGCGCCTGGGCCAGGCGGCCATCAAGTTTTTCGTCCCACTGAGCGTGGCTGCCGAGACCGGGCGGAACATTGTGAGCGACAATCTCGAAGACGCCGCCGACGGTGTCGTTGGCCTTGAGAACGGCGTCCACTTCGGTTTTCATTTTGTCCTGGGTGGCGGCATCCGTGCAGCGCAGAGGGGAATCCAAATCCGCGCTGACGGCGCGAATGTCCTTCCAGGTGGCGGGACGCTCCAGACGGATGTTGCCTACCTGGAGGGTGTGGCTGGCGATTTCCGTGCCGAATTCCTGCAAGAGGATTTTGGCAAACGCGCCGGCCGCGACGCGCGCGGCGGTTTCGCGGGCGGAGGCCCGCTCGAGAACATAGCGCGCGTCGTGATAATTAAATTTCAGAGACCCGGCCAGGTCCGCATGGCCGGGCCGGGGTGCCACCAGCTTGCGCGCGCCAGGGTCATCCTCGGAGGGCTCCACGGGAAGGATTTTTTCCCAGTTGGCCCAATCGCGATTCTCGATGCGCAAGGCGATGGGAGCGCCGATCGTGTTGCCGTGGCGAACGCCGGCAAAAATCTCGGCGCGGTCCTGTTCGATTTTCTGGCGGCCGCCGCGACCGTAGCCCAGCTGACGGCGGTGCAACTCGGTGTTGATGAACTTGAGGTCGATGGGGAGCTGCGCGGGAAGCCCGGAGATGTAGGCGAAAAGCGCCTGTCCATGCGATTCGCCGGCGGTATAGAATTTCAGCATCCGCGCCTCTGTCCTCGCGTGTCCTTTGACCATGCCATCAGGAGGAAGAGACAGTCTAGCGACCGCGGCCTGCGGCGTCCAGCAAGCCGCGTTGTGTGCCTGAGCGTTGAGCAATTCACGCAGGATCTCGGCGGCAGCTTTCGCTCCGTGAGGGATACGCTCGTGCATATCTTGGGCGGCGAGTGGGACTTGCTAACTGGAAGGAGGGTCTCATACCGCTCAATTCTTGACGGATTTGCGGACGCGGCGCGACAACCTTTTCCATCCGGACGCATTTCCCAACGTCGCTGCGGTTCGGAGGAGGTGGGCAGAAGTCGAAAAAGAGCAAACCGAGTTCGTGAATCGCCTGACCGAAGAAGCCCTGGCAAAAAAATGCTTCCTTTTCGGAAAAAGGAGGTCAGCTTGGGGCACTTGATGCAGCATCTCGCTAACCACTCGACTTACCGTCGAGCTCAAATCGCGCTGACGATGCGACAGCTGGACGCGGAACCTGTGGCTACGGACTTCCACGTGTTTCTGACGGAAGGCCGCGGCGGCCGTTAGTCATTCAGCGTTGGGTTTCTTTGCCGCCGACGTAGAGGGGCATGAGGATTTCGATGGCGATGCCGCGCCGCCCCTGGCCCAGGTCGTCGATGCGAACCACTCTGCCAAGCGATTCGCGATTGAGAGAACCGGGAGAGTCTGAATACGGGAAGGTAATGAACACGCGCATGCCCTCGATGTACGTCCCGTTTTTGGAGGCAAAGTACACACTTTCCCGGGTCGTGTTCAGCGTAGGGAGAATCTCGTCGAAGTTGAGATGAGCATCCGAAGGCCGCACGCGAACCACCTGCTGAAGCTTCAGACGAGCCCGACGCCGGCGCTCTGGTGGATAGCCCATAGTGTCCTGTCAAACCAGATTACCGGACATCGGCCGGTGGCGACCGCGGATGTGGCCCAAGTTGCTCTTTTGACAACGGGAGCGGCCGTCGGGAACGACTCTTCCGAACAGCGCAAGCCCCTGTCGACTGACCAAGATACGGGAGGTCAGGGCGGCGACACGCCGGAGACGGGGAGTTGCCGGCGCCTTGCTGCGAATCGCTTACTTGACGCATCGTTGCCAGCGAAGTTACGCTTCGGGTAGTGCTGTTTTGGGCGAGAGGCCCAACGCAGAGGACGGGTGCAGACAGGAACTTGTGGCCGACACTCCGCTCCAGGTAACAGGCAATCATGCCAAGCAGGAAGAAGTCCCTTCGGTCGTCGAAGTGCTGGAAGGTGCGACGAAACGGGCGATAGCCGCCGTTCAGGACTACTCGCAGCTTTCCTTCCGCGCGCTGGCCAATCTCGCGACTCCCCCGCATTATTTTCAGGACACGCTCGTGCAGATGGATGACGTGGGCGTTGGCTCGGTGCCGATCATTCTGCTCTCCGGATTCTTCATCGGTGGCGTCATGGTGTTGCAGACCGGCGCGCAGTTCGTGCGTTTTGGGCAGACGTCGTTGACCGGAGACGTGGTGTCGCTGGCGCTGGTGCGCGAACTTGCCCCCGCGATCACGGGCCTGCTTACGGCGGGGCGGTGTTCGTCGGGAATGGCTTCGGAGCTAGGTTCCATGCTAGTGACCGAGCAAGTGGATGCCATGCGGGCGATGGGCACGGACCCCAGCCGCAAGCTGGTCACGCCTCGAGTGCTGGCAAGCCTGGCGATGGTGCCATTGCTGACGGCCATGATGGTGTTCGTTGGTCTGCTGGGTGGATGCGTATCTTCGGTTTTCTCGCTGCAACTGAGCGCGGTGGAGTTTTGGCGGCGCGCCATCGACATTTTGGAATTCTCGGACCTGATGCAGGGATTTTCAAAAGCCGTGGCATTTGGGTTGATTCTCTCCACGGTGGGCTGCTACAAAGGATTAACCGTGCGCGGCGGCACGCAAGGGGTCGGCCGCGCCACGACGCAGGCGGTCGTCATTTCCTCCGTGTTTATTATTGTGGCCGACCTCTTCTTGACCAAGCTTTCTCTCTACCTGGCCAACCGGGTCTTCTAAACCTAATCCCCGGTCGAAATCGATTCGCCTTTGGCGAGAACGCGGTCGAAGAAGTCCGCGCAGGCTTTGTAGCCGCGCACCCAGGAGCGCCACAGCAAAAAATCGTGGATCTCGTCAGGAAAGACCATCTGCTCGAAGGGAACTTTCTGTTCGCGAAGACGCTGCACAAGGTCGACCATCTGGCTGAAGTCCACGTTGCGGTCGTCATCGCCCTGAATCAGGAGCACAGGCGATTTCCATGATCTGATGGAGGCGTTCGGCGAAGACTCGAACGCCAGGCGCATGGCCTCCGCGCGGTCGGGAGGGCCGCCGCCCTCCTGCCCACCCGAGCCGCCGCGGAAAATGCCGCGCGCGGACCAGTCATGCACGCCGTGGAAGTCCACGCCCGCCGCGAAAATGTCGGAATTGCGCGCAAGGCCCATGGCCGTCAGGAAACCACCGTAGGAGCCGCCCCAGAGCCCGATCTTCTTAGTGTCCACGACCGCGAGCGTTTGGAGATATTTTGCGGCGGCGACGATGTCCTGATATTCCTCGGCGCCGCGCGGCCCGCCTTTCTCGCGTTCGCGGAATGCGCGGCCGTACATGATGCCGGTACGGTAGTTGACCGAGAGAACCACGAAGCCGCGCGAGGCGAGATACTGATTCTCGGCGTAAGCGTTGTGATAGTACTGCATGTAGTGAAAGCCGAGCATCATTTGGCGGCGCGAGCCTCCGTGCATGAACAGCAGCGCCGGCCCGGCCGCGGTGCGTCCGCGTGGAACAAACAGTTGGCCGTGAATCTCGAGGCCGTCTTCGGCAGGGAATGTGACTTGCTTGGGCGCGACGAGCTGCGCGGTAGGAAAATCCCCGGGAAGAAGGCCGGCAATCATCTCGCGTCCAGAAGAAGTGAGGTGATAGGGCATGGCCGGGGAGACGGCGGTTGAGCCGAGACAGACAATGGTGCGGCCGTCGGAAAGTTCGACCGGAGTCCACTCCATCGTTGGGCCTTTACTGAGCGGTTCGGGCTTGCCGCCGTCGACGCGCACGCGCCACAGATGGCGCCGGTCGATGTCGCCCTGGTTCGAAGAGTAAATCACCGAGTGCGCATCGCGCGATACCGTCACGTCTTCGACCTCGAATTCCCCGGGAGTGAGCAGCGCGGCCGCGCCGCCGGAAGCAGCTATGGAGTAGAGATGGTTCCAGCCGTCCTGCTCGGAAGCGAAAAGGATGCGGTTTCCGACGAAGTGAAAGGATTTATTTTCAGTGAGATTCGGAAGCGATCCGTTCTGCTCCTCGCTGCTGTGCCAGATTGCGTGAGCTTCGCCGCTAGAGGCATCGGCAACGTAAATAGCCCAAGGATTGGGGCGAATCTGAAGAAGAGGAAGACGCTCCTCGAGGCCGTGGATGCGGACGAAGGCAATCTGCTTGCCGTCGGCGGACCAGCGCGGCATGGAGTCACGATCTACCGACGGCGCGAGGTAGCGGATGGATTCCTGCCCGAAATTGTAGATAGCGATGAAGCTGTGATCGCCGCGATGCGAGACGAAGGCGATTTCCGAGCCGTCGGGCGACCACTTCGGCGAATCATTTTCGCCGCGCACAAACGCAAGTTGATGTGCCGGCGTCGCGCCAGACACGGGGGCGACCCAAAGTTGGCCGCGCGCAGCCCACACGGCGGTGGTGCCGTCGGGCGAAAGTTCGACGTCCTCGCAGCCTTCGCGCGCGCAATCCAGGTCGCCCAGATAGCGCGGCTCGCCCTTGTCTACGTCCACGGCCCACACTTGCTGCTTGGGCCGCGTGACGTTGCTGGTGGGGTCGGCAACATCGCCTTCGGCGTTGAGTTCGCTGCCTCGCGAATAAACGACGGTGCGGCCGTCGGGAGTGAGCCGAAGACTGGCCAGGGCCATCCCGTCGTCTGCCGAGTAATGCGTGACCTGCCGCGCCGCGAAGCCGGGAGCGTCGGCGATCCACGCGTTGCGGACGCCCCTGGCATCGAACACCCAGGCGACGCGCGGCACGCGTGCTGCAGCGGTCAAGTTGTCGGGAAACGGCGAGCTCATAACCTGCTCGACGGTGAAGCTTTGCGCCGAGGCCATTTGCGGAACAAGCATTGCGCACACGCCCGGAACAAGAAACGCAACCAGATCGAAGAGAGCTGGCAATCTAGACGAGCCGGAAATCGTTTTCACCGAAATCTCCCCTTTACTCCCAAAGCCGCTGTATTGTACGCCCATCTCGCTTTGTTCAGGCCTTGGGGAAACGATTGCACATTAGGCTCCCTTTCCGGAAACCAAAGGCCAATTGCCGCTATAATCGCAAGTATGATCGGAGACGGGTCTTTTCCCTTTGGAGAAGCGAGATCCGCGATTGTTTTTGAGAACGTGCGCATCGGCTTCGACGAAGGAGAGATTCTGCGTGGGGTGTCGTTTTGCGTGCGCGAGCGAGAGACGGTGGTCTTGCTCGGCGAAACCGGCACTGGAAAGACCCTTACGTTGAAGATGGCTGCAGGGCTATTGCGGCCGGACAGCGGATGCGTCGACGTGCTGGGCCAGAAAGTATCGGAAATGGAAGAGAAAGAACTGCTGGCGTTTCGCCGCAAGATCGGCTTCATGTTTCAGGAAGGAGCTCTGTTCGACTCCTTGACGGTTGCGGAGAACGTGGCGTACCGGCTGCATGAAGACGGCATGCCTGCCGACGAGATCGAGCCGCGCGTGAGAGAAGTGCTGCGCTTTGTGGAGTTGGAGCATACCATGGGCCAGCTTCCTTCCGACTTGTCGGGCGGCATGAGACGGCGCGTTTCGATCGCGCGGGCCCTGGCAAATCGGCCTCCCATCGTGCTGTATGATTCGCCGACGGCGGGCCTGGATCCCGTTA
>Ga0307475_10000857_pt1 | contig 18182 bp, 14 predicted proteins | sample atmos_gasesECM1C_FD_203317 | JGI IMG/M metagenome (GOLD analysis project Ga0307475, IMG submission 203317) | Hardwood forest soil microbial communities from Morgan-Monroe State Forest, Indiana, United States - atmos_gasesECM1C_515 | ecosystem: Environmental > Terrestrial > Soil > Temperate... | reverse complement strand
AGATCGCCGACTCGTTACTGGAAAGCCTCGAACCATCCCCGCCAGACAAGGGCATCGAACAAGCTTGGGAGGAAGAGATCAAGCGCCGCGTCGAAGACGTGGACTCCGGCAGGGTGCAACTGATTCCGTACGAAGAAATTCGCCGCCGCCTGATGGCGCGGTTGTCCGATGCCGGCAGGTAAGCCTTATCACTTCCATCCCGAAGCATGGGTTGAGTTCGAGACCGCCCGAATCATGGTACAGGCAGCGAAGCCGAGAAGCTGCGCTTCGGTTCCTGGCTGCAGTTTACGATGCTCTGGAAGAAATCTCACGGTCACCACAAACCTGGCCGGAATATTTGTATGGCTGCCGGAAGATTGTAATTCAGCAATTTCCTTACGCAGTCATCTATCGGGAGGCAGAGTCGCAAACCGAGATCATGGCCATATCGCATGGCCATCGCCGACCTGGATACTGGCGGCGGCGACTCTAGCACCGGGGCATTCCTTTAGGCGCATGGCAGCCTCGAAACGCACAGCCATCCACACCTTTCCTCCGGCGCCTTTGCGTTAGACTAACAACGTCCCCATGTCCCAATTCGTCCACCTGCACCTGCATACCGACTATTCCCTGCTAGATGGCGCTTGTGACGTCGAAAAACTCTGTGAGCATGTGAGCAAGCTGGGCATGCCGGCCGTGGCCATGACCGACCACGGCAACATTTTTGGCACCGTCCACTTCGTGAATGCGGCGTACAAACACGGCGTGAAGCCGATTGTTGGATGCGAACTTTACGTCTGCAAAAAGGACGACCACCGCGCCGCGCCCGAAGGGGACACCTACAACCACTTGCTGGTGCTCGCCGAGAACGAAGAAGGCTACCGCAACCTGGTCAAGATCACATCCGAGGCCTCTCTGCACGGTTTTTATTACAAGCCGCGCGTCAGCAAGAAATTTCTGGCCGAGCACTCACGCGGCCTGATCGGCCTTTCCGGATGCCTGAAGGGCGAAGTCGCCGAGCGCCTGATGGAGAACAACTACGAGGCCGCTCGAACCGCCGCCGGCACCTTCACCGACATCTTCGGCAAAAGCAACTTCTTCCTCGAAATCCAGGATCAGGGCCTTGAGATGGAGCACCGCATCCATCCCGGTCTCTTCAAGCTTGAACAAGATCTTGGGCTGCCGCTGGTCGCCACCAACGACAGCCACTATCTGTGCGAAGACGACGCTCACGCACAAGACGTGATGGTCTGCATTCAGACTGGCAAGTCGATTCGCGACACGGCGCGCATGAAGTTTGAGGGCTCGCAGTTTTTCGTGAAGAATGCGGACGAAATGTACCGCGTATTCAAGGACTCGCCCGATGTGCTGACGCGGACACTCGACATCGCCGAGCGCTGCAGTTTGCGCCTCGAAAAGGTCGCGAATCCCTTCCCGGAGTTTGAAGTTCCTCCTGGCTACACCATCGACAGCTATTTCGTTCACGTCACGCGCGAAGGCTTCGCCCGCCGGCTGGAAGCGCTTCGACCGTTGCACGAGCAGGGCAAGCTGAAGCACTCGATCACCGACTACGAGCAGCGCCTGGAGCGCGAACTCTCAATCATCCAACAGATGAAGTTTCCCGGATACTTCCTGATCGTGTGGGATTTCATCCGCTACGCAAAAGAACGCGGCATTCCTGTCGGCCCAGGCCGCGGATCAGCCGCTGGATCGCTGGTCTCGTACGCGCTGGGCATTACCGACATCGACCCGCTGCAGCACGAGTTGCTGTTTGAGCGCTTTCTGAATCCCGAGCGCGTGTCGATGCCCGATATCGACATCGATTTCTGCATGAACCGCCGCGGCGAAGTCATCGACTACGTCACCCAGAAATACGGCCGCGACAACGTTGCCCAGATCATCACCTTCGGCACCATGGCCGCCAAGGCCGCGATCAAAGACGTTGGCCGCGCCATGGACATCCCGTATGCCGACGTCGATCGTATCGCCAAAATGGTGCCAACCCAGCTCAACATTACGCTGGAGCAGGCGATTGAGGACTCGCCGCAGTTGCGCGAGGCAATCGAAAAAGACGGTCAGATTCGTGAGTTGTTTGAAACCGCCAAGAAGCTGGAAGGCATGGTGCGCAACTCCGGCGTTCACGCCGCCGGTGTAGTGATCTCCCCGCGGCCGCTCACCGACCTTGTCCCTCTGCACCGAACCAAGAACGATGAAATCGTGACTGCCTTCGACATGGTCGCCATCGAAAAGATGGGCCTGTTAAAGATGGACTTCCTCGGCCTGACCACGCTCACGATTCTCACCGACGCAATGAAGCTGATCGAGCAAACGCGAGGCACGCCGCTTACGCTCGAACAGATTCCGCTTGAGGATAACGAAACCTACGTAAAGGTCTTTCATAAGGGACTGACCTCAGGCGTCTTCCAGTTTGAATCGCACGGCATGCGCGACGTACTGCGCAAATATCAGCCGAATTCGATCGAAGACCTCACGGCGCTGAACGCGCTCTACCGTCCAGGCCCCATCCAGGGAGGCATGATCGACGATTTCGTCGATCGCAAGCATGGACGCAAGAAGGTCGAATACGAACTGCCAGAGTTGCAGGAGATTCTGCAAGAGACGCTGGGCGTGATCGTGTATCAGGAGCAGGTGATGCAGATCGCGAACCGGCTCGCTGGGTACTCTCTGGGAGAAGCCGACCTGCTACGCCGCGCCATGGGCAAGAAGAAAGCCGAAGAGATGGCGCAGCAACGCGAGCGCTTTGTCGAAGGCGCAGCGCAGCGCAAGTATCCGCCGAAGAAGATCGAGAAGATCTTCGACCTGATGGCGCAGTTCGCCGGATACGGCTTCAACAAATCGCACTCTGCGGCTTATGCGCTGCTCGCGTATCACACGGCCTATCTGAAGACGCACTACCCGGTCGAGTTCATGGCGGCGCTGCTGACCTCAGTGACCGGCTCAACCGACGACGTGGTCAAGTACATCAACGAATGCCGGGAGATGGGCATTTCGGTCGAGGCGCCAGATATCAACGTTTCTGATGCAAACTTCACTCCGCACGGGGAGAACATCCGCTTCGGATTGGCCGCGGTGAAGAACGTTGGAGGCAATGCCATCGAATCGATTGTCGCCGCGCGAAAGAAACTGGGCCGCTTCACCTCGATCTTCGAATTCTGCGAGAACGTTGACCTTCGCCTGCTCAACAAGCGCGTACTTGAATCGCTTATCAAGAGCGGCGCCATGGATTCGCTCGGACGCCGCGCCCAGCTCATGGCCGTTCTCGACAAGGCCATGGAGCAGGCGCAGAAGACTCAGCGCGACGCCGAATCCGGCCAGCACGGCCTGTTTGGCGTGTTTCAGCAGGAAGAGCCCGAGACCTCCAACGATCGCCTGCCCAACATTCCTGACTGGGACGAGCACACGCGGCTCACCGCGGAGAAAGAAATCCTCGGATTCTTCATCACCGGCCATCCGCTGGAAAAGTACAAAGACAAGTTGCAGGATCTGCAGGCCCTGAGCGTGGAAGAGATCGCAGCGATGACGCGGTCCACCGGAAAGGACGAGACCATCGTCACGGCCGGCATCATCAGCAACGTGCGCGTGCTGAAGTCAAAGAAGGGCGACTTCTACGCGCAGGCCAACCTCGAAGACATGTCTGGATCGATCGACATGATCGTCTTTCCCGAGGCCTACAAACGCATCGGGGAGAAGGTGAAGCTTGAGGTTCCAGTACTGGTCAAGGCTGGCGTGCGCATTGAAGAAGGAGCAAATCCCAAGATCACTGCGGCCGAGATCATGCCGCTCGAAGACGCCAGGATTCCCCTGCCTCGCGCCATACGCGTCCGCATCCCGCTCGAATCCTCCGGCGAGACTACAATCGACAGCCTGCACAGCCTGTTTCTTGAGCGCAAAGGCGAAGCCAAGGTGTTGTTTGACGTAGAGCGCCAGGGGGATTTCATGGTGGTGATGGAGGCGGAGGGCTATAATGTCGTTCCAGACCGCAATTTCATCGCCCGGGTCGAACAGCTGTGCGGGCGCGGCAGCGTCCGCATCATCAGCTGAATTAGCTGGCGCAAGGCCGTTTTGAAAGGGCACGGCTTCAGCCGCGCCGTCAGGGTCAGAAAACAGACGCGCCTTAAGGCGCCGATGTGCCGACAATGGCAGCCACCGAAAAAGTACAGCAGGAACTGGAACAGATTGAGCGCCAGGTCGCCGAGATGGAAGCCGGCGAAACCGACGATGCGACCCGCCGGCAGATTGCCAAGCTGCAGGATCGCATTGACACCCTTCGCCGCGAGATGAACACGCCGCCCACAGCATGGCAAAAGACGGAACTGGCGCGCCATCCGCAGCGTCCGCAGTCGCTCGACTATATCGAGCGCGTCTTCACCGATTTCAGCGAGATTCATGGCGACCGTGGCTTCGGCGACGACGCCGCCATCGTCTGCGGCATGGCCCGCTTCCACGGCGAAGAGGTGCTCGTCGTCGGCACGCAAAAAGGCCGCGACATGAAGCAGCGCGTCTTCCGCAACTTCGGCACACCGCATCCCGAGGGCTACCGCAAGGCGATTCGTGTCATGCAGGTTGCCGAGAAGTTTCGTCGCCCGATTTTCACCTTGGTAGATACCGACGGCGCCTATCCCGGCATCAACGCCGAAGAGCGCGGACAAGCCGAGGCCATCGCCTACAACCTGCGCGAGATGGCGCGGCTGGAAGTTCCGATTATTGCCACTGTCATTGGCGTCGGGGGCAGCGGCGGCGCTTTGGCGATCGCGGTCGCCGATCGCGTCCTGATGATGGAGAACTCGATATACTCGGTGATCTCGCCCGAAGGCTGCGCCGCCATCATGTGGCGCGATGCCAGCAAGAAAGAACTGGCTGCCGAGGCCATGCGCATTACTGCGACCGACCTGAGCGAACTGGGCTGCATCGACGACATTGTTCCCGAGCCCGAGGGCGGAGCGCATCGTGATCACGAGGCCGCCGCTAACCTGCTCGATGCCAGCCTGCAGAAGCACCTCGCCGACTTGAAGAAAATCCCCCCGGCCGAATTGGTCGCATCACGATATAATAAGTTCCGCAATATCGCCCAGTTTTTCAAAACCGAATCGTGAGCTTGTCGGTACATTTCCCTCCGCGCCCTCCGCGGGGCCATTCTCTGCGAACTCTGCGGTCAAAATCTTAAACCGCCGAGAGCGCCGAGGATTCGCAGAGCGCGCAGAGAAAGCGTGGCGTGCAAGGACCATGTCAGCCACTAGGAATGGGCGAAAGGCCGCCACGTGCGGCCAATGCGCCGTATAATTGAAATGGTTTCCTCCTCGCAATCCACAAAACAGGGCGACAGCGTTCAGCCCTTTGACTAAAGGAAGGTGTTGGGATGGCCACATCGGATGTCGTGCCCCGGGAATCCGCCGGCGGCATGAACAAGCAGCGCATCGTCAATGACATGAGCATTCAGGTCGCGACGGTGAACGGCTCAGGTTCGCAGAGTTCAAATACAGTTTTATTGCGTAGCATTTTTCAGATGGGCGTGCCTGTCTCGGGCAAGAATATGTTCCCTTCGAACATCGCGGGATTGCCCACCTGGTACACGATTCGCGCCAACAAGAACGGCTACATCGGTCGGAAGAAGGAAATCGACTTCCTGGTCGCCATGAATCCAGAGACGGCGACTGAAGATACGATGTCTCTGGCGCCGGGCGCATCGGTGCTTTACGACGAGCCTCTCGCGCTCCACAAGCTGCGCAACGACCTCATCTTCTACTCAGTTCCCTACGACAAGATCGTTGCCCCGGTTTGCCCGGAAGCCAAGCTGCGGAAACTGGTCAAGAACATGGTGTACGTTGGCGTGGTTGCCGCTCTGCTCACCATCGATATGGCTGAGGTGGAGAAGGCGATCCGCAAGCAGTTCGCAAAGAAAGCAAAAGCCGCCAACCTGAACCTGGCGGCGGCGCAGGCCGGATTCGATTACGCGAAAGCCAACCTCCAGAAGCGCGGCGTGTTCTACATCGAGCGCATGGACAAGACTGCCGGCAAGATCATCATCGATGGCAACTCCGCTGCCGCGCTCGGCTGCATGTTCGCCGGATGCACGGTTGTCACGTGGTATCCGATCACGCCTTCGTCGTCGCTGGTCGAGACGATGATCGAGTACATGAAGGAATACCGCATTGACCCTGACGGCAAAGCGACGTTTGCCATCGTTCAGGCAGAAGACGAACTGGCCGCAATCGGCATGGTCGTCGGCGCGGGCTGGGCAGGCGCGCGTAGTATGACCGCCACCGCCGGGCCTGGCATCTCGCTCATGTCCGAGTTCGCTGGCTTGGCCTACTACGTCGAAGTTCCTGGTGTGATCTGGGACATTCAGCGTGTAGGCCCGTCAACCGGCCTTCCCACGCGCACTTCGCAAGGCGACATTCTTTCGACCGCTTTCCTCTCGCACGGAGACACGAAGAACATCCTGTTGATTCCCTGCTCCGTCGAGGAGTGCTTCAGCATGGCAACGGATGCATTCAACCTCGCCGAGCAATTCCAGACGCTGGTTTTTGTCATGTCGGACTTAGATCTTGGCATGAATAACTGGATGGCCGACCCGTTCCACTATCCCACAACGCCCATCAAACGCGGCAAGGTGCTGGGCAAGGAAGATCTCGACCGACTTGGCGGGTTTGCGCGCTACAAAGACGTCGATGGCGACGGCGTCGGCTACCGCACGTTGCCCGGCACCCAACATCCAGCCGCGGCCTACTTCGCGCGTGGCAGCGGCCACAACGAAAAAGCCCAGTACAGCGAACGCGCCGACGACTTCGAGAACAACATGGAGCGTCTGAACCGCAAATTCGAAACTGCACGCTCGTTCGTTCCGCGGCCCGAAATCACAAAGGGCAACGATGCCAAGATCGGCATTATCGGCTACGGTACTTCGCACTGGGGCATCACCGAGAGCCGCGATCAACTCCGCGCCGAGTACGGCATTGAGACCGACTATCTGCGCCTCCGCGCCTATCCTTTTACCCGCGAGGTTCACGAGTTCGTCGAGCAGCATGAACACGTCTACTTGGTGGAGCAGAATCGCGACGCGCAGATGCTCAGCCTGCTGAAACTTGATCTGAAGCCCGAACTCACGCCGCGTCTGCGCAGCATCGCCCACATCACCGGACTGCCGCTCGATGCGCGGTCCATTACCGACGAACTGACCAGCATGGAGGGCAAGTAGATGGGAACCACTGTTGAGCCCGGCGCAGCTACACCCGGACCAAAAACAAATCGCATCGGCCTTACCGTCATCGACTACAAGGGCGGGAAAACGACACTCTGCGCTGGCTGCGGCCACAACGCGATCTCAGAGCGCATCATCGAAGCCATGTTCGAGATGGGCGTTGAGCCCGAATTTGTGATCAAGCCGAGCGGCATTGGCTGCTCGTCGAAAACGCCGGCATATTTCATGAGCCGTTCGCACAGCTTCAACGCTGTGCACGGCCGCATGCCGTCGGTGGCAACTGGCGCCCTGCTCGCCAATCGGAAGCTTATCTGCATTGGAGTTAGCGGCGACGGTGACACTGCCTCCATCGGTATTGGCCAGTTCGTACACCTCATGCGCCGTAATCTGCCAATCATCTACATCATCGAGGACAACGGCGTTTACGGGCTTACCAAGGGCCAGTTCTCCGCGACAGCCGATTTGGGCTCGAAGCTGAAAACCGGCGTAGTCAACGACCTTCCGCCCATCGACACGTGCGCGCTTGCGATCCAACTCGGCGCCACGCTCGTCGGACGGTCGTTCTCGGGCGATAAGCGCCAGCTTAGCGCGATGTTGAAGGCCGCCATCGCGCACAAGGGTACGGTCATGCTCGACGTGGTTTCGCCTTGCGTAACTTTCAATGACCACGAGGGGTCGACCAAGTCCTACAAGTACGTGAAGGAACACGAAGAGACGCTGCAGGATGTGAGCTTTGTTCCGCACTTTGAAGACATCGACGTGGAATACGACCCGGGCTCGACCATCCAGGTAACCATGCATGACGGCTCGCGTCTGCATCTTCGCAAGCTGGAAGAGGACTACGATCCCACGAACAAGATCCGCGCCCTTACTCGTCTCACCGAGGCGCACGAGAAGGGTGAAGTCCTGACGGGATTGTTTTACGTGAATCCCGAGGCTCCGAACTTCATTGACATGCTGAATGTCGTTGACCAGCCGTTGGCGACGCTGCCCGACTCGGTGACGCGTCCACCCAAAGAAGTGCTCGACGCTTGCATGGAAGAGCTGCGATAGTCTCCTACTCCAACGAAAAGAGGGCCTCGCATCGAGGCCCTCTCAGTTTTGATTGCCAATCTGTTACGCCGTCTTTAATTCCGGCCCGCCGCTATGCTCGGGGTTCTCGCCGGGCTCGGGGAAATCGGTGTCCGCACCCTTGATCATCGGATCCTGATCTCGATGTCCGAGCTGCAACTGCAAGCCAATGTTGCCAGGAGTCTTATGATCCTCGGTTTCAGTCGCGCCCTTCGCCGTATCCTGGTCAAGCTTGTTCTCTGTCATGAGTCCGCCTTCCTGCAATAATTGGGGCATACAGATGGCAGGAGAAGAACCGCCCCTGAAAAGTAAGTCTATGCCTTGCAAGGATCGAATAGAATAGTTTTCTGACAGGAAGGTTGTCGGAGTATGAAAAAGATTCTTTTGTCCCTGATGACATGCTGCATGTTAAGCGTGTTTGCCCTGGCCAGCGTAACCCATGTGTCGCTGACTTTGGCCAAGCACCGGGATCGACATCAACACGCCAAACACCAGGCCCACCGCGCCACGAAGCACCATGCCCGCCACAAGCACTACCGCTCGGTTTAGTCGGACCTGGATGGTCCGGAGAATCTATCGGCCCGAGCTGCTTACCCCAGCCTTGCGCAGCCGCTCCCGCGCCTGCAACGCTTCCGGCGAGTGCGGGTATCGCTGAATCAGATGCCGCAGTTCGCTCACGCCTTCGTCCTGCTTGCCGAGTTCGAGCAGCGCGAATCCCTTTTTCAACTGCGCTGAAGCCGCCTTGTTCCCGCTCGGAAAATTCTGCAGGACCTGCTCGTAGCTCTGCACCGCCTGCTGATAATTCGCCTGCTTGAACTGCAGCTCGCCCAGATAGTAGTAGGAATTTCCGGCGAGATCAGTGTTGGGATAGAACTTGATGTAATCCGAGAATTCCTGCGTGGCTAGATCGTTCTTGCCGCCGTTATAGTCACGCAGTCCGTTGTTGTAGAGCACGTCGGGCGGCGGCGCCGATTCCATTTGCTTTTGCTGCGCTTGCGTCGTCGCCTGCTGCGCGGCATAGCTTTGCTGCGCCGATTGCATGTCTTCCAACTGTTTCGTCACCTTCGCCAGGCGCACCTTGATCTCGTCCATGGTGTCGTTCAGTGCCTGGATCTGGCCGGAGAGCTGGTCGCCCTTTGTTCCCTCGCCTTCCTGCTGTTTCTGCAGGGTTGTCTGCAGGTTGTTCAGGGCAGTCGCAAGCTTATTAACCGTGTCGGTGTCCTTTTCGACAAGGTTCTTCATGACGCCCATGCGCTCGTCGAAGCTGCGCTGCATGGCGGTCATCTGTTCCTGCAGTTGTTGTACTTGCGTCTGCAACTGCACCATTTCCTTGTTTGCGCCGAAAGCCGGAGCGACACTCAACCAAAGAATCAGAAATGGCGCCACAAGCGCCGAACTACGGTACGTTTTCATAGCATGTTTCCCTGGATACACATTCTTAGATGCTTTGATTGTCCCACAGGGCTGGGGGGATTCGACATCCGAAAGGGCCGTGGGAACCGGAAGATTCAACTGGCGCCAGGCGACCGGCGCTAGCGCGCCTCAGACGAGAAAACGGGGGACGCTGGAAGCGCCCCCCATGGAACGGCTACTTCTGGTAAACGAGATGCCCGCGGCGATTCTGCTGCCAGCAAGCTTCGTTGCTCTCATTGCAGAAGGGCTTCTCTTTGCCGTAGCTGATCGTCTTGATCCGACTGGCACTTACCCCAGCCGAGACTAAAGCGCTTTTCACGGCACCCGCACGCTGATCGCCCAATGCCAGGTTGTAGTCGGTTGATCCACGCTCGTCGCAATGACCCTCGATCGTGATATTGATGCCTCCGTGTTGAGCGAGGAACTGCGCATCGGACTGCACCGAGGACTGCTGATCGGAACGAATGTCAGACTTGTCGTAATCGAAGTAGACGTCTTTCACATTCTGGCTAAACAAGTCCTCATCGCTGACCGAGGGAGTCGGCGGTGGAGGTGGCGGAGGCGCTTGCGTCACCGTCAACCGGGCGGTGGCCTCCTGCGTCCCACCTGAACCCTTCGCGGTTAGATGATAGGTGGTCGAATCCGTCGGCGAAACGCTTTGCGAGCCGTTGGGCTGCACCGCGCCAATGCCGTCAATCGACACATCTGTGGCGTTGCTGGTCTGCCACGTTAACGTCGCAGACTGACCAGCCTGAATGGTTGCCGGAGCCACCGAGATTGAGGCCGTCGGAGAAGGTGGCGGTGGTGGAGGTGGTGGCGGCGGCGGAGCGGCTTTCTTCTTGCACGCACCGAGCATCAGGAGAGCGCTAAGAGCAAAGATCAGTACAACCCACTTCATACTAGATTGCTTCACTTGGTTCCTCCTACGACCCCGAAGGGGCCAGACGAAGTTATGTACTATTTCCAACTCCAATTGGGCTGGGTATTTCGCCCGGTAAAAGTCAACTGCTGAAGTTTTGTGCCGTCCGCCAGCATGCTCCATATCTGCAAACTCCCGGAGCGATTTGACTGAAACACTATATGCCGTCCATCGGGGGACCACGAGGGAAAATCGTTCTTCCCCCCATCATGCGTAAGCTGGACCCACTGTTTGCTGGCAATATCCATCAGGTATAAATCAAGAGCCCCAGGATCTCCTGGCCCGTATTTACGAACCCAGGCAAACGTCAGAAATTGACCGTTGGGCGCCCAGTTCGGCGAGACCGCGTAACCCTGATCGGTCATGCGCTGCTGATTGGTGCCGTCGGCTTCCATCGTGTAAATCTGCGGCAATCCGGTGCGGCCGCTGACGAACCCAATCTGTCCGTCGGTTTTTCGATTCCATACCGGCGAAACGTCTGGACCCTTGTCGGTGGTCAGCCGGCGCGAATTCCCACCGGAAGCATCCGCCACATAGATTTCGGATTCCCCTGACCGGGAAGACGAAAATGACAGTTTCGTCCCGTCTGCCGACCACGCTGGCGAAAGGTTCGTCCCGCCAAAATGGGGGAAGGTCAATGCCCGGCTCAGGTCGAGGGAATACATCATAATCTCCCAGCCGGTTTTCGTCAGTGCGCTGAAAGCGAGCCGCGACCCGTCTGGCGAAATCCGGGGCGACAGCGCGATCGAACCCAGGCGCGTGATCTGGTGCTGATTCGAGCCGTCGTAGTCCATCGCCCAGATTTCCTTGTGCCCGGTCCGATCACTCACGAAATAGATCTGCGTTTCCGCGATTCCCTGAATGCCGCCACCCAGCCGAAAAATAATCTCGTCGGCGAACTTGTGCGCCATGACCCGCGCTGCTGCGTCGCTAGCACTGTCGGAATACTGCTTGCCCAGGATTTGCGGCGACTGGATGTTCTTGACGTCGAAGAGCCAGCCCTGCATGGTCAGCTTGCCGCCGGCTACGCCCAGATTCCCGAACGCCAGCATCGCCGCATTCGGAGGAGGCGCATTCCACGCCAGGAAATTCACCTCCGGTGGCTGCCCGGGCACCTGCAGAGGATAGAAGCTCTTTGACACCAGCTCGACAACACCCGATACATCCAGATCGTTCCAGAGGGTGTCATTGAAGGTCTTTAATAGCGGGGCATTTGCAGGATCGGTCGTCGCGGGCTTGAAGTCGGCGACCGCAAGGCGGACTTTCTCTACTCCCAGGGCCGTGCCGGTTTTCACCCAATCCTGCGCTTGAGCAGCGGCGCATGCCAGCCAACAGGCAAGAAGCACTAGGAATGCACGAGCCAGAACGCAGGTCCTGCCGTTCCCTCCTTGACCTGCTCTAGCGGATTCGTCCGTTCGCATCAGAGGTAAAGTTTTCGCGTGTAACAATATCGTAGCCCGACATGAATTGCTTTGCAAGAATTCCTGCGTAGATAAACCTTTTCCCTTCATTCAATTGTCCCTATTCTCCGCTCTTTTCCGCGACCCGAGTCCCGAGCGTACCCGGGTGATTACGGACCAGAGGTACATCTGATTTACCGCTTGTAGTCGAACCAATACTCGACAGAAATCTTGCTTCCCGGATAATCCGGGGGTAGTGGACCGAACGTGTCGATCCGTTGCAGCGCGCGCGCGGCCGAGATGTCCAGCGACGGAACCCCGCTCGACTGCTCGATCCGAACATTGGTCGGATGCCCATCACGCGCCACGTCGAACGTGATGTATACCCGCTGGGCCGAAGTAATTCTCGGATCGACTTCATACTTCAGCCAGTTCTCTGAGACCTTTCGCTGGATGACCTGTACATACCAAGCGTACTTGTTGCCGAAATCCCCGCCGCCACCGCTAATGCCGAATCCACCTTTTGCGCCAGCCGCGCTGAAGGTTCCATAAGGACCGCTCACCGGGCCGCCTTCGCCAAATGCGACTTGGTTCTCCTCCGGTTCGGGCGCGGACTGTGGTTTCGACTTCGATTCTGTGATCTGCTTTTTCGGCGGCTGCTTGATCTTTTTATTCTTGCCCGCGATCTCGATGGCGTCAGGCTCTTTCTCTTCGATCTTCGGCAGCGATTGAGTGATCCCTTTCGACTCGTTGGCGAGAACGTTCTGCGTCTGTGTAGGACTGGCGGGCAACGGAACCGTACTCACCAGAGTCGCGCCGATGGCTTCCCCACCTCCGCCAGCTCCCCACGTGTCGCCACTGCCTCTGGTCACGAAAGCGGTATAGACGAGCAACGCAACCGTGATTCCGACGTGTAGTCCCGCCGACCACGCCAGCGCGCGTCCCCAACGCTCGTGTTCGAAATAGATTTCAGCGCTTGCCGACATTTGCATCCATGGGCTGCGTCACGATACTCACGTTGGCGAACCCAGCCTGCTTCACTGCATCCATCACGGTGGCGAAAGCGCCGAAAGGAACGTTTTCATCTGCGCGTACAAAAATGGACTGGTGACGCGGATCGCGTATCTTCTGCCGCAAACGGTTCCCCACCTCGTTGACGTTGATCGGATCGTTCCCCAGAAACACCCGTTGATCCTTGTTGATGGAAATGACCAGCCGCTCTTCCGTAATCTCTTTTACGGTTTTCGTTTTCGGCACGGCGACGTCGATACCCGACTGCAAGACCGGAGCCGTCACCATGAAGATGATCAGCAGCACCAGCACCACATCGACCAGAGGAGTGATGTTGATGTCGGCAATTGCAGACTGCGTTCGTCCGTTAGAGGCGGTGAACGCCATCAGCGCCTCACATCCGCGGCGACAGCGGCGGCACTTTGTGGCTGGTTGTGCTCCACTGCGTTCATGAATTCGAGCGAGAAGTCGTCGCAGCGTGCGGCGAATTCGCGGATCGAAGCGCCGATCAGGTTATAGGCGATGACCGCGGGAATCGCAGCCGCCAACCCTGCAGCAGTCGTGATGAGCGCTTCGGAAATACCCGGAGCCACTGCTCGCAGAGTCGCTGCGCCGGCGGTTCCGAGACCATGAAACGCGTCGATGATGCCCCACACCGTACCGAACAACCCGATAAAGGGAGTTGCTGCAGCAGTGATGGCCAGCCACGGGACATTGCGCTCGAGTCGCGAAATCTCCTCGGACGATCCGATCTGCATGCCGCGCTGAATCGGGACCATGCTCCGCAGCCCGCCCGAAGACGCCACTTGGCGGCGGTACTCCTCGTATCCGCCTTCAAACACGCCCACCAGCGGGCTGGGCTTAAATTGATCGGCCACCGCAACAATATCCTGCAAGCGCTGCGCCTTGCGGAACGCGCGCACAAAGCGTCCGCTCTGTGCTTTGGCGCGCCGCAGGAGGCTCCATTTGGTGAGGATGATAGCCCAGGAAATCAGGCTGAACGCGAGAAGCACGAGCAAAACCAGCTTGGCAACCGCGCCAGTGCTGGAAAGCATGTCGACGATTTCGCCGCCGACGAACACTGCTGGCAAGGGGAAAAAATGCATCGTTTTTTAGGAGATCGCCTAGCCCTCAATTATAGATGAATGCAGGGCTTAACTCTTGCACAGGAACCCCATCCGGCAATGGAAAGTTCATGCTCCGATAGTGTCCAAATACGCGCACAAAGCACGCGAAGCACGGTTACTATTCCGCGCCAGGCGCATGACCCGCCGCCAGAGCCAAGGCCGGACAGCTGCGTACCCGGCGAAGCGTCCCTGTGAAAACTGACCTTCGGCGTCAACAAAACGCTCCATCGCGGGAAACTCGAAATCTATTTCATCGGAAACAGCCTTCACGACGGTGAACCCTTTGCCTCGCGCCTCAGCCGCGCGAGCCACTGTGGCAGACTCCATGTCCACCGTGTCTGCCCCAAACGAATCACGCAACTTGCTCTTCTGGGCCGGACTGGCGACGGATTCGAAACTGACGAGCACACCCTCGCCGCCCTCAACCACGGTTCTGCTGCCGTCGCCGGCATTGATCACGGAACTTGGCCGGACCACATCCCCAACTCGCAGTTTGGGATCGAGCGCCCCGGCGAAACCTGCCGAGCAGACAACCTTGGGATCGAAGATCGCGATCACCGCCTCCGAGGCCCTACGCGAGGCTGCGGCGCCAATTCCGCCGCAAACCACGACGACTTCCCCGTTTTCGAAAAACCGGAAGCGCCGCCCGTCGTGCTCTTTATCGGTGATGCGCCAACTCTTCACCAGCGGCCTCACTTCGCGTTCTAAGGCGGCCACAATCGCGAGTCTAGGCATATCCGTTGGCCCGAAACCATTCCACCGCCCGCCGCAGGGCGCCATCGATCGGCACCATCTTCCATCCCAATTCACGCTCAGCCTTGGCGGAACTGGCAAACATCTTCTTTTTGCCCATGCGCACGGTATCGACCGTCGCGCGCGGCTCGCGCCGCAGCAGCAAGCCAGTCACCGCCTCGTCGACGACTCCTGCTGCGAACGCGAAGATGTAAGGCAACTTGATTTTTGGCGACGGCAGCCCGGTGATCTGGCCGAGTTTGTCGAGAATCTGCTTCAAGGTCAGGTCCTCTCCGCCGAGAATGTAGCGCTCCCCGGTCCTGCCCTTTTCAAGCGCGGCAACATGTCCACGCGCGCATTCCCTCACGTCCACCAGATTCAGCCCGGTTTCGACGTAGGCAGGAAATTTGCGCTTCAGAAAGTCAACCACGATTCGCCCTGTTGGCGTCGGCTTCACATCTTGCTCGCCGATCGGAGTCGTGGGATTCACCGTCACCACCTGCATTCCGGCACGCCCGGCTTCCAGTGCCACCTGCTCAGCCATAAATTTCGAGCGCTTGTAGTGGCCGATCATATCGGCCAGAGAGACCGGGGAGTCTTCATCCGCTGGACGTCCATCGCTCGTAAATCCAACGGTCGCGACGCTCGAGGTATAAACAACGCGCCCTACGCCGTTCTTTCGCGCCGCTTCGAGGAGCGTCCGTGTCCCACCGACATTCGAGCGATACATTTCGTTCGGATCCCGCACCCAGAGCCGGTAGTCCGCCGCCACATGAAACACCGTGTCGCAGCCGGACATCGCCTTTTCGAGAGAAACAGCGTCGCGCAGATCGCCCGTCGCGGTCTCAGCCTTCAGTCCCTCAAGATTTTTCAGATTGCTGGTAGGACGCACGAGCAGACGCAGGTCAGCTCCCTGATCGGCTAGAACGCGAGCGACGTGGGAGCCTAGAAATCCGGTAGCGCCGGTAACGAATCCTTTCAAAGTGGGTCTCAGTTTTCAGTCAGATTGGGGATCACCCAACCATTTCTCCGGATACTACTTGGTAGCGTAGTGCGCCGCTCCGAGAAAATGCAGCGAAACATAGGGCTCATCGCCCACCACCCAGCTATCGTGCCCCGGAGGTCCCGCGGGAATGTAGAACAGCATTCCTGCCCGGAGCTCGTGAACGGTACCGTCCTCCATAGCGGCGGTGGCGCAGCCCGAGAGCACCATCCCGACATGCTCCACGTTGCACCGCGAGGTGCCCACACTGGGCCCAACGTGAAGCGACCACTTCCACCCGGGTTGATAGGTGGCGCGCCCGATCGTCATGCCGCCGATGTGAACGACTTCGAACTTTCCCTTTTCGAAGGTTCGAACTTCATCGGGCTCTTCAAAGCGCTTAAGAATTGTCTCCATTGTCGGCATAGAAACCATCATCGATAGAAATTAGGACCGGCCAGCCAAGCCAGTTTTCGGTTCGCAGTGAAGAACTGAGAGCTAGTTGCCGTTCTTCTCCATCACCTTCGCGTACGTCGTCAGCGCCAGCACCGGGAAGTACTGCCGGTAAAGGTGATACATCAGGTAGAACACGCGCGGGAAGCCGGTTCCGGTGCAGAACTTCTCATCCCACGAGCCATCTTTTCTCTGGGTGCGCATCAGGTGAGCAATGCCACGTGCGACCGAATCGCTGCGCGTATCGCCGGCTGCGAGCAACCCAAGAATCGCCCAAGCCGTTTGCGACGGAGTGCTGTCGCCCTGTCCGCGCTGAGTGGGATCATCATAGGAGCCCACGGTCTCGCCCCATCCGCCATCTGAATTCTGCACCATGCGTAGCCACTCGGCACCCTGCTGGATGCACGGTTCATGGAGGTCCATGCCGATTGCTTCCAGCCCACGCAGCACGAGTGCCGTGCCGTAGATGTAATTCACGCCCCAGCGTCCGAACCAGCTTCCATCCGGTTCCTGCTCGTTCCGGACGAACTTGATCGCTTTCTTCACCGCTGGATGGTTCTTGTCGTACCCGTAGGTGGCGAGCATCTCCAGAATTCGCCCGGTGATGTCAACCGTCGGCGGATCGAGCATGGCATTGTGATCGGCAAATGGCACGTACTGGAACACCATGCGGTCGTTGTCTTTGTCGAACGAGGCCCAGCCGCCGTTCTTGCACTGCATCGAAAATATCCAGTCGATCGCCCTCTGCACCGACTCCCGCTGGTAGCGCCCGTTGGGATGCTCCACACGGCTCAGCGCCAGGCAAACCATCGCGCTGTCATCCACATCGGGATAGAACTCGTTGTTGAACTCGAAGTACCAGCCGCCTGGCTGCCCGTTCTTGTTCTTAACCTTCCAGTCGCCGACGTTGCGCACCTGTTTCTGCAGAATCCAGTCCGCGCACTTCACCATCCGCGGATCATTGGCCGGCACGCCTGACTCGCCCAGTGCAAACAGCGCGTATGCCGTATCCCAAACCGGAGACATGCAAGGCTGCATGCGGAAGGTGTCTTCCTCTTCGATCCCGAGTTTCTCGAACTCATCCATGGCGCGAATGACCTGCGGATCGTCCAGGGAGTATCCAAGACAGCGCAGAGCAATAATCGAGTTCATGATCGACGGATAAATCGCGCCCAACCCGTCACTCATCTCGAAGCGCTCGAGCACCCATTTTTCCGCCTTCCGCAAAGCGACGGAGCGCAGCGGCCGCACGTGCACGCGTTCAAACCAGTGCGTGACCCGGTCGATGACCAGGAAGAAATTCCGCCAGGAGAATATTTTCTTCGCCCAATGCAGATGCATGCGGGACTTGTGCATGCCGCCGACGAAAAGTTCCTCGACGCCCATCTCACGGGGAATTTTCTTGAAGGGTTTCTTGGCGTAGCAGATGGAAAGCGGCACCAGAATGGCGCGCGACCACGAGGAAATCTCGTAGATGTTAAACCAGAACCAGTTCGGAAACAGCACGATTTCGGGCGGAATCGCCGGAACGGCATCGTAGTCGTACTGCCCGAAGAAGCACAGATAGATCTTGGTGAATGTGTTGACCTCGGTGACGCCACCCATCCCCAGAATCTTCTTGCGTGCGCGCTCCAGCACCGGATGCTCGGCCGCATACCCTGCCAGTTTCAATCCAAAGTAGGCCTTCACAGAGGCGCTAATGTTCGACGGTCCGCCGGCGTAGATACCCCATCCGCCATCTTCGTTCTGATGGCGCAGGATCCAGTTCGCCGCCTTCTGGAAACGCTCAGTATTCCCGGTTCCGAGCAGCGTGTGGAGCAGAATGTAGTCTGATTCGAGAGTAGTGTCGGCCTCGAGCTCCCCGCACCAGTACCCT
>Ga0307475_10000856_pt1 | contig 18185 bp, 35 predicted proteins | sample atmos_gasesECM1C_FD_203317 | JGI IMG/M metagenome (GOLD analysis project Ga0307475, IMG submission 203317) | Hardwood forest soil microbial communities from Morgan-Monroe State Forest, Indiana, United States - atmos_gasesECM1C_515 | ecosystem: Environmental > Terrestrial > Soil > Temperate... | reverse complement strand
TGCGCGAGCTTGTTCAAAATCTCACCGTAATAAGAACCCTCGACCGGCGCGTCGAACGAGCACTCCATTTCCCTCGCGTATTCTTCCGCGCTCATGTCCTGGGTGAGTTCGAGCGCCTCGGCGTGGCTGAGCGCCTCCTCGCCGGTCATCGACAGCGGAATGATGAACATGTCCCAACGCGGGTCGCCCTCGACCTTCACCCTGAGCTGGTTGAAATGGTCGTCGCCGTTCGAGGTGCCGCTGACGATCGCCCAGCCGTGGTAGTCGGCCAAGCACGGTCTTACGACCGTCGAGAACACCGCCGAGTTGAGCAGGGGAAACTCGTCCAACGCAATCCCGTCAAAATACATGCCGCGCATGCGCTCGTAGGCCGCCGCCCCGCCATAGAGCTTGATCGTCGCCCCGGTCGGCAGGATGCAGTTGAGGTCGCCTTCGAGGTAGCGGGTTCCCGGGATCTCCTTGGTGTATTGCTTGAGGTAGGACCACACCAGGTCCTTGGCCTGCTCGAACGAGGGCCCGACATAGCCATACCGCGGCGGCGGCCATTTGCGCCCGTTGCGGCTCGCCGCGCGGATCAGCTGGTTGGCGATCGCCACGGTCTTGCCGGCGCGGCGGTGGCAGCACATGAACATCCAGCGCTTTTGGCTTAAATGCAGGGCGCGGAAGTGCTTGCGCGGCAGGTAGGGGACCAGGATCGCCTGGCCGTCAGACGCCGGCGACGAGGGCTCGTCCGCGAAGCTGACGCCCGCCCAGTCGATCATGCGTCGGCCAGAGCGGGAAAAACAAGCGGACGGCCACACTCCACGCACCTGGCCGCCGGGCGGGCCACGCGCTCACTCATCGGGAGGCTCCAGCCATTTCAGGGTAATAACCCCGGCGTTGGTGCGGGTAACCTCGACCGCCTGCGGGGCCTCATAGCCGCCGCCGAAGCCGCGCTTGCGCCCGGGAGCGGACCTGAGGAACTCCTTCGCGGCATAAAACCGATTCTGGAAGCTCATTTCGTCGTCGAGCGCCCCCTGCAGCACCGCGATCGCCTTGTCGACCCCCTGCTCAATCGCCTCGTCAATCACCCCTTTGAGCCTGGGCATCGCCTCGACCAGCCGCCTCAACCGCGCAGGATCCACCTCCAAGGCCTTGGCCGCCTCGGTGACGTTGCCATGGGCCTCAGCGAGGGCGCTTCGAGCCGCCTCCACGTCGAGGGGCGGCTCAACCGGGACGACTTCGGCGCTCATTCCGGCTCTCCGTTGAGGGCGGCACAGGCGACTCCTCTAGCGAGGGTGTGACTATTCCGCAGAGCGACAGTGCTTTGCTCCTCCCAAGGGGGCATATCTGCGATAGCCTTCAGCGCCTCTCCACGCTCGCGCCATGACGCGATAAGCGCCCGCGTGTCCGGGTCGTCAGGCCAGTATCTCTCAAGACGCCCCACCGTTTCCTCAATCTCGCTCACGCCGCAGACGCCGCCTTCCTCGCCTGCCGCCGAGCCTCATGTAGCCGACCCAATCGCGCACGCCGCTCCGAACGCTCCCGAACCAACTCTCCAACCTTCCCCTCCAATTCCTCAATCCGCTCCTTCAGTCCCCGCATAAGCAAAACCAACTCATTATCACCCGCCCGCCCCTCAACTCCCTTAATCCGCCCGTCCAAACTCGACAGCCACCCGCGAACCCAGTCCCGGAACTCGCTCTCCGTCATGACGCGGCGCGCCCCGCCGCCGCTTCCGCGAGCCTTTGCCTGTGGGCTTCCAATTGCGCCTTGACCTCGGACAGCGACTTCTTGCCAAAATTGGGCGTCCGCAGAAGCTCCTGGTCGCTCTTACAAACCAAATCGCTAACCGTCCTCACCCCATCGTACTTCAGCCCTCTCTCAGCCCGAACCGATAGGTAAAGCTCCTCAATCGGCGTCTTGTCATAAAGCTCAGATACCGAAACAACCGGGCCCCAGCGCGGATTAGCCAACACATCCTCAATCTTAGACAAACACCCACGCGCCGCCTCAACCAGCCCAATCAAGCTTAGTTGTACACGCCGAAGCTCATACAGATCAGCGTCGTCGTCCGTCACTCCCCACCACCCTTCTTCCGCCGATACCATACCGTCCGGCTTACCCCCTCAACCTCCCACGGGCGCTGCCCATCCTTCCGCGGCCGACCCTTCTTCTTCACCCGAACCTCAGCCTCCTTCAGCGCCTCCCGCGCTCGAGCCAGACGTTCCCGCGGAGCAACCCCCGCTTCCCGAACCTGCCGATATATCCCAGGCTGACCGCGCGAACGCATCTCCTCCAGACGCGGACCAAGATCCCGCCGATCGTTCTTAAAATCCCCGCCTGCCTGGGCCACCATGCTTTTCCGTCCCAAAGCCACTATTTTCCGTCCCAAAATCCCACATTAACCGTCCCACTTTCCGTCCCAACCGTCAATTTAAATCCCAGTCCTGCAACCTATTCCTGTAACTCACCCCAGTTTCACGTGAAACAGGTCCCCGAGCCACACCACCATGGGGCCCCCCCTTGGGGCACCCCATCCGACCGGGATGGGGGGGGGTAAAAAGATGTCGCCGCCAGAATTTTATCAACGATAACAATGTCTTAATGCCATTGTCGCGCGCGCGTGTCTCGAGCCGCTCGAGTGCAGCCAGCTGGCGTGCTCGCTATGTCACGCGAGTTTGGCGGAAAGGACTTCCGACCTTCGCAAGAGCTAAGCCATTGTGATTGCTTGGCTTATCGGCAGACGCGCGCCAGGGTTCCCACTTTCTTTCCCACGGGGAAGCAACCACAGTATAGCAAAGTACAGACGCACCAGCCCAACTTAGAGCTAAACAGCCAGCAATATCAACGGCTTACCAAATCAACGGCGCAAGTGTGAGGCTTAAAACGATCACCGAAATTTTGAACGGGCGCCCTTTTCTTGGTTTGGTCGGATTTCTGGGTGGCGTGGTTTTGCGTGGATTGCGGGTTTAGGCCCGAGGCCCGCGGTGTGCTGATTGCTGGGGTTTCTAGGTCTGCTTATAGTTTGGTTAGGGGAGAAGTTACGACCGAGAGCGGCCGCTTTGGCTCATGCTGGCGATCTGTTGGTGGGAAATAACCTGCCAGGCGCTCAGGCCGAGTTTTGAGCGGGCTCTTGTGGGCTTTGTTCGCCTAGCGTGCTGGCGCGTGGCAGTTGCCCGTCGCCTGGTTGTCCTTGGCCAGCGGTCGCCCTTTGGGGCGCATTTGCGCGCTCGAGCTCGGTTGCGACGGTTTGGCACGATTGGGCGAGCGCGTTCCAACGATCACGCTCACGATCGCTGATTTGGTCGTCGAAGGCTTTTCTTTCGCCTATGCGCTGCAATGTGGCGACCATGGCTTCTGGCTCGTTGCCCTCGAGCAACGTCGCCAGCTGCTGGCTAAGGCCTATTTTCTCTTGTTCTGTCAAGGGCATGGGCGCGATTATAAGCGCGCCAGCTTGGGCGTCAAATCACAATTGGAATCATTCTCGATTTCTTTCAGCCATCGGCGGGCCGCCTCCCGCCATGCCTAATGTTACCCGGCGCTTCTCTATCTCCGTCGCCAGCCATCCGAGATCCATCCACAACCTCTCAGCGATTGCGGTGAAGGTGTTCTCCTTGAGCCGGTCAATCTCATCGAGCATGCGCTCGCGTTCGTGGGCATCGACATGGCGACGGACCAAGAGGCCAACGCGCGTTGGTTTGAGGTTGAATTTCTCGGCCAGCGCCTTCTTGGTTATCCGGCCGCCGATTTCATCATAAAAGGCCAACATTTCATGTTCGCGCAAAGCTTTTCCCGCAAAAACTCACAGCCCGAGCGCCTTCGCCCTAAAGGATACCCCGGATCTTGCGGCGGATGGCGCCGCGCCTAAGCGCGCTGGCCTAATTGGCAACGCGACGGTTGACAATAGGACGCGGCGTCCTATTTTTCCACCTTACCGACTCGCAAAAGGCCTCACCCCGCAATGGTCCGCATCCACGTCACCGCCGCCGCCTACCACGCGATCGCCGCGAGCCTCGCCGGCGACAATGCCCTCAAGCCGCCCCAGGAAAGCGCCCAGGGCGGTTTCTTCCTCTGGCTGAGCTCATTGACCGTCAACCAGCTCATGGCCCTCAGAGGCCCTTCTGAGGGCTTCAGCGAGGTTATCCTGCGCCTGGCCGAAATGGAGGCCGCAGCGTGACGAGCAACAAAATCCCTCCCGGGCAGCTGGCCGCTCAGGCGCTGGCCAATCCCGCCCCCGATCGCCTCGACGAAATGGCCGGCTTGGTCGCGGAATTGATCAAAGCCTATCGGCGTTATCCAACCAAGGCGCTGCGCAACGCGCTGGTGCAGGCCATGAAAGACCTGAAGGAGGGTCTGGAAAATGAATAATTATTGGCGCCCCGACCGCATCGAGAAGCTGCTGCTTACGCTGCGGCGCGAGCCGTGACCCCCGCCGAGCTGCGCCAGGCGCGCCGCGCGCTCGGCATAACCGGGCTCGAGCTCGGCATCGCCCTCAACGTCTCCGACCGCACGGTGCGCGCCTGGGAAAGCGGCCGGCGCGACGGCAAGTCCTGCCCGATTCCGCGCTCGATGGCCGTCCTGGTGCGCCTCGCCCTAGTAAGCGCTTCAGTGCGGCGCGAACTTGGCATCGTCTCCGTCCCAGGCTTGAGCTGATGGCGCGCGCCATTAAAGACCACCTGCCCGCGGTCGGCGTCTCGTCCTTACGCGCCGCCGGCGCCATCACACTCGAGTCGATCTCGGTCAAAGTCACGTTCGGCGAGGGCCCCGACGCGCTTGAGCGCGAGGTCAAGGTCACCCATCGCCTGTTTCCCAACGGCGGCTCATGGTCGTTTTTCCTCTGCCCCGGCTGCTCACGCCGCGTGCGCACGCTCAGGCTCTACGACGGGCGCGTCGTCTGCACTCGATGCGACGGCCTCACCTGGACTTCCGCCAAGACACACGGGAAAAAAGACATCGAGCGGCTCATGGCGCGCCTCGAGCGCGCGAAGCACAGCCGCGGCCCCCTGGAGCGCTCGCTCAGGCGCGCCATCATCGTTGAGCGCCGCAAACGGCTGGGAATGCCTTCGTGAGAGAATTTACCGAAGCCGACACAAAGGTATTCAATGAACTATGGGCCGGAGCCGCCTTCGACATTCAAGCCGCCGTTCTGGACAAATGCAAGGATTGGGCCCCAGACGAGCAAAAAGCCATGGTTTACATGATCATCGAACAGTTGGCGAAACGGTATGGGATAATTGAAGGCGACGAGGACGAGGAACGCGAATGACCGGCTCAGCCCCGCATGGCTAGGCCAATCCCCGCCAGCTGCGCCGGCCTCAGTCTCAAGGCGATATACCTCGAGCTCGTGCGCATGGCCGGCAACGTCAGCGCCGCCGCGCGCCGCCTCGACGTCCCGGTTCACGACCTGCGCCTCATGACGCGCGCCCATCCCGAACTCATCGACGCCGCGCTCGAGGCCCAGGAACAGGCCCTCGACAAGGCCGAGCGCATCGTCATGGCCGCCCTCGACGGCGACGACATGACCAAGCGCCTCGAGGCGGCCAAGACCATCCTGCGCCTGAGCCCCGCGGCCAGGCGGCGCGGCTGGGGCCGCCCCAAACCGCAGGCGACGATTTCCGACGATCCCGCCGAGAGCCCTCCCCTTGCCATCAAATGGCGCGACTGAGGAGAAAGTGCTAAACTGGCAAGTCAGTCGCCGTGCAAAGGAGATTGACGCCAATGGCCACCCAGCCCCATCCAACGCCCCCCAAGCCCGCGCCCAGCCCCGCGCCCGCGCCGCCCCCCAAGCCCGACGAAGACCCAGCCGCCGCAGCGCCGCACGCGATCCCGCCGGAACCTCCCGTCGAAACGATCGCCGACGAGCAGCGCAAACGCTCGGCCGAGATCGAGGCCATGGGCATCGACGCCTGGAAGGCCAGCCAAGACACGCGAAGCGAAGCCGAGAAGCAACCGCAAGCCGTGCCAGGCGTCGCCCCGTCGGCGGCCGAGGAGGCGGGCTCCTGGAGCGGATCCACCCGCTCGACCCCCGAAGCGCGCAAAGCCCAGAACCGCACGGCGCCCTGATGCCCACGCCCGACATGAGCGACCCCGGCGCCGCAAACCAGGACTGGCTCAACCAGTTCCTGACCTGGATGAGCGGCGGCGGCCAGGGCGCTCCGCCCGGAGCGTTGCCTAACCCTGGCGCGAGCACGCCCTACGGGCCACGCAGCCAGGTCTGGCCCCCTGGCGCTAAAATTCCCGGTAATCAGATGCCGTGGACGAGCCCAGGCGCGCCGTCCATGGGCTACCCAGCGGCGCAAAGCCCGTTCCCGCCCGGGGCCCAGCCCGCCACGGCGCCAGACCCGACGGCCGTGCTACGGGCTGGCGGCACGCCTGTGCCGGGAGCGCTCGCCGGCGGCGGCGGGCCCGGCAATTCGCCCGCAGGAGTCGCTGGCGTGGGCGCGCCCGTGCCCTTCCCGCCGCCGCGGCCGGTCCCCACAGCGGTCGGCGCTTATCCTGGCTCGACCTCGTATCCGCAATACGGTTCGCCCGCCGCCCCAGCGATCGGCGCGCCGCCGCCCGTGGGCAATGACCAAGGCACGCCCAACCTCGGGGGTGGGGTTACTCAGGCGGCGCTGCCAACGGGCGCGCCAGGCTCCGCAGCTGCAGTCCCGCTGCCCTCGCGCCGCCCGGCAAACCTCGGCGCTGCGATCCCACCGACGGCTCGCGCCCAAGTCCCGAACCTCGGCTATTACAACCCGCGCTTCGACTTGCTGCCCGGGGGCTACAACGTCTCCGGAGGCGGCCGCACCCCCTACATCAGCGCGCTCAATCTCGGCTCGCTGTTCGGCGGGCGGGGGAACACCGCCGTCAACCCGAACGTGCCGGCGCCCGCAGCGCAGCCCGTCAGCAGCTCCAGCGCGCCCCCGATGACAACCAACGCGCCATGGGGCTACGGGCCCTTGCAGAAGGGCAGGGGCTGGCCGCAAGGGCCTGACTGGAACGACATCTACGCCGCGCGCTCGCGATCCGGATACCAGTGAGGCCAACAATGGCGACTCGAGGACGCAAGCTCCCTAAGCTCATGGAGACCGCGGTCAAGCGCATCAAGCAGTCGTCGCCCGGCGTGAACCCCTACGCCGTCGCAAGCGCCACCCTGCAGAAAAGCGGATCGCTCAAGCCTGGAACTAACAAGGCGACCAAGCAGGGCGTGAGCCGCGGCGCCAAGAGCCACGCCTGGCGTGAGGCCCATCCACCGAGGAGATGACCTCCACATTTTTCCCCTTTGCGCGGGCGTTGCCAACAAGGCAATATGCGCGGCTTATGGGGGACTTTGCCGGATGTCGGAATGGATTCGGGTTGGCGTTGAAGTCGCTCAGACGGCTACCCTCGTCGTCGTCGCGCTGGTGCTGGCGCGCGCGTTCCATCTGTTTCGCACCCAGTTCGTCGGCGCAGTCACCAGCCTGCAGGCGGCGCTCCGCAGTCTCGAGGCGCGCGTCGGCAAAATCGAGACGCGCCTGAACGGCAACGGCGCCTAACCCTTCGCCCCCCACACGCCGGGCGCGTTTCGGACGAGGACTTCGAGCGCGCGAATGCGCGACTGCAAGCCCTCGATCGTCGCGCCGAACCCGGCGTAATCGTTGCGCACTTCAGCGATCGCGGCCGCAGCGCGCCTAATTTCATTGCGCAAGAGCACAATGATGTACACCTGCCCGACCGCGGTAATCACCAGTCCAACCGTCTGAACCGCGTCAATGAACTGGTCGGGCCGCACATCGCCCACGAACACGTCAGTCAGTCTCGCTCATGTGATAGCGCAAGACGACCTCCCTGAGCTCCGAGCTGAGGTGGGCGGAATCGAGTCGGCGCACCTCGGCTGGCGACTGCCCGCCATCCTCGCACGACATCGCCCGAATCGCGTCGAGCTCCTGCACGGTGACGATGAGATCGGCGAGCGTGGGATATTCGATGGTGATGCGGGCGCGCCCGTTCTTGAGCAGCTTGAAGTCGCGCCGCTTCCCCTTCATCAGCGCCTGCCCGAGGCGGCTGAGCCACGCCATCATGACTGCGAACTCTTCATCGAGCGGGGTGTCATTGAGCGCCAGCGCGATTTGCAGCATGAGATTTTCTTTCTCTGTTGCCGTTCCCTCCCCCGGATACTGCAACCTACCCCTTGCATTGCCGCGTTGGCAACGATTTATCGTGACGGTTTTACGTCGCGCGACCTCTACAAATTTGTTAGCTTGTTTGTCAGCTTGACTCTCGCAAATCCGCCTTCGAAAGCGGCGGCGGCTGGCGGGTGACGCTGCGAAAAATCGCGTCAACGAAATAATCGCAGCACAGGCGCATCAGCTCGAGCTCCTTGTCGGCTTTCGCTTGGCTCATGAAGCCCTTGGCGATCCACTTCGGATAGACGCGCTGGCGAACCGCGAGCTCGCGCCGGCAGCACGCGAGCAGCGCGTTGAGATCAAACTCCTGGGCGTCCATTGGGCCCTTCCAGGAAGTCCTTGTACGTCTTGATCATGCCGATGCAGCACAGGCGCAGCTGCTTCAGGTGCATGATCATCGTCGCCTCATCGCCCCGGAAGGCCGCCTCGCCGATCGACCGCGCGTAGCTTGCCGCCTCGTCGGCCACCCGCTCGACCTCCTCGAAAACCTGATCGCGCAACATCAAGACCAGTTCGGGAGACGGCGGCGCGTCGTTCATTGACGGCGCGCATCAACCAGCGCTTGAGCCAACTGGGCGATCCGCCACCCCGGCACATTAGGCCCAACCCGCCATCTCAGAACGTCCTCGGCCTCTCGCATAGCCTCCGAGAGCGCCGCGTCGGTCCTGAACAGGTCGCCGGTCTTCGCCGCCTTGAACTTCGGTTTTCCCCGCATTCTTGGCCCCTCGCGCATAGGCTAATCTCCACCGTCGGCTTGGGCTCGTTTTTGTTCGCAGGCCATTTTTTTAATCGTAGAGTGCCGTCCCCCCATAGGCCCCCCTTACCCCCCCGTTCCGGAAACCAGAAAGGGAAGGCAGGGGGGCTATGGGCGCCCATCACGAGTTCCCCTAGGTGGCCTTCGATGGGAAAGGCCGGGGGAACCATTGGAAACCCCATACCGGGCCTCGCGGCGACCGGCGTCTGGCTGTCAAATCCAGCGGTCCGTGCCAGAAAGCCTTGCGGCTCACCCGCGTCGTCGCGCTGCCGCTAGGCAAGCCGAGCACGGCCATTAGGCGCGACTCTTCACGCACGTCTTCAAAGTGTTGAAGATTTCTGGTAAGGGGCTGGACGAGGAGCGTTGCCTGTTACCTCGCCCAGCCGTGGCCGTGAGTGGTCTTTAAGCCCGCTCACGCCACGTCTGTGGTCCTCCTCTCGTTGTCCGCGCCGCCGAATGGCGGTTCGCTAATCCAAACGCCTTCCGCGATGATCTCGTCCAGGCGCCGCCATGTGTCGTCGTTGGCCGCTAGCATGTCGTCGACGAGCGCGTCCGCGAGCCGTGCGAGCGCTTCGAGGTATTCGCGTTTGTTGAGATCGCCAGTCATCGGGCGCGCCCTAGCGGCCGATGTTGACGACCTTGTCCCCTTCGGGGCCCTCCGCGCCCCTGGTCCGCCGATGCTTGCGCGGGGGCGGATTGCGCTCCTCCTCGAGCGCCTGGACGGCGATCGCGACAATTTCTGCACTTGCGCCCGCGTCCATGAGCCTCTTGACGAGCTCGGCTATTGTCATCGCGTTGCTTCCTCGGGCGCCTCGTTGCCCCAGCTTGTCCAACCCGGCCTCGAGCGCCGCGCGAACATTTCCAGCTTCGGCAAATTGGGGAACATCATCTCGATCAGCTCGGCGAAGACGTCGGGCTTCCTCGAGTGCTCCTCGGCTCGAGCCTCTGCAGCGACCGACGGCCATTGCTCGCCAGGCGCGGGCGCCGGCACATGGCCTTTGACGCCGATCAGCAACAGCTCATGTTGATTGAGAAGCCAGTAGCCGGTGCCCGGCTTGTCCTTGATCCAGACGCAAGCTGTCTTGTATTCGAAGCCCCAGGCCGTCATCACCTCGACGGCCTCTGGCAACATCGGGTTTGTCGACCACAAGAACAGTACGCAGTCGTCGGCGGCCGGGATATCGAGCCTCTTGATCTCCTCGAGGCTCATCGTCGGGTAATGGTTGTCGGCCGCGCGATCCATGCCGGTTTCGCGCGACCACGGCTCGAACCGCCAGGGGGGATCGGCGTAGATCACGCCAAACCTCGCCGTGGGCAGCGCCATGATCGTTGCCCCGAGTTCGCGCTCGCGCTCGGCCCGCCGCTCCCGCTTGACCGCCATCCGCTCAGCGGCCGTCATGGCGACCACGGCGAGCGCCTCCTGCTTGACCGAACCCATTAGGAGCTGAAAGGCCTCGTCGCTCAGCGCAGCGCGTTTCTGCCAATGCGACGATTGCGTCTTGTTGATACCGAGGTCGTCGAGCTTGGGCGCTTCCCGTGGTCGCACGCTAAGACCACGGCGAAGCGTGTCCTTGCTCGTCAGACGTTCGCCGTTCTTCGCCATGTCGATTAAGAGCTGGCCCGCCTTGCGTTCAGCGATGAGGCGGATTTCGACCGCCTGGCAGAGAAGCTCGGCGTCCTTTGCCTGGCGCGCATAGTCCATGATGGCGGCCGCCCAGTCATGGACGTCCTTGACCTCCTCGACCCGAAGGGCCTCGGCCAGCGCCTGTCGGGCCGCGTCGTACTTGGCCAGCATCGTCACTGCAGGATCTCCGACAACCTGAGAAGGATGATGGAAAATCGCCCACCGTCGCCGACGCCGGTCCTATAGTCGCCGCAGCGATAAGCTTCGCGACATAGCTTTTTCAGCCGTTCGATCGGGAACATCAGGTAGACGAGTGTTTCGCCGTCGCGTTTGAGCTCGTGAACCCAAATATCGGCTTCGGTGACGGCAATGCCTGAGGGGCGGCCGCCCTGCTCAAACTCGATCGCGATTTTGCCCGTCTGCTCCCATTGCCAGTTCTCAGTCTTGAGCTCGATTTTCTCGAGCTTCGCGCCGCCGAATATTTCGCCGAGTCTGCGCTCGTTGATCAGCGCCGCCGAGAGCTGCAGATCGAACTTGCTGTCGCGGTTCTGGACGATCTCGTTCACGCCGCGGCCCTCCTGACGGCGCCCCATTGCTCGAGGATGGCGATCGGCTCGTCGCGGCCGACGGCGAAGGCGTGGCGCACGCAGATGCGGGCGCAGAGCAGGGCGAACTGGCGCTGGTCGTCGCTAATGACGCTGTCGTGGTCTTTCTTGAGCTCGATGAAGCCGGCCGGCAGGTTCGGCGCCAGGACGAGCAGGTCAGGAAGCCCCCTGGTGAGGCCTGGCTGGCCGTGGGCCATTGCATTGGGCACGGCGGCGACGAGGGTGTTGGGCAGGCCGAGCAGCCGCCAGTGCTGGATTACGCTTCTCTGAATAGCCGTTTCACCGGGGGCAGCGGGTTTCATTGTCGCATCTCCCGCTTATTGAGCTGTTGTTCGGATGCGGTCGCCCAACGACAATTGAGAGGCTCGTAATTTCCGTTAGTCTCAATGCGGTCTATGCTGTGCGATAAGCTCGGGCGCGCGCCCATATCTTCTAAGAACGCTTCAAACGACCCCCAGCGTTCGCAAACTTTAATGCCTCTGCCCCCGTAGTGCTCAAAACTTCTCGTTTTAGGCGAGGAACAGCGCTGATGCATCGCACGCCAAGAAAGATACTCAGGGCTGCGATTGCGCCCCACCGTGTGTCCATGCGTGCGGTTCTGGTGGCCTTGTTGGGCGATGCGCTCGCGGTTTTTGCAGCCACACGATTGGGAATGTCCGCAGATCAAGTCCCCGGTCGCAATTAGCGCTGTTCCCCCGCAAGAACATTGGCAGATCCATCTTGTGTTCCCGCGGTCCGTTGGAGTCCCGAGCGCTACGGGCGTCAGACGACCGAATGCAAACCCAGCCAGATGGTGAAAAGGCTTGCCGTTACGTGCAACTGAGACCGGCCATTGAAATTCAAACGGCGCGGGCGCGCCATGTCGCCGCCGGCCCATCAGTCAGGCCGCGGGTTGCTGCTGCTCGGCCTCCTCGGCCGGCCAGTCGAGAAAGAGCTCCATATTCCCGTAGGGGCCGAGCGCCTGCACCCAGCGCTTCATGAGCGCGAGCGTCGGGTCGCGCTGGCCCTTCTCGATCTTGAAGACGGTTTCCTTCGAAACGCCAACGATTGCCGCGAGTTCGCGTCGTTCAAGCCTGAGCAGCTTGCGGGCGCGAATGAGATGGATTCGCTCTCGTCCGTGATAGCGCGGTTCGCGTGTTTCCAAGACATCAGCCGGGTCCATGATCCTGAAATTGCTATTTTGGCACCAAGCCGTCAAGGGCCTTGGCGAGGCCTTGGCGGAACCTGTGGATAACGCAAACGCTTGACGTCCGCCGCGGGTATGTAATAGCATTGCCTATATGGCAACTATTCCGACCTCTTCGCACGACCAGCCCTACCGTCACTATCTGCGCGAGTGGCGCGAGCACCGCGGCCTTCTGCAGGAGGATCTGGCGAAGCTCACCGGCATTTCCAAATCGGTCATTTCTCGTTACGAAACGGGCGACCGTCGCATCCATTTGGAGGCGCAATTTCGCCTGATGCGGGCACTCGCAATTATGCCCGCACAATTTTTCAGCCCGCCCACAACCCCCTCGCTCGACGCCATGGCGTCCGCTGTGTCGCCGGCAGAACGCATTCGAATTGCTAATATCGTGAAGGCCTTTGTGGACCAGGGCGGAGAGGAGTCATCCACAGGCTCATAAAAATTTTCCGCGCCTAGTTGACGCGTGTTGCCAAAACGGCAACCATGTGGGGCATGAGCAACCCCGCCATTGTGGCGGATGACGCCGCCTCGCCGACGTCGCCGCCTGTCCCGGAGGAGATCACGGCGCCAACCCCCCCGGCGGCGCCCTCCTCCGGGACGCCCGATCTCAGCCCGGGCCCCCTAACCTTTGTCCCAGCTGCTGATCCCGTCCTCGCCCTTATTGAAAGGGCGGCTCGCGACGAAACGGTCAACGTCGAGAAGATGCAGCAATTGTTTGCCTTGCGCGAACGCCTGGAGGCCCAGCGCGCCTCGCTCATCTTCGCCGAGGCCTTCGCCGAGCTCGGGCCCGATCTGCCGATCATCGACCGCAGGGGCCGCATCGTCGTCTTCTCCAAGGCCGATCGCGAAAAGGCCGGCGGCGTGCCTGAGGGCGCCCGACCGATCCAACAGACGCCCTACGCCACGCTCGACGACATCCTCGAAGCCTTGCGCGCGCCGCTCGCCGCCCACGGCTTCTCGCTGCGCTTCGAGCATGAGACGACGCAAGACAACCGCCTCGTCACCACCGCGGTCCTGCGCCATCGCGGCGGCCATCAAGAGCGCGCCACCACGCCTCCGCTGCAGCACGATTCCACCGGGTCGAAAAACCCCGTCCAGGCGATCGGCTCGGCGCTTAGCTATGGCCGCCGCTACTCGCTGATGGCGGTCCTACCGATCGTCAGCCACGCGCCCCAGGACGCCGACGACGACGGAAAGGCGGCCGGCGACGCGCCGATCGACGTCGACCAGATCTCGTTCATCGAGCAGCAGCTGCGCGACACCGAGAGCGACGTCGAGAAGTTCCTTGTCACCATCGGCGCGTCCGCAGTCTCGGCGATGACGCTCGCGCAATTTAAGCGCGGCGTCGCGCTGCTCAGCGAGAAGAAGCGGCGCGCGGCGAAGGCCAAGCCATGAACGACGAGCTCGCCCCCCAAGACACGGCCGAATGGATTGCGGCGCGCGTCGGCAGTCTCGGCGCATCAAAGATTGGCGACGCGCTCTCGCGTCTCAAGCGCACCGGCGACCGCACCAAGGCCGCGCTCGACCTCATGTACGAGCTCGCCGCCGAGCGCCTGACCGGCCAGCCTGCGCGGCGCGTCAATCCCATGCAATGGGGCATCGACCACGAGGACGAGGCGCGCGCGGCTTACGCCTTCCTGACCAACGAACCAGTCGTCCGCGTCGGCCTCATCCCGCACCCGACGATTCCGCACGCCCATGCGTCGCCCGACAGCCTGGTAGGCGAGGACGGCGGACTCGAGATCAAATGTCCGACGTCATCGACCCACCTGCAGACGCTCCTCGCCGACGCCGTGCCCGAGGACCACCTGCCGCAAGCCTACTGGGGCATGGCCTGCACCGGCCGCGCCTTCTGGGATTTTGTAAGTTATGACCCAAGGTTTCCCCCGGGGCTGCAGTTCTTCGTCAAGCGCATCGAGCGCAACGAAGAGGCGATCGCGACCATGGAATATGAGGCTCGCGTCTTCCTGGTCGACATTGAGGCGAAGCTCGCCGCGCTCGCTGAACGCTACGCATGGGAAGCAGCGTGAGAGGCTACGACGCCTGGAAAACGAGGTCTAATCTCGATGACTGGGCCGCACAAAACCACCGCGAATGGATAGACGGGCCGCCCGAGCCGGAGGAGGAGCCAATGCCCGAAGAGCGCAAGGACCGCGTCTTGGCCTACGTCAACGGCCGGCTGATGCCGACGACGATGAACCTGCAAAAACTCGCCAAAGCCTTGGACACCACGCCCGAAGCCTTGCTGGCCGACACTTACGAGAATGCAAGCGTCACCATGATCGACGACAGTCCCCCCGAAGAGCGCAGGGCCGACATCGAGGGCAAGCTCGTCGAGCTCGAACATGAGATCGCGCTCGCCGTCCGCCAGGGCGTGATGAAGGACAAGCACACCTGGATGGCGACCTTTCCCGCCCTCAGCACGCCAGGCAAGCCTGAGGAGGGATGGATCGCGGTGCTCACCATGGGCAAGGTATGAGGATCAAACGCCTCGTCACAGCAGTGAGCCGCGCCGAGCTCGTGCGCGCGGTCGAGGGCGCGGAGCTCTTCTCGAGGTTCCTGCTGCAGGGGCCGAAACGAACGTTGCCGCAAAACGCCTTGATGTGGCGCTTGCTCAGCTGCTTCGCCGACCAGGTCGAGCACTTCGGCAGGAAGTATGACGAGGAGGCGTGGAAGTGCATCGGCCTGAAGGCGCTGGGCCGGTCGATGGAGTTCATACCGGGCTTCGACGGCGAGATCGTTGGGCTCGGTTATCGCTCAAGCGAGCTCGACAAGGTCGAAATGTCGGATCTGATCGAAGTGCTCTACTCGGAAGGCGCACGCCTGGGCATCGACTTTCACGACGACGGGAGGGCGGCATGAGTAAGACAGTTGAATTAGACATTCCCCTCACTGCTGCGGAACGTGCGGAACGTGCGGAACGGCTCGCCCATCAAGTCGCCGTGGACTCAATCGTCACCACGGCGCTTACCCGCTTGATCAAGCAAATTGTCGAGACGCTTGCAGAGCAGCAGTCTGCCAACATTGAGGCCATGCGCGGCAAGTGCGAGACGATCGCCCGCAAGAGGGCTGACAACCATTTCCGCGCCGAAAGCCCTATTGATGACGAAGAAAGTTTCCTGCACCGGGAAATCGGGAACGCCTTGACGGACGTCGTAGACGCCATCGCCGCGCTCAAGAGGGCCCCATGAGAACGCGCCGACGGCGCGAGTTCACCACCGCCGACGTCGTGGCGATCGTCCAGCGCGCGACTGACGAGGACTGGAAAGTCCGATGCGAGCGCTGCGGAGCTTGGTGCAAATCGCCCAAGGATCGTCAGATCGACCACGTCATCCCAGAGGCGATGCGCCCGCTGGCTGATATGGCGTGCAGGCTTCGGCCGGCGGACGGTCGCCTGCTTTGTCTTGCATGTCACGCCGACAAGACGCCGCGCGACATGGGCGACATCGCCGAAGCCAAGCGGCGCGAGGCCTATGCGCTCGGGGTCGAGCGGCCGGGCAAACGCAAGCTCTGGGTGCTCGAGCGCAAGCCGAAGCCGCCGCTCGCAGTCGCCCCGGGCCCGGTGGGCATGGCGAGGAGGTATCGATGACGAAACGTCACGTTTGCTGGTTTTGCGGGGAAGACATGGGCGAATTTGATCGCCGCTATTGCGACAGCGGGCACACTTGCGGGAAGCCCGAATGCGAACGTGCTGCCCGTGACGCTGAGCAGCAAGAGCGCGAAGAAGCCCACGAACAGCTTGATCGGGATAGGGGCTGGCGGTGAGCCGTGCCCTTTTGGCCCTCATGTTCATTTGCACAGCCGACCCGGCGCATGCCTGCCATCGGTTCCACACGTGGCGGTTCCCTTTCCCACAGCGCTGCGACGTTCGGCTTTTCAGGCCTTCGCCCGCGCCCGCGCCGATCTTTGATGAACAGGCCGCGCGCGCCAAGGCGGTCGAAGCGCTCAAGCTCGAACTCGGAGGCTTGCCTCAATGAATAGGCTGCAAGCGGCGATGAACAACGCCGACCTCAATGAGATCGAGGCTGTCGCCGACGAAGTTGGGCGCGAGGCGGTGCGCGTGGCGATTGCTGCCCCCGACGCCGGCAAGGCCGAGGCCGAGGCGCAGCGCCAGCGCGACCTCGACGCGGCACTCGCAGACAGCATTGAGGTGGTCGCGCGCCAGCGCGCCAGGCTTGGGCGGCGCATTTGCAGTCGGCATGACGGCGAGCAGGTGAGGCGTATCTTCGAGCTCCTGCGCGGGCTCATGGACGCCGGCGCCGACCAGGATGCGAGTTTCCAATGAGACCGCTGACAATGAACCAGGCGGCGGACGAGCTCGGCGTTTCGCGCCGTTGGCTCCAGGATTTTATTTCGACGATACCTCCCTGTCATTTACAAGCGGGGAGAAAGAAGCTTTTTGATCCCTATGCAATCAACACGATTCGAGAGGCCATGCGATGCCGTACAAGCTCATCCCCCCGTCAGCGGATCGGCGCACGCCATACTTTTCCGTCAGGGGCTCAGAGCACGGAATCCCCCTCAACAGAAGCACTCAAACTGCTGACCGCAGGGAAGCGCAAGCTATCCTCAAACGATGGCGCGCCGAGGCGAAACGTCGTTCCGTTCTCGCCCCCGAGGAACCAAGCCTGACTTTCGGGAAGATCGCGCTCTCATATATTCAGGCTAACCATTCACAGCGCTTTCTTGAACCGATTGTGCGCCACTTCCGTGAGACCCCGATCGAGGCCATTGGGCAGGCGGAAATCGATGCGGCGGCGATCGCCCTTTATCCCAACGCAACGCCAGCCACGCGCAATCGTCAGGTCTACTCACCTGTCTCTGCAATTCTGCGGCACGCCGGCGTCGTCATCGTGCTTAAGAGGCCCCAAGGCGCCCATGGCGGGCGTCGGGTGCAATGGCTTAGGCCTGAACAAGCTTTTGCGTTCCTAGCGGCCGCCAAGGGCTTACATGAGCGTTTCGGCGCGCTGCTCACGTTTCTGCTCTATTGCGGGCCGCGCTTGAGCGAAGCTTTGCGCCTCGAGTGGAGCGACATCGATTTCGAGCGGGCGCTAGCGACGATCGGCAAGACAAAGAACGGCGATCCGCTCACGGTGCACATGAACCCTGAGGTCGTGGCGACGCTCGCCAATTTGCCCCGCGATAAGGCGAAGGTTTTTTGTCTCACTAAATCCGGGCGGCTCTACCTTCTTTGGGCTGAGACAGAGCGGCGCGCAGGGCTGGCGCTTCCGCCGCGATCCGCGTTCCACATCCTGCGCCACACCCATGCGACGTGGCGGCGTCTCTATGCCGGGGCTGACACAGCGGCTTTGGTTGCAACGGGCCTATGGAAGTCGCGGACATCCGCAGCCCGTTACGAACACGTCGATGCTGCAGACGAGTCGCGCAAGGCTGATTTGCTGCCAATGCAGCGACGCTGAGTCGTGGACTTTTCGTGGACAAATCAAAAAAGCATGCAAGATCAACGGCCCGTCCTCCCTTGGTAAGGGAGAGGCCGAGAGTTCAATCCTCTCCTGCAGCACCACTGTAAAAGATTGATCTTGCTGATATTTCAGGTCTGCTGGGGGCCCCGGCTATTTGGCACGGAAAGGCGAACAAAAGCACAACATGGAACGTGGACTCGTGGACTTTTCGTGGACTCTTTGAAGCCACGTTCACGTTGTGTCCAAACAGGGTTGGGCGCTGGCCTTAAGGGATATCACGGCGGTTCAGGGCCGTAGACATCGGGCCGTAATCGATACCGCGACACGCCGGTCAATCGCTCGATCTCCAGCACCCGTAAGGCAGGGGCGCGGTCCCACCGTAAGATCGCCGTATGGCCAATGCCCAACTGACGGCTCAGCGCGCGCAGGCCGCCAGCTTGCAGGATGGCCTCCTGAAGCGCTTG
>Ga0307475_10000855_pt1 | contig 18213 bp, 13 predicted proteins | sample atmos_gasesECM1C_FD_203317 | JGI IMG/M metagenome (GOLD analysis project Ga0307475, IMG submission 203317) | Hardwood forest soil microbial communities from Morgan-Monroe State Forest, Indiana, United States - atmos_gasesECM1C_515 | ecosystem: Environmental > Terrestrial > Soil > Temperate... | reverse complement strand
ATGAGTACTTCGAGCGACCGGAAATTCACCAGCTTGCGATCGAGGAAATCCTCGAGCCGTCCGGGCGTCGCGACCACCACGCGGGCTCCCTTGCGCAGTGCGCTAAGTTGTGGTCCTTCGGATAAGCCGCCCACGACAAGCGCGGCTGGCGAAAGCGGTCTCGCTCGCAAGGCGTTATACTGTTCGGCAACTTGCATGGCCAGCTCGCGCGTGGGAACGAGCACCAGTGCCGCGATTCCAGGCTTTTCGCTGCGAATCAACCGCTCGAGGATCGGGATCAGGAACGCCAGCGTCTTGCCCGTGCCGGTTGAAGCCGTGGCGAGCACATCTTTGCCTTGTAGGGCCAGCGGTATAGCCGCAGCCTGCACGGGAGTGGGCGTCTCAAATTCGAGCGCCGACAGGCGTTCCCGGATGGAATTGGAAATCGGTAATTCGGTAAAGCTTTGCATAGTTCTAGTTTTCTCTTTGTCTGGCAGCCGCCGCCGCGCACACACGAATGTCCGAGAGAGCGCAGCAGCGCGCGTTACCAGTTCTTTTTTTAATTACGCTGAAGACTTCGGAGGTGACTGAAGGCGGGTAACTTCGAGAGCAGCCGCACAACACAACCGCGGTATTAAGCGCAAACGAAGTTTAGCACATTTCCGGTAATTTGTATCAGGTATTTTAGGTGTTCCAAAACGCCACGGCCCTCGCGCCGCCTGCTCCCAATTATCGCCAGTCCAGGCTTCCTCTGATAGCATGATCGCGAACCACGCCTGGCCATGCCATTTCTTTCCATCGCAAGTCGAAAATTCCCGCCGTGGCTTCGATTCGCCGCGTTCGCCTGGTTGCTGTTCTACATTCCTACGTACTGGCGATACTGGGGTCTGGCGAACTTCCTGCATCTCTGCGATGTCGCGGTCCTGCTCACCTCGATCGGTATCCTAGTGAACAGTCCTGTGCTGATATCAAGCCAGGCGGTCTCGTCATTGGTGATTGACGCTCTTTGGCTGCTCGACGCCGCTTGGCGGCTCATCCTCAGGCGACATCCGATCGGTGGAACGGAATATCTCTTCAATGAAAGCTATCCGCTCTGGCTTCGCTTGATGTCGCTTTTCCACATCGTTCTGCCGGTCCTGCTTATTTGGGCAATTCGCCAGATGGGGTACGATCGACGCGCTCTTCTCGTTCAATCCGCTGTCACGATTCTCCTATTCCTAGCGGCGTGTTTTACCAACCCGAGCGAAAACATCAATTTTGTCTTCACCGCGCCCATTTTCAATCGGCAGCTGGGCCCAGCGCCCGTTCACGTGGCGCTCAGTATCGGGTTCCTGGTGTGCGTGGTCTACTACCCCACTCATTTGCTTCTCAAGAAGCTGTTTCCACTTCCGACGAGTTTCCGATCGAGTGGGGAAACCGCGGAGCGGGCGGGCTAGCACCAAGAGAGTGGAAGCCGCCGCGGCTCGCTGGCGCCTAGTTCAAAGCCAGCGCGTTGATCAGAGCTGCAGCTTGCGGCGTGCCCAGACCGGTCAGGTAATCGTAGCCCGTTCGTGCATCGCACAGCAAACCGCAATTCCCGTTCGTACCCTGCGTCACCGGACGGAAGGTGGTCGCGCTATTCGATTTCGCGACAAAATACAGAATCGTGTTGGGGCCGCTGAGATGCGCCTTGCGCGCCGCCGTGCGGATCGAGTTCGCGATGGCAATCAGCGCGGCCCATTGCGGCGCGCCCGCGCTCGTGCCGCCAACTTGTAACCAGCCGGAAGTGCCATTGATGGCAATCGAATCATAAATCGCGAATCCGGTAGTCGGGCTGGCATCGTAGGAAACATCGGGAATACCGCGAACTCCGCGAGGGTCATCCGGGATCCCAAACTTCGCTTGGAACAGCGGCTCGTGCTCGTACCCACTCAAGCCGCCGCCACTGCCGCTCCAAGCCGTCTCACCCAGATAATTACCATTCGCATCCAGCGCCAGCGTCGTTCCGCCAACTCCAATCACGTTCGGCGAGGCTGCCGGGTAAGCGGCACCCGTGCCGCTGTCGCCGGAAGCCGCTACGAAAGTAACTCCGTTTGAAACGAAGTGGTTGTCCATCCCCGTTTCTCCCGAAAACTCTCCGCACATCCAGCTCATCGAGACAACCGAGGCCCCATTCCGCACGGCTACATCGACTGCGGCGGTCAGATTACTGAGACTATTCGAGGACGCTTCAACGAGAACGATGGAAGCCTGCGGCGCAATGGCGTGCGCCCACTCCACATCTAACGCGATCTCCACCGACCAGTTCGCGTTCGCGGCCGGGCGTTTCCCGCTCGCGTAGATCCGGCGGAAGCAGCCGTTGCTGCTGGTGCACGCCGGCAAGCCGAATTGCCTGCTGAACACATTGAGATCATTCTCGACGTTTGCGTCGTCATAGGCGTCCACGATCCCGATTGTTTGCCCGGCACCCTCATTGATAATCTGATCGAAACCATAGGCGTGCCGCACCTCGGCCGGCGTGTACGCCGAACTCGGCGGGTGCGAGATGTTCGCGGCCGGCATGGTGTACACCACAAAGTGTGGCCGCATGAAACTGATCGGATGGTCGCCCGCTTCCTCAAGCGACGGCAGACCGGGCACCAGGTGCTGAGCGTAGAGTGGCTCGGAGAAAATCAGTGCGGTGGCCAGAATCAGAAAGCAGTGTGCGAAGCTTCGAACTCCCTCAGTTCTCATTTTCTAATCCCCCAGGTTGCCGGTCCCCCTGCTGCGGGGTTGCTGATTCAAGCGCCTCTAACGACCAGGAGAATAGCGGTCCCTCTAGGTTGTCCGCTATGGACCCGGGTTCCCAATCTGCTGGTACGGAAGTTCCCGCCGGCGGCGGAGAGGGTTGCCCAATGGCGCTGTAATCTGCTGAATTACAATGGCTTACGACTGGCGTACGGCGCGGAGATCGATCCCAAGCTGCTGGCATTTCTTGTAGAGGTGGCTGCGCTCAAGGCCTAGCGCTTTGGCCGCGTTGGTCATGTGATGATGATTACGCTTCAGCTCGGCGAGCAGAGTCTCCCGCTCGAAAGCCTCCACACGCTGCGCCAGGGTGCCGATCGAAAGCGCGTTCGTCGTGCTGGGGATGCTCCAGGCCACGGAGTTCTCTGGTCTCGGGCCCGGTCGGTCGGCGTTCCCGAGCGATTGCGGCAGCGCTCGCGCGACCGTCGCCGATTCCACAACGTCGCCTGAAGAAAGCAGAAGAATGCGCTCCACGACGTTTCGCAATTCGCGCACATTCCCGGGCCACGAGTAACCCTCCAACCGCTCGATTGCATCGGCTGAAAAGCTCTTGGGCTTCCAACCGTTCTGCTCCGCTAGCTGTCGCGTGAAATTTTCGGTGAGCAAGCGGACGTCTTCCCGGCGGTCGCGAAGCGGCGGAAGAACAATCGGAAACACGAACACGCGGTGATAGAGGTCCTCGCGAAAGCTTCCCTGCCGGATCTGATCCTCTAGATTGCGGTGCGTCGCAACGACCACTCGCACATCCACGGTGAGCGGCTTGTCACCCCCCACGCGTTCGATCTCGCCTTCCTCCAGAACGCGCAGTAACTTGGCCTGCATCGCAATTGGCATGTCGCCGATTTCGTCGAGAAACAAAGTACCCCGATGCGCTTGCTCGAATTTTCCAATGTGCCGCCCTGCCGCGCCGGTGAAAGAACCCTTCTCGTGGCCGAAAAGTTCCGATTCCATCAGTTCGGCAGGAATGGCAGCGCAATTCAGTGAAATAAAAGGGCCGTTGCGTCGGGGACTTTTCTCGTGAAGCGTGCGGGCGATCAATTCTTTTCCCGTTCCCGTCTCGCCGCGAACGCACACCCGCGTTTCGCTGGCAGCCACCTGGTCCACTTGCGCCATCACCTCGCGCATCGCCGGACTGGCCCAGATGATGTGGTGCCGGCCGAGCCGCCGTTTCAAGTCCCGGTTCTCTTCTTCGAGGCGCGTCAAACGCAGAGCATTCTCGACCGTTAACAGGAGCTTGTCGGTCGAGATTGGCTTCTCAAGGAAATCGGAAGCGCCGAGCCGCGTGGCCTGCACCGCCATTTCAATCGTGGCCTGGCCCGACATCATTACCGTGGGCGTCCGAATGCCAATATTTTTGAGGTCTTCGAGTAGCGCGATGCCATCTTTGCCCGGCATCACCACATCAGAAAGGATTAGGTCGAAGCGATCCGCCTTCGCCAGCTCCAGGGCGCGCGCTGCGTTGTCACAAACCGTGGCTTCGTGTCCCGCCAGGCGAAACGCACGCGCCAGCGAGGCCAGCGTGTTTGCGTCGTCATCAATGATGAGGATGTGAGCTTTGGCGGGCACGAAGGATCGCGCTTCCTTTTATGCTTCTTTCTGTGCTTCGTTGTGTTCTTCTTGCCGTTCTTCGCTTGGCGCTTCGAAGGTCTTCGCCGGCGGCGGTGCCTTTATTTCTTCCGGCTCGTCGGCCGACGAAGGGAAACTCACCGGCCGCACCGCTGGTTTTAGCGGAAGATCTATGTGGAACGACGTGCCAATCCCCGTTTCGCTTTCCACGGAGATGCGTCCGCCGTGGTCGCTTACCACCGATTGCACGATCGCAAGTCCCAATCCGGTACCGTGCACCTTGGTCGTGTAGTAGGGAGTGAACAGCCTAGCGCACTCCTCGGGAGTCAATCCCATGCCCGTATCGGATATCTCGAGATGGACTTCGCCATCCTCGTGCCTGTGCGTCGTTCGCAGCATCAGCACTCCCCCCGCGGGCATGGCATCCATGGCGTTCAAGACCAGATTTTCGAACGCGCGATGCAGCAACGTCGCGTCCGCTTGAATGGCAGGCAATCCATCTTCGAGATGCAGTTCCGGCGTAATCGGGGGGCGTCCCACGGCGCCGAACTGCGCTTCGAACAACTTCACGACGCTGCGGACCACGTCATTCAGGTTTACCGACCCTAGCTCGGGCTGCGGCATGCGCGCAAAATCGCTGAATCGCCCGACGATCTTTTTCAGATTCTCGATCTCCGAAATCAGAATTCCAGTAGATTCCCGAAATACCTCTTCGAACTGATCCGAATTCTGGGCCCTGGCGCGCTGAAGATTCTCCACAGTCGTCTGCAGGGGAAAGAGCGGATTCTTCAATTCGTGCGCCAGGCGTCGCGCCACCTCGCGCCACGCAGCCACGCGCTCGGTTTGGATCAGGCGTTCGCGCTGTTCGGTCAATTGCTGCGTCATTTGATTGAATGCCCGCGCCAGTTGCCCGATTTCATCGCTCCCGCCTACGTTCACGCGCGTGCCCCAAGCCCCCGCCGCTACTTCGCGTGCTCCCTCTGCCAGTTTCCGTACCGGACGGGTCACGCGCGCGGCAGCCCACCAACTCCACAGCAATCCGATTACCAGGCCAATGGCCACAACCCCCAGTGCCAGCCAGAGAATTCGACGCTCGAGAGTCACCACATTGCGCTGCGAAGTTCCCACCAGCAAATCGCCCAGCAGCTCGTTCTGCCGCCCGAGCAGCGGCATGGCATAAAAGGATTCCGCGCTGGCGGCGTCCGCTGTCCAATAAATCTTTGTCTCTTGTTCCCCCGGTTGCTGTCGCTCCCTCTCGACGAGCGGCCGAAACCGCTCCGCTTGCTCAGCCGGTCCTGAAGCGTCGATTAGATTCGCTGGCTGAAACTCCGGATCAAGGTTCAGATAAAGAAGCGCGCGTGTTCCCGCCGGAAGCACGAGCGAAGCCAGAAATTCCTTGCCCAGTTGCTCGCCTCCGGCAACGTAGAGATTTCTATCGCCCACGCGAACGACCGACACGGCCATCAATGCGAGCGCCGGCCCTCTGTCCGTCTCGACTTTCATCAGAAACGAGCTGCGCGCAGTCCAATCCTCCGGCTTGGTAATCCAGTCGATCTTGTAACCGAAGCGCGCCGGCCACTCCGCCGAAGAAATAATCGAGCCGTCGTTGCCGATGAAATCGAGGAAATCGAGCTGGTGCGCTTGCGCCACACCGCGGGCGTCGTTGACATAGACCGAAACGTCGGACGCTGTGCGGCTCAGATCGATGGCCATCCGCACCGTGGCTTCCGCGTCGGCGATTCCTTGGACGTGGTGCGGCACGTCCTGGCTCCGCCGCTTGAACTCCTGCTGGAACTGAGCGACCAGCGCTTTGCTGTGCTGGCGATTCAGTTCCTCGAAATTACGCCGCGCCACGACGGTTACGCCCGTGGCGATCAGCCCGACCGACAACGTCATCGCCAGCGTGAATGCCCAGAACAATTTTGCGCGAAAGGTCACTCGGCTTCTCCGTCTAACCACACGTCGGCCAGCGGCCAGCCTTCTCCCGAGGCCGGCACTTTCCAGTCTCGCACACGCGCGCTCAGGCCGTACACGTCGGGTAGCCAAACGAGCGGAACCACGCGGTAGGTGCCCACCATGCTGCGCTCGCAATCGTAGATTTGTTCTGGCGACGCGGCATCCGGCAGCGCTCCACACGGCTCTCCCGCATCGATGCCAATCGCGTGCAATGCATCGAGGAAGCCTGCGAGCGCGTCGCGTGGATGCGCTGATTCCATATGCCATCGCACCAATATCGCGTCTCGAACCGCCCGTCCAGATCGGGGGATCGCATCGAGTGTCGCCGTGATTCCCGCTTCCCGCGCGTTTACGATAATACGCTCCGCTACCGAGTGTTCGAGGGGATCGTCGGAATCATATCCCAACGCCAATCGTGGGGAGGGAGCGATTTGCGCAAATAGTTCCTTGGCACGTGAAACATCGGCGGAGGTAGAAAAAAGAAATGCTGTACCGCTCGTCCACTGCGGCAACAATCCTCCGGCAGGCTCACCTGTCTTTTGCAAAATGAAATTCACTAACGCCACGCGGTCAATCACCAGAGCCATCGATTCCCTTAGGCGAGCGTTTTCCGCCGCTGGATGCCCGGTCGGGAAGACAAGCGCGAGCAGTCCGTCCGGCTGCGATAGGCTGACGCGCACGCCGCGCTCGCTTGCGTGGCGCGCTTGCTCTGCGGGTATTTCCGCGAAATCGGTGTTGTTCAATTCCAGATCGAGAAGCCTATCGCGTGCGCTGCGTCCCATGCGGATCTCGATCGAATCGACGAATGGCCGGCCCCCGCGATAATCGCCGTTGGCGGCAAGCGTAACGCTCTTCCCCGGCTCCCACACAGAGACTCGAAAGGGGCCTGCGCCTTCATAGGTTTTATCTCGGTTGCGATGGTTATGAATCAACGCCAGGACCTGCTCCTTTGCCGCCGCCTCTTCGAAATTGGCCGGAACTCCCGGATCGAGTGAACCGACTCTCGCTCCGATCTCGACGCGCAGCGTTCCGCCAAAGTGCGGCCTCCGCGACGTTTCGCTTCGCGCAACCACTGTGAGCAACAGGCCGAACGCCAGACTAGTGGCTGCAAGTTGCCGTAACAATGTATGCCTCGTAATTTCCTGTCTTTAGATTGCGGACCACGGCATCTGCGGCCCTCTGGTTTTCGTCCGGATTCAATGACACAACCGGACCGTCGAATTCGACTGGGCTGCCGGACGCGGTCGCCTGCCCTCCCAACTCTGAAAGCATGAATCCCTGAATGGAGTCCGGCTGCGTCCAGTCGCCGTTTCCGCTCACCAGCACGACCGGATTCCCGTCGCAGCGGTCCCCCAGCAGGGCGCTTTCACTCTCTTCGTGCCCGGAAACGTGAATTCTGTTCGCCTCGCGAGGAACGCTTCCTTTCCATGGGGCGCACCGCATCTCTCTTGCGTTCTCTAGGTCCCCGGTGCACTCGACCTCGGGCAGCCGCACCTTCTGAGTGTTGAGGTCGATGGCTCCACGAACGTCACGAGGCCACGGCTTCGAATGAGGAATGTCTATGGCCTTTGAGAATTTCGACCGGGAATCAGCAAAGGAATAAAAGACCAGGCGCCCCGGCTCGAGGGTCAGCAATGTCGAGAAAGCGGCGGCGGTATTCTTCACCACGGCAAAATCGAGAAGCGGGGTCGGTTGTTGCCAGACCAGCTTGCTCTCAAGCGTGACGGAACCTTTCGTCTCATGGTTTTCGATTCTGGAAGTTTTCGGCACCGGAACGATTGCCACCTGCGGCCCCTCCTTCCCCTGCCACTCCGCGACCCAGATGTAGGAGTCCATTCCTTCCGATAACGTCAGCCGCACCTCGGTTCCCCCTGCGGGAGTCGGAGCAATTCGAAAACCGCGATGCGCTGACTCGGTCTCGACCGCTTCACGAATCTGGTTGGCGTCAAGAGCGCTAAGTGGGGAAAGATTCTTCACCTGAATCGCAAGCGTCGGGTGCGCGGATGACCGAGCGGCAATTCGATCAACCAGGGCGTGCGCGGCCTCGCTCCATTGGGAAGGCACCTGGCTTGGCAATGTCTGCTCGGACTGTGCCTGAGCCACGCGCGTGGAGGGCACAAGAATCGAGAAGACGCAGAGAGCACGCCATAAAGGAAGCGTTCGGCGGGACGGCCGCATGTGCTTGTGCGAAACACGCGTTTGCGCCGCGCGATTTCGCGCTGACAAACGGTTCGCAGTTCAAAATCATAGCACACCGCGAAATCCGCCAAGTCTCACCCCTGTCCCGCCGTTTCCATCTTGACGCCTCTGACAAAAATACAAGTCCGCCGGCTGTGGGTGGCTGACTACGGAAAGCTCCTAGGAGGCATGGTCGAAGCGCCGAAGAATCCTCGCGTCTTCCAATCCAGGAGCAACGCCACCCCCCAAGGGTTTGGCCGGCAGCACTCCGGACCAAGCCTCCCAACTCCCTCGAGCCGCTCCATGTTTCGGCTCGACGAGGCTCATCCGGAATTTCGCTATTTCGAATTCCCCGCTCGCGGCTCGTCTTCCGTGGTCATCCCTCTCAACACATCGTTCGGAAAGAAAAATTTGCCGTCGGTGGGCACCATCATGATCTGGATTTTGTCGGACAGCCGCTCCGCCACAATCTTCTGGATCAGCAGCGGATTGGCCTTTAGCGCCGCAGCCTCAAGCTGCAGTTTTTCTGACTCCGCTCTCGACGTCACGCGAATCCGGTTCGCGTCTGCATCGGCTAGCAGGTTGCGCCGCTCTTGTTCCGCCTTGCTGTCAATCACTTTTGCCTGCGCTTCGGCTTCGGCATTCTTCACTTTGGCGGCTGCTTCGGCCTCTGAATTCTTCAGCGTAGCTTCTTTCCTCGCCTCGGCCTCCAGTCTCGACTGCTCGATCTGCTTCTGCTTCAACGGCAACGTATACTGCATCGCGTCCGCTTCCGCCTTGGCTTGGATCACGCGCGCCTGGGCGTCGCCTTCAGCGTGCTTCACCTCGCGAATCTTCGCCGCCTCGGCCTGGGATTCGGCGATCTTCACGCGCTTCTGCTCGATTTCCGCGTCGACGCTAGTCCGATCGTCCTCCTGCTCCTTCATCAGCAATCCTTCGAGGCCCTTGGCGAATTCCGCCGGCAACTCGACTTTTCTCAGCAGCACTTCTTTCACCACGATGGCGTCATCGCCCAATCTTTTTGTAATCATCTGCGCGGCGCGCTCGCGGAATTCCTCGCGCTTGGTTGAGAAAACGTCGCGCACCACGTAATTCGGCGCGAGCGATCGGAACGTGCTGGTCACCACCGGCCCGACGATCTGCTCATCGAGCGGTTCGGGCAAGTTTGCCTGGATGTAATCGAGTCGGCTTGGGTCGATCCGGTAGCGCACCGTAACGCCGACTCCCACCGACAATCCTTCGCGCGCCTCCACCCTCAGCAGCTCCCGGTATTCCCGCGGACCTTCCCCGGCGGCCGTCACAAAGACTCGATCACGCACGTCGTAAAGCTCTACGCGCGTGAACAGCGGCGCAATAAAGTGCACGCCGGGATACAGCGTCCCGGGTTCGACTCCGGAAATCTGACTGATACGCACGCCAGCGTCCCCATCCGGCACCACCACAATGCTCATCCCCAGCAGTGCCGAAACCGCCGCAATAACCGAGAACTTCGCCGCCGAAATCCATCGAATCGCCCGGCGCGGTCCCGCGGGACGTGACGGTGGGGCGGCCAGCGCCGGAGCCTCTCGTTCGGCCACAGGCTGCTGTGCCGCCCGCGGACGCCTTTGCAACAGACGACTCAATTCAAACGCAAGGTAAACATCGTAGAGCAGCACTCCGGCTGCGCAGGCGAGGGCCCCAACAGCGATCAGGAAAAACAGGAATCTCAGAAACAACATGTTCGTTCTCCTTCTCTCCTCGCTCCGATTCCTATCTCGGAGCGAAACCTACCGGGCCTTACGGCCATACCACCCGGCTGAGCCGCACTCGCCCGCTCTCGCTGAGCAGATCCCGCGCCGCTTCGCCTGGTATCTCCTCTGCCGCTGGCATCCTGTTCCCCGAGCTAAAGTCCGGTTCTCTGCCTGGAGATATCTCGGCCATAGCCAAGCGAAGCCCATCGGCTCACTTGCTCTGGGCGCATGGCCTTTCGACTCGGCCGCACCGGCTCGATGGCCGGCCCGGGCAGGAGGCACATCAGCGCACGCAGACTGAGCCACTCAAGTCCCAGCGCCAGCAGGATCGAAAGTCCAATCGCGCTTCCCACTCCCAGCAATCCGATGATGTTTTCCACGGCGCCCTCCTCGTCCTGTTGTGCGCTAACGAAATGGCAAGCGGCGAGCCAATCAATCGCACGTTGAAACAAATGAGGATGGGAGTCGAGTACATCAGCAAAGGCGTGTCACAAGAAACACGCCGTCTTACGGGAGACGCAACTCACCGGGCCCATGTAACTTGTTCCGCTACCGAAAGTCCTTCCGCGCAGCCTTGAGGCGGCTATAATTCGGGTGAGGAGCTCACCATGGCAGACGCCGACGGCCCACTCAACCCGCAGCCATCACCGGCAGCGCCGGCGCCTCGGAGCCCGCAAGTCTCCGGCATACGCATCGGACGCATCTTCGGCATCCCGATCTACCTCCACGCAAGTTGGTTCATTATCTTCGCGTTAATCACGCTCTCACTCAGCACGCAATTCACAGAGCAACATCCCACTTGGTCGCGAGATCAGCACTGGGCGCTCGGCATCATTACGAGCCTGCTCTTCTTTGGCTCGGTGATCTTTCACGAGTTGAGCCACAGCGTCGTCGCCCTCCTCTACAAGGTCCCCGTTCAGTCGATCACGCTGTTCGTATTCGGCGGACTTTCGCGCATCGAACGCGAGCCCTCCAGCGCCAAACAGGAATTCAACATCGCCATGGCCGGGCCGCTCTCGAGCCTTTTCCTAGCGGGCTGCTTCTGGCTCACCTGGCATTTCCAGCATGGAAACGACATGGTCGGCGCCGCCGCCCACTGGTTGTGGCAAATCAACCTGGTACTTGCCCTCTTCAATTTGGTGCCTGGATTTCCACTCGATGGTGGACGCATCCTGCGCGGCATTGCCTGGGGCATCACTCGCGATTTTCACCGCGCCACGCGGATTGCTGCCACTACGGGAAAGTTTTTTGCTTATCTCTTGATCCTTGCCGGCATCTGGCAGGCGCTCAATGGCAACTGGGTCGGCGGCATTTGGACCGCTTTCGTTGGGTGGTTTTTGCTCACCGCCGCTCAGGAGAGTTACATCCAGGTGGCCGCTCGCAACACGCTAAGCGGCGTACACGCCTCCGATATTATGACCAGCGATATTCCCACCGTCGCTCGCGATATTTCCCTCGAGGAATATGTCCACGAAGTGCTCCGGACTGGGCGCCGCTATCACGTCGTCACCGGCGCAGGTAAGCCGGTTGGGCTGGTTACACTGCACGCCGCGAGAACGGTTCCAAAGGACGAGTGGCCTAACACGTCGCTGCAGGCCGTGATGCTCCCGATCGATCGCATCCACTCCGCTTCGCCGGAAGAGCCGGCGCTCGCTGTGCTCGAACGAATGCAACGGGAAGATATCAACCAGATGCCCGTCATCTCCGAAGGCCGTATTGTCGGAATGATTGCTCGCGACACCATTCTCCGCGTCCTGCAAACGCGCCTCCAACTCGGCCATCTCGCCGAACAATAGAGTTCTCTGCGGCCACGCCAGGCGATCCCCCGCGCACCCGCCTTCCTAACCCGATTGGTTTTTCCCTAACCCTCCTCGGCATCCGACGTCTATCCTGATGCATGCGGGCGGGCAACCACCCGTCGCTCGCGAGCTTCTCTAGGGACTGTGCGAGTACGCTGAAGCCACCCCCGAGGCGCTTCACCTGAGAACAGCCGTTCATTCCGGCGGGCGTCCGCTCGCGGTTCTTCGTGGCGCAATCCTTATCGCTACGGCCGCAGTCCTCCCGCCTCCATCCGAAGCTCGTAGCGACGGGCTTATCCAACAAGCCAATTCTCAGCCAAGAGTGGCCCGCGCCACTCGAGCCGAGCACGCTCCCAAAATCGACGGCACGCTGGACGACCCGCTTTGGCAGTCGGCCGTTCCAATTGCCAATTTTCTGGAGAAGGAACCCACCGAAGGCCAGCCGCCGACGGAAAAAACGGAAGTTCGAATCTTATACACCAGGCACGAAGTATTCTTCGGCATTCATTGTTTCGATAGCGAACCCGGCAAAATCATCGCCAACGAACTCCGCCGCGACGTCAGCCAGGATCTGGACGATCATTTCGAAATCCTGATTGATTCCCGCCACGACAAGCGCAACGCCTACGTCTTTTCCTTGAATCCGCTCGGCACTCAGCTTGACGGACTCATCACCGAAGAAGGCGCCAATCAGAACGGCGCCGAATTCGATCCGGGCTGGGACGGCATCTGGACGTCGGCAGCCCGGGTGACCAAAGACGGCTGGACGGCGACGGTCGCCATTCCCTTCTCCACGCTCAATTTCACAAAATCTGAAAACGTCGTGTGGGGACTGAATTTCAAGCGTTTCATCCGCCGCAAAAACGAAGAAGACCTGTGGTCTGCTTGGCAACGCGTCTATGGGATCCCGAAAGTTTCTGAGGCTGGGGAGCTTATGGGAATCACGAACATCGGGAGCGGCCGCTTGTTCATCGTGAAGCCCTACCTGCTCGGAGGCGCCGAACAGGTCAGCGGCACGAGCTTACACGCCCTGCACACCGGCGGACTCGATATGAAGTACGGCGTACGCTCGAACCTGGTGCTGAACGTAACGGTCAACACCGATTTTGCAGACACCGACGTGGACCAGGAACAGTTCAACCTCACGCCCTTCCGGATATTGATTCCCGAAAAGCGCCCGTTTTTCCTCGAGAACGCCGGCATCTTCGATTTCGCGACCGGTGGAATCGACCGGCTTTTCTTCAGCCGTCAGATTGGAATCGACCCGGTTACCGGCGAGATCGTTCCCGTGAATTTCGGGGCTAAGTTGACCGGCTCGCTCGGCCGCACCCAGCTCGGTCTGATGGACGTCGAGACCCGCTCCAGCGGAGGGATTCCTTATGCCAACTACGGAGTTGCGCGCGTCACCGAATCTCTGTTTGGCGACTCCTATATCGGCGCCATGTATATCGACAAGCGTTCCGGCGAACGCCGCGACCCCTTCAACCAGTCGGCTGGCCTCGACATGCGGCTGGTGTTCATTAAAAAGCTGGCGCTGTATTTCTGGGGAGCCGGTACCCGCTCGCCGCGTCTCACCACCAACGCCACCGACGCCGGGATGGCGTTGAATTACGACTCGAATTGGTTTCACACCTTCGACGTGATCGACAAGATCGGCCCGAACTACAATCCCGAGGTTGGGTTCGTTCCGCACATTGATGTGAAAGAGAAGCTTTTCGACAACCGCTTTTCGCCGCGCCCAAAAATCAAGCACGTGCGGGAATTGAACTTCGAAGGCTTCTTCTACCGTGCTCCGAATACTCACAACGTCCTGCAAATCGAGCAATGGGGCTCCTCCAACAACATCGCCTTTCAAAACGGCAGCTTTATCGAAATCGACCCGCTAAGCGGAAACATCCAGCGGCTCAACACTCCCTTCGACATCTATAAGCACATTTCGTTCCCCGATGGCATCTACCGTTTCGTTCGCCAACGTGCCGCCTACGGGTCCCCGCAGAACTGGCGGCTCACCTTTTTCGGTCTCGACGAGTTTGGGCCTTACTACACGGGCCATCTGAATACGCTGATCTTAAACGCGACGTATCGGATTAACCCGCGCCTTTCTTTCTCACTCGGCGAAGTCTGGAACCGCTTCCGTTTGCCGGTCCGCGACTTCTCCGTCAACCTCGCCAGCTTTCAGGCGAACTATTCTTTCTCGCGATTCCTTACCCTCACCTCGCTCATCCAGGCGAACACGGCGAACACCCAATCGATGAGCGTCAACTTCCGCTTGCGCTACAACTACCGGCCCGATAGCGATTTTTACTTCATTTATAACAACGGCACGCTCTTTCAAGGACTCAACGGCTCGAATCTCCAGCAGGTGCGCGACCAGCGCCTCGCTGTGAAATTCAGCTACTCGTTTCAACCGGAGTTCGGCCACGGCAGAAATTCCACGCCCGCAAGTCCGGGCCCGCCGGCCTCTGCGCCTAGTTCTTTGCGCTCCGAGATGGGATGCCCAAGCTACACATCGCCAAGGCCTACCGAACTCATGCGCGCCACCGCCTGTTCGTGGTGACAACTGGTGATCGTTTCGGTAGGATCCTCGTTCGCCGGCTGGTGCTCGCGCAGTTCGTGTCGGGCGGCCGCCGAGGAGGTTTTTCCCTATTTCGGATCCACAGGTTTGGCTTGTTTCTCGCAGGCATTTCGGGAAAGGCGTCATCGGCAGCGGGCTCGCGCTCGCCGCTGCCGTGTGGACTTTTTTTCTAACGGGATGCTCGAAGGAGCGTCCGGAAAAAGTCGTCGCCACGATTGGAGAAATCCCGGTCGGCGGATCGAAAATCTTCACCTACCCAACGGACGAGGAACCTTGCATTCTGCTGCGTCCCTCGAGCGCAGGCTACGTCGCTTATAGCCGTCTCTGTACCCATCAGAAGTGCCCCATCTTTTACCAGTCGGGCGAGGACCGCTTGAATTGCCCCTGTCACCGAGGCTCCTTCTCCATTGTCGACGGCTCGGTTCTCGATGGACCGCCGCCCCGGCCACTCCCTCGCGTGGTCCTCGAGCAGCGAGGCCAGAATCTGGTCGCGACCGCCGTGATGGAAACGAAACCTGCGGCGCAGGCCCAGCTCAGGCCCCGACTGAGGTATGTCGAATGAAGTTTCGCTCCGCTTTTCGCATGGCGCTTCGGGCGCTCGGCCGCAACAAGCTGCGCACCGTGCTCACCATGCTCGGGATCACCATTGGCATCGGAGCGGTCATCTGCACCGTGGCGATTGGTGAAGGCGGATCGAACCTCGTGCGCGAGCAGCTTGTCGCTCTCGGCACCAACATGGTTTGGGTGGAAGCCGGCGGCCGCAATATCAACGGGGTGCGCACCGGCAACGGCGCCACCAAGTCGCTCACCGTCGAAGACTCGGTTGCCATTCGCGGCCTCCAGTTAATCGCCGGCGTCGCTCCGAATGTGGATGGCCCGGTCCAGCTGGTCTACGCGAATCAGAACTGGTACACCACCTACCGCGGCGTTTCGCCTGAATATTTTCCGATTCGCCGCTGGTTCCTCGCCAAGGGCTCTCTTTTTACAGAGCAAGACGTCGACAACCTTGCGAACGTCTGCGTGATCGGCAATACCATCGTCCAGGTTCTCTTCGGTGATGATGAACCGGTTGGCAAAGTAATCCGCGTACAGAGCCTGCCCTGCCGCGTCATCGGCGTCCTGCAACCCAAGGGGCTCGCTCTGAACGGCCGCGATCAGGATGATTTCGTTATGATGCCGATCGCTACCGCCATGAAAAAACTCAAGGGCATCAACTGGCTCGACGATATCTTCTGTTCCGCCACATCGCCTGAAGACATCGTCCCTGCCGAAGATCAGATTCGCCGCCTGCTGCGCCAGCGCCACAGGTTGCGTCCTGACGAACCCGATGATTTCAACGTCCGCCATCCCGAAGACGCGCTCCAGGCGCAAGAGCAGGCGAGCAAGACGTTCACGCTCATGCTGGCCAGCATCGCATCGGTATCTCTGCTGGTAGGCGGCATCGGCATCATGAACATCATGCTCGTCTCCGTTACCGAGCGGACGCGCGAAATCGGCGTGCGCATGGCCGTTGGCGCCACCGAAGAAGACGTGCAGATGCAATTTTTGATTGAAGCGCTGTCGTTGAGCCTGCTGGGCGGCGCCACCGGAGTTCTTTTTGGTATGGGCGCGTCGGCCGGCGTCTCGAAGTTGCTCCGGTGGCCTGCGATCATTTCCCCGGTTGCAATCCTAGTCGCGGCGTTATTCTCGGTTCTAATCGGAATCTTTTTCGGTTACTACCCTGCGCAAAAAGCCTCGCAGCTCGACCCCATCGAAGCTCTGCGCTACGAGTGAACGTCAAGCAACGAATCGGTATCCCACTCCCCGCACCGTCAACAGATGCTTCGGCTTCGACGGATCCTTCTCCAGATACCGCCGCAGCCGCACGATGAAATTGTCAATCGCGCGCGTGTCCGTATCCTCGCGCAATCCCCACACATCCTCCAAAATCGACTTCCTCGAAACGGTTCGCCCTTTGCTGCGAATCAAATGCCGCAATAATTTCGCCTCCATCAGCGTCAGTTGAATCGTGTTTCCGTTCGTGCGCAATTCGAGCGTTTCGAAATCGATTGTCCTTCCATCGAAGGAAAACACCTCATAATCTGCAGCAGCGCCCGCGTCCTTGTGGTTGGCTCCGGTCTTTTTCTTCGTTTCCTTTCGGTTGCCGCGCAGCCATTCGTTTCGCCGCAACAATCCCTGAAGACGCGCCAGAAAAATCGGCAGCTCGAACGGCTTCGGCAAATAATCGTCCGCACCGGCTGCAAATCCCTCCAGCACATCTTCCGGACGTCCTCGCGCCGTCAGCATCAGCACCGGAACATAATTCTTCGCTTTGCGTAGTTCGGTCGCAACATGAAAACCGTCCACGCCCGGCAGCATTACGTCCAGCACCACGGCATCGAAGTGTTCGTCTTGGTTGCGCAGACGCTTCAGCGCCGATTCGCCGTCCCCCGCAAGCTGCACCGAATGCCCTTCCGCTTCGAGGTTGAACCGCAGCCCCTCCGCCAGGTGCGCCTCGTCCTCGACCACCAGTACGCGGCTCACGCGCGGCTCCTCGGCAATTCCAGAATTACAGTGGTGCCGCTGCCCTCGCCCGCGCTCTCAGCTGAAACCATCCCGCCATGTTTCTTGGCGATGGCGCGCACGATGAAAAGTCCAAGTCCCGTGCCTTTCACTCTCGATGCTGCCCGGCTGCGCACCCTATAAAACCGCTTGAAGATGCGCTTCAATTCCTCCGGCGGAATTCCGATTCCACGGTCTCGCACGCGCAACCGCACGTGCTTCTCGTCCGGAATCTCCACGTTCACGCTCACGTCCACCTTGTCTCGCGAAAACTTGATCGCGTTGTCCAGCACGTTCGACACTGCCGTCCGCAGCTCTTCCGGGTCGCCACTCACCTTGATCTTTGTCGGCGTATTGCCTGAAGCGGTGCCGTTGGCCGCCGCCTGGTAATGCAAAACCTCCGGCTGCAAATGATGCCTGGTCTGCGCCAGTTCGATGCACTCCCGCACCAGGCTGTCGAAATCGATCTCTGTTCGGTACGGCTCCGCCGGCTTGTGGCCCGACTGCCCCGCCCTCAAAACCTGCTCCACCGTCCCCAGCAGCCGGTCGGTGTCCAGCAGCATCAAGCTGTAAAATTTCCTCCGCTGTTCTTCGTCCACTTCTCTTCTCTGCAGCGTTTCCAGGTACAGCCGTATCGACGTAATCGGCGTCTTCAGCTCGTGGGTCACCGCGTTGATGAAACTATCGTGCTGCTCGTTCAAACGGATTTCGCGCACCAAAAAGCTGGTGTTCAGAATCATTCCTAGGATAATTGCGAGAAAGAAAATCACTCCGAGGAACAACAGAACGCCTTGCCGCCAGTTGAGAATGATCCATCCGACGTTCAGCGCGACGGCCAGCGCCACCAGGCAAATGCCTAGCGAGAGAAAAAACGCAATCGTCTTTCGGCGGCTCGCGATTCGCACGGCTTCTCACCCGGATTGTACCGCGATAACCGCGCCCCGAAGAAATCCGCGGCGCCCGCGCGCGCAACAACAAACGGGAAGTTTCGATGGAAGGTTGCCATCTGAAGTGTTCGATGCGGAGAATACGAATTGCGATGTGAAAGCAGTCGTGGAAAAAATTCGCGCGAAACGTTCGCGCCTGCCGGCCATCCGAAAAAGCGTCTGCGAAAAAACTACAACCG
>Ga0307475_10000854_pt1 | contig 18254 bp, 18 predicted proteins | sample atmos_gasesECM1C_FD_203317 | JGI IMG/M metagenome (GOLD analysis project Ga0307475, IMG submission 203317) | Hardwood forest soil microbial communities from Morgan-Monroe State Forest, Indiana, United States - atmos_gasesECM1C_515 | ecosystem: Environmental > Terrestrial > Soil > Temperate... | reverse complement strand
AGCGGTCCGATCTCTTTGAACAGCGACTCCGAGATGCGCCTGCGGCGCAGATGCTGATATGTTTTATATTTCCGGCGTGCGTTCAAAAAAATACGGATTCAGATGATCGCTGTCACTTTGGAGTAGGCCGGTATTTTGGCGGCGCGCGATGGAGAAAATGCTCCGTGGATGCCACCTTCGAGAACTAAACCGTCTGGGCGTTGAGCGTTTGTGACCTTCCGGAGACTCTTAGCGACCGAGAGCGTTTCCAAAACGAAAAGCATTCCACCCAAGCGTCCCTTCTATCTGTTGGGCGCGATCATTCTCCCACTCTGGCCTCACAAGCAGGATGGCGGCAGGTCCACAATTCATCTTATTTTTTTAACGGGGTGTTCGCCAAAAACTGCACTGTAACTCTGAGACCTATTGGCAATGATCGAGTATCATCCTCAAAGCCGATCACGGCCTCCAGGATATCGCGGTCGCTCTTGTCAGACGGGTCGCCTGTAAAGACGCTCTTCCTACCCATAATGGAAGAGAAGCGGATGACAGACCCGCTGAGTTTCTTTCCACCAAGAGCGTCGGCTTGGATTACTACCTTCTGGCCGATCGAGACTTTGTCTATGTCGCTTTCGTCCACTTCCGCCTTAATGTGGCGAGTCGAAGTGTCCGCGAGACTGAACAGCGGGCGTGGAGTGACGGTGCTGAAGGATTCACCGCTTCTGGCATAAACTCGCAAAACAGTCCCATCAATCGGCGCAACGATCGAGCATTTCTTTATTTGTTCCTGAACAGTCCTCACGCGGCCCTCGGCCGCAACCACATCGGCGTCAGCTCGGGCTTTGTCTTCCTCCAATGGCGGCGCGGCGAGCAACTGCTCCGTCCCAACGGCTGCTTGGAGGTTTGCTTCCGCCACTCCCAGGTCGCGGACTGCTTGGTTATAAGTTGCACGGGAGACCTGCTCCCTTTGGTATAGAGCGCTCTGCATCTCCAATCGCGCCTTGGCCTCGTCAAATGCCGCGCGGGCGGCCGCTGTCTTTTCGCTGGCTATTTTCTTTTCCTCAGGACGTGCACCTCGCAGAAGACGAGCCCTGGCCTGGCGCGCGGCATCGGCTTCGGCTATGGCGGTCTGTAAACCTGCCTGCAATTCATCACATGCGATCTCGGCCAGTAACGTCCCACTTTTTACGAACTGATCTTCCTTCACGTAGACGGCCTTGATGATGCCATCCGCCGCAGCCCCTACCTGGGTCGTCTCCGAAGCCCCCTCAACTCTTCCAGGGGAGGCGAATATGACGCCCGCGGGAGCAACACTGGAAGGCGTGCCAAGAGCTTGCACCGAATTCCTGTTCCGGGTAGGTCCCAAGAACGCGACGGCCACAATGACCAAGACGATGATGCAGCCGCTGATGATCCATCTGTTACGGGCCGTCACGGGACGTTCACCTCTTGCGCTAACTGCCCGTCACATAGAGTGATTGTGCGATCCACGAATTCTCGCCATCGCGGATCATGGCTTACAACGACGACAGTTCTCCCATTCTGGTCCACTTGGCTTCGCAGAATTTGACAAATGTCCCTCCCGGCTTGCGCATCCAGCGACGCCGTCGGCTCATCCGCAAGAAGAATAGGAGGATTCCCTGCCAAGGCCCGCGCCATGGCAACGCGCTGCTTCTCTCCGGGACTGAGTTCGTTCGGCTCTAGATGCAGCTTTTTGCCCAAGCCAAGCCGAACGAGTAAATCCCGGGCCATTTCCATTCGCCCCGGCATGGCTGGATCACGTAGTTGATATCCGAGCGCAACATTGTCGATTGCTGAGAGAGAGTGAAAAAGCCGGAAAGCTTGAAAGACGAAGCTAATCTTCTTTTGACGAATTGCTGTCCTCTCTGCTTCATGCAGGCCGTTTACCGCGATATCCTCCACAAAAACTGTCCCCTCGTCAGGCGACAATAAACAGCCAAGCAAGGACAATAAAGTGGTTTTTCCGCTTCCTGAGGGCCCCATAACCAGGGAAAGCGTGCCGCGATCGAAGAATAATGAAACGCCCCGCAGCGCGCGTACTCGGACCCCTTCTCTGCCGAATGACACGCTGGCGTTCTCAACACCCAGGAAGTGGTTAGGCACGAAACACCCTCCCGGGCTCGACCGTGAGCGCGCTTCGAACCGAAGCGATAGACGCCAATGAGCACATAATTAAGCTTGGTGCCACCATGACGAAAGGCAACCACCACGGAGTGAAGATCCAGGGAATTAGAGATTTTGCGTAGCTAAGGCTTGGAACAACCGCCAGCAGCCCCAGAATGCTGCCGGCTATCCCGCAAATCAGGGCCTGCATAAGCACAATGCGCGCCACGAAAGCTTGGGACCCTCCGAGCGCTTTCAATGTCGCGTATTCCTCTATGTTCTCCATCGTGTTCGCATAGATCGTTTGAGACACGACCACCAGACCTATTAGAAATCCCAAAACCGCCGCAGTTAGAATCGCGCTACCCGCGCCGGTTTTTATCGTCCAATACATCCGAGATTTGTGCGCAAACTCTTGCCGGGTGAGAACATCTACTTCAGGCAGACGTCGAGCAAGGCTGTGCTGGACATCCGACACAGAATAGCCCCTGTCAACACGCACCAGAATGTACATGCCCTCATCCGGGCCAAAGCCTATATATCGAGCGGCATTCCGATAAGAAGTGAACAGAAAGGGGACGCCAAGAAATGCCCCGTGATCATCGATCTGCCGCGCGATGACGGCACGGCGCCGGTTCACTTCTACTTCAGCCGGTAGCGTAGTCACTCCAATAAGGCTGCGGTCGCTCACGTCGTAGAAGACTGCGTCAGGTTCTTCGGCCAATCCAGGCACATCGGGAACCGGGAAGCTCTTCCCCACATTAGGGTCTGCCCCAACCAAGGCTACGACCTGTTGCTTTCCGTTCGGTGTGCGATAGACCGCAAAGGCCATGCACACGCGGTCAGTTTCCGTCACTCCTGGCACACCAGCCGCCTTCTCCCTCACCCGGCTCTCCAAAGTTGTCCCAAACTCGAAGGCTTGCACTCCTCTCGCGGTGATCCAGATGTCCGAGTCGCTGGCATCGATGAGCCTGGACGCCGCCCGAAGGAAGCCAACCAACAGACTGCCTTGAAACACCATCAGAAATACTGCAAAAGCCACGCCAAGCACGGTCACTGAGAAGCGCGAACGGTCGTGAATGATATTCTGCCAGGCTAGTTTCATGACAACCTGCCCAAGCTCAGGACTATTCCTCGTGGCACGCGACAGTACGGAAAAGCAATTTTCCTGGACGCCAACAAAATGCTTCGTGAAGTTTCCGGCATAATCCTGGCTCTACTTCCACGCTGGTTGTCCCTCCAGCAACGCTTCGGCTTCGTCCGCCGCCACGGGTTTGGAAAAATAAAATCCCTGCGCAAATTCGCACCGCAGATTCTTCAAAATTGCAACTTGTTCGGGCGTTTCCACCCCCTCGGCGACGACATCAAGCCGGAGATTATTGGCCAGCGGCATGATCGTCCTGGCAATCTCCATGTCTTCCCCACCTTGGCACATGCCACTGATGAAAGAGCGGTCGATCTTCAAGGTATCCAGTGGAAAACGGTGCAGGTAACTCAGGGAAGAATAGCCCGTCCCGAAATCATCGATGGCTAAGCGAATACCTAGGGCTTTCATTTGCAGAAGCATTTCCACTGCCGCTGTGGGGTCTCCCATGACAGTGCTTTCGGTGATTTCGAGCTTCAGAGATTGCGGAGGAAAAGCGAGCTCACTCAATAGCACCTTTATGTCTGCGACCAGATTCGGCTGCAGAAACTGTTTGACGGAAAGGTTCACGCTGATGATTAAATTGGGGTCGGCGGCAGGTTGGGCTTTCCATTTACTGAGCTGGCGGCAGGCTTCCCGCAAATTCCACCAGCCAAGTTCACGAATAAGGCCCGTTTCTTCCGCAACGGCAATAAATGCCTCCGGTCCAAGCAGTCCGCGAGTCGGATGCTGCCAGCGCAACAAGGCTTCAAAGCCCGCAATTTTCCCCGAAGTAAGCGATACGATCGGCTGGTAGAAATTCCGAAATTCCTCGCGCTCGATGGCACGGTGCAGATCGGTTTCCAACTGCAAGCGAGCCATTACACTAGCCCGCATGTCTGCATCGAATACCTCAAAACGGGCCTTGCCCAGGGACTTGGCACGGTACATGGCCGTGTCGGCATCCCGCAACATCTCTTCCGCTTGCTCGTAGGTGGGATTGCTCAAAGCAATTCCGACACTCACCGAGGTGAATACCTCCTTGCCACCCAAGATGAAGGGTGCAGCCAACGCCTTCATTAGCCGTTCAGCGGCCCGCTTCGCATCACTCGGATCCTTAAGATCATCGAGCAGGACAGTGAACTCGTCTCCCCCTAGCCGCGCCACGGTGAATGTTTCTCCCAGACGCGCGATCGTATCACTTGGCCGCAAGCATTTTTCCAATCGATTGGCTACCCCGACCAAGAGTTGGTCCCCAGTCAAGTGGCCCATACTGTCGTTGATCATCTTGAACCCGTCCAGGTCCAGGAATAGAACAGCAAACACATGCTCTTTGCGGCGTTTCCCGTGTTTGATCAGCCGTCCGAGCCGGTCAACAAACAGCAGCCGGTTGGGTAGGCCTGTCAAGGGGTCGGAGACTTTGCCCTCGGTAATGTCGGTTTGCGATCCAGCCATCCGCAACGTCTTACCGGAGGCGTCGCGAACCGCCAGCCCCCTGCTGAGCATCCAACGGAAAGATCCGTCTTTGTGCAGCATTCGATGCTCGCTCTCAAAGTGCGGCGTCGAGCTGTCTTGATGAGCGGCAATAGCCTGTTTGACCCGTTCTCGATCTGCATCATGAATTCGGTCGAACCATTCTTTCGGCTGGTCACCGATCTCGCTTTCCGCAAAGCCTAACATGACCTTCCAGCGAGCGGAGAAATGCACCACGTTGGCCAACACATTCCAGTCCCACAGGCCATCATTGGAACCGCGAGCCGCCAGGGCATAGCGCTCTTCACTCTCCCTCAATGCTTCTTGCGCTCGTTTGTGGGATAACTGAGTACCTATGCGCGCCACCGCCACCGGAAAATCAACCGGCTTCGTCAGATAATCGTTGGCCCCCAAATCCAGCGCCCTGACAATATCGTCACTCTGATTTTTCGCAGTGACCATAATTACCGGCAGTTCGGTCGCAGAGTAGGCTTCACGCAACGTTTTCAGCGCGTCAAGACCGCTGATTTCCGGCATTTCGATGTCTAATAGCACCAGATCGGTGCCGTCTTGTTTGACGCGCTGCAGCAATCCGTGCGCGCTCTCTGCCACCGTGATCTCGTAGCCTTTGCGCGCCAGGCGGCGAGCAAGCATATCCCTGTTCATTTCATTGTCATCCACGATCAGCAACCGGTTCGGCTGGGTGTTCATGATAGTTTCTTTTCGAGGAGCAGATTTTCGATCTTTCCGCTCAGCCGGGCAAAATCGACCGGCTTGGTATCGTAGTCATCGCATCCCACCTCAATTGCCTTCTCCCGATCACCGACCATCGCGTGAGCGGTCAGCGCGATGATTGGGATATGGCAGGTAGACCGATTTGCCTTCAGGAGACGCGTGACTTCCCAGCCGTCCATCGCTGGCAGACTTATGTCCATCAGAATAAGATCAGGTTCTTCCGAGCATGCCAATGAATGACCTTGTTCGCCATCTTGGGCCGTGACGACGAAATACCCTTTTCGCTGCAGTCGTCTGGATAGCATGTCCCTATTCATTTCGTTGTCTTCGACTAGCAAGATTTTCGGCATTCTAATTTCTCCTAGTCTTGGAAGCTTTAGTTCCCAATATTTTGTGGCCCGCCTGGCCTTCTGCTACATAAAAGGGGACAGCATTCCCCTCCGTGATACCGGAAGTTCGAGCGACCCGGTGCTTTTCTACAAGAACTGCGAGACGGTCCCGGTCGACTGGCTTAATAAGATAATTGGAGGCGCCCAAGTCCAAGCCCATGGCCTCGTTGTCCACCACGGTCACCATGATCACCGGAATCTTCGCCAATTCAGGATCACTCTTGAGCTTACGCAGAACGGTCCACCCATCGCAGTCGGGCATGACCACATCGAGGGTAATGAGCAGGGGCTGAACTCGCTTGGCCAGGCGCAGGCCTTCCTCGCCATTCGCGGCAGCAACCACGCGGTATTCGAGTTTGCTAAGAAATCGCGACATCAGCTCGCGAACTGATGGGTCATCATCTATTACCAGAATCGTCTCTAGTCCTGTTCTGGTCTCTGAAACTGCCACCGCCACATCGCTGCTACCCCCTGACTGTGCCGATCCAGCTGTGTCGATCACGACTTGAACCGGGAGCTGGACCGTAAAGATGGCGCCTTGGCCAGGCTCGCTCTCTACGGTGATGCACCCTTTCATCAACTGAACAAACCGGTGAGTAATGGCCAGTCCCAGGCCAGTCCCGCCATATTTCCGGGAAATCGAAGCATCCGCCTGGGCAAACTCGCGAAACAGGTTTTTCTTTTGCTGCGCAGAGATTCCAATCCCAGTGTCGCTGACCCGGAATTGAATGCAATCTCGCCCCTGTACTTTGATTTGGTCCACGTCCACGGAGACGTTGCCATGATCCGTAAATTTGCAGGCGTTACTGAGCAGGTTGAATAAGATCTGCCGGATCTTTGTAATATCGGCCCGCATCACGCTCACGCTTTCCGCCACATGAACGTGAATCGAGTTGGCGTTCTTCGCCGCTGCTGGCTGAAGAGTTGTGACCATTTCCTCGATCACCTGCGACACGTCGAATGTCTCTAAGTGCAGCCCCATTTTCCCCGCTTCGATCTTTGAAAGGTCAAGCACGTCATTGATCAGCGCTAATAGGTGTTTGCCTGCCGTTTGAATTTTCTGCAGGTCCTGAACGTTCTCAACCTTCCCTGAGTCGCGTGTTTCCTCCTCCAGCATTTCGCTATAGCCGATGATGGCATTGAGCGGCGTCCGCAATTCATGGCTCATATTTGCTAGAAATGTGCTTTTGGCCCGGTTTGCTTCCTCCGCCGCGTGCTTGGCATTGAGCAGCTCCTCCTGGGCATACTTCCGGTGAGAGATTTCTTCTTCCAGCTCCTGTGTCCTCGTCTTCAATTCACCATTGGCGCTCCGTAGGGCGGTATCCCGTTGCTGAATCTCGGACAGCATGGTGTTGAATCCATCAATCAGTCTTCCAATTTCGTCTCCGTAAGACTTGACAGCCCGAACTGCGTAGTTCTTGTTTGTGGAAACCACCCTCATGGTCTCTTCCAGGTGCAGGATGGGTTTCGAAATCAATCCTTGAAGCTTCGAAGAGACAAAAAAAGCAAACAATCCGGAAATCAATACGAAAATAATCACGGTATTTCCGTATCGTTTGGCCCTCTCATTCCACTGGCGCATATCCGACTGCAAAAACAGCGTTCCGAGTCTCTCCCCATTCAAGCTGACGTCGTGAAAGACTTCCAGGTAACCTCCTTCAAAGCGGTAGCCATTCTCTTGCAAATGGGAAGGAAGATACGCGGGGACTTTCGTGTTGCCGCGAAAATAGTGCGCAAACATCTGTCGGTCGGGCTTATACAAAACAGCCGTGACTATGTCTTCTTTTGCTGTAAGCGCAGATAATGTTGCGGTTGCCGCAGGTTCGTCTTTGAACTCCATAGCTCCCGCGCTGTTGTACCCGATAATCTCTGCTTGGGTCATTAGATCCTGGCTAAGCAGGTGGCGAAATGACACCAGGTCGTAGAGAAAAAAGCTGACCGACGAAAGGATCAGAGCGATGCTGCTCGTCAGCATCGTCATCAGAGTCAGTTTCCGCTTGATAGATAGATTCTGAAGGATCATCCTGGCTTCCTCGGTTCTGCGGGGGGTTGCTGGATGATCCTCGCCAGCGTGAGCAACCTGGAACTGATCGTTAGGCCGGCTTGCTGCGCGGCCTCCACGTTGACCTCGAATCGAACTCTGTTGTCTTCCACAGTGAACCGGATTATCCCACCTCGCTCGGCAAAGCCAGGGGTTTCACCGACGGTCAGAATTGGCAGACCCTTCACCATCTGCAGCAGCTCATCAATGTGCGCCTTTTCTGATGTGCTCACAAACAGAATTTTGCAATCCAGGAGCTCCTTGAGGTCCTTGCCCCATTTCAGCCGTTTGACGACAAATCCCCTGGCGCCGATTTTCTTATCCTGGACGATTTGATCGATGGCCGTTCCAAAGGGATCAGTTCCCAGAATGCCGATCACAATTGGAGAATCAGGCTGCGCAAAAGCGGCCGTCCGCCATTCTACAAATTTCGCGAAATTGAAAATGAACCCGGCCTTGATCAAATATTCCGAGGAGTCAGGGGAGTCCGAGGCCTCTGCAGCAACCTCAGCCGCCCAACTCAGCGAAACACTGAGCGCAACGATCAGAATTCCTAGTCCTCTGAACATCAATTTTACCGCCCGCTGCTGGCAGACCATCTCAGAGTTCGCCCGCCAAGAAACCTAGAACTTCCACGTAATGCTTCCAAAAAAACTGCGCTTTACCACGGTTGGGGAGGTATTTACAAAATCCGGCAGAAATTCCAAATGCCGGTTGTCCAACAGGTTTTCGCCGACAATCGAGAATTCCAGATGTGCCACCGGCCTCCAGCCCAAATGGGCATCCAAAGAGTAGTAACTGGGCAAACCCAGGCTGGGAAGGTGGTCCACGAATCGAAGCGTCGTGTCCTGATCAAAATGCCTGGGCAAGTCGAGGGAAGACCTCAAATACCATTGATGACGAGGGCTTGAGCCATTCGGACTGTCTGGAGTTGGGTCCATGCTGTCTTTGTTCTTTTGTATGTCCATTTGCAAATAGCTGTAGGAGCCGGTCAGCCTCCACTTCGGAATCACTTTCCAGTCTGCAAACAGTTCGAGGCCGTAAGTTCCGCCGCTCATCTTGTTTCCTGCGACAAAGGGGAGGACGATATCCGTCGGCGCGGGGCTTCCCTCCACGAAAGGCGTACCCGGCTCCGCGGTGCGCAGATTTGAGTAATTGTTATAAAAGGTCGCTATGTCGAGCGACAGGTTGCTGGTCACCAGCACTCGATAACCGAGTTCGTAAGCGAGAAGGTCTTCTGAATTGAACTGATGGCTACCAAAAACCGCCACCACCGCCGGCAACGGCGCGGGGTTCACGGGCGTCCCCGGAGGGATGACTTGTGAATTTAACCGCAGGCCCTCCTCGGTTAAGGCTGGAGTCCTAACCGCCCGGGAGACTGCAGTCCACACAGATTGGTTTGGACTCAAGATCCATAGCAACCTGGCGTTCGGCTCGACCTGGAATCCGGCGAAATCGTTGTGCTCGAATTTCGAGCCGAGGGTTAGCCTCAGCCGATTGTCAACCAGCCCGATTTCATCCTGAAGGAAGGCGCTAAACTGATTTAAGGTAACCTGATTGGGCTGCAGCGAAACTGTAAAGCTGGAGTCGTTTCGATCGCGAATCGAGCGGTAACCAAGACCCCACACAAATTGTTGTGAGTCACCAGCGTGAAACCCATGCTGAAAGTCGATGTCGAATATGTTTTGATGGTCGACGAACAGCGAATTGTCAACCGTGGTGCTGTTGTCAAAATACATCTGTAAGGACATGGTTGACCCTTCGGAGCTGTGATTCCACCGGCCCAAGATGTTCTCGCCGCTATAAACCCCGTTGTTGGCGAACGTGTTTGAATACGGGGAAGACAACGAAGGCACAGTCAACGTTTCATCGTAGTTGCTGCGGTAAATATCTCCCTGTAGGGTCAGCGAATCCGCTCCTGCAGGTGCCCAGTCCGCCCGAAATCCTCCGCGCAGCGCGTTCCAACCGTCATGTGCGGTTGTGCCCGATGCGTAATTGGATGGCCCCCAATCGAAATACTTTCCATAGATTCTGTAGTAGGTATGGTCCCCAATCTTATCGCCGTAACGAACGCCGCCGGAACCGCGTTCTTCCGTTCCGCCTCCGGCTGTGACAATGGCGGACTGTGTGGCTGCGGCCGGTTTGGTTATAATGTTAATGACGCCATCGACCGCATTGGCTCCCCACAATGTCGCCCCCGGACCGCGTATCACTTCTATCCGGTCGATATCTTCAAGCATCACGTCTTGGATATTCCAGTACACGCCGGAAAACAAGGGCGTATACACGCTTCGGCCATCGATGAGCACCAAGAGCTTGTTGTCGAAACGCCCGTCGAATCCCCGCGAACCGATGGCCCATTTGTTCTCGTCAATGCGAGCCACTTGGAGGCCGGGAACCATTCGCAATGCGTCTGGAATACTGGTGGCTCCCGAACGCCGTATGTCTTCCTGGGTTATGACGAAAATGGCTGCCGCGGCATCTGCCAACTTTTGCGTGTGCTTCGAGACGGAAGTAACCTGCATATTCATCAAGTCTTCCATGCTCATGGAGCCGATATCAGGAACTTTAGGCGAGGTTTGCGCCTGCGTGGTGATCGCAAAGACGACTGCGAGGAAACCGCCTAAGAGAATGTGCCTGGCGGGCTTTGTAAACCCGGTAGTTTGGTTGTGGTGTTTCACTTCACATTGCAGGTTGTTCTCAATCATGAACCGCTCCCTCAAGCGTTCTCGCCTAACAGAATTCAGCTATTGGCACTTTTTCTAACTGGGCCCTGCGACCTTCCGTGCATTGAAACCGAGATTCGCCGCTCTCAGGAGAGACGGAGATGCCTACTGCAGAAGCTCCGGGGGCCGTCATCAGGCAATTCGCTTCCGCGCTCAGCACCGAAGAAAGAGAACTCATAAAGGCTTCTCTCCTGTTACGGTGAATACAGTCGAGTATGTGAGCGTGTCGGGTCGCCTCAGATAATCGAGAAATCGGCGTGTTTGCTCGTTGGCTTCGTGTTCGCCGCCCAGCACCCGCACTAGCTGAGCACTCGCAATCTCTAGCTTTAGCTCCCATTGCTTCAGGATGTGTGGGTCAATCTCTCCCGCGATCAAGTGATAGCACTCGACTTGAACTTGAAGGTTCTTTAGACCCGCCTGCTGTGCTAACCAGAAGAGTTTTCGCCCAACGAATGGGTCAAACCCTGTGGCCGCTAGAGCCGTCACTACCTTCTCCGCCGTGCGCTGGACCGCAGGGTCTTCGGGGTAGTGCCACAGAAGCTGACCGTCCAAGTCCTGCAGAAGAACGACCCCACCCGGTTTGCAAACTCTCGTCAATTCAGAGATCGCCCGTTCTTTTTTTGGGAGGTATTGAAACAACATACGGGAGTAAACCAGGTCGAAGCTATCCGCCGGGAATTGCATCGCGTGTGCATCTCCGCAAATGAATTGCGCACGCGGATTCTCGCTATTTCTGTTAATCGCCTCTTGTATGCGGTCTGCGCTGATATCTATTCCGGTCGCCCTGATCGACGAGTCCAGTGCGCAGACCTCCCGCACGATGACTCCGGGTCCACAGCCAACCGAAAGTACATTCGCCCCCGGGTGAACACGATGCGCCAGGTACTTTTGAACCCAGGCCTGCGGATCCACCTTTAGTTCGAGGCGCATAGCCTCGCGGGGATCTTCCATGATGTAATCATTTGCGGCGACTGTCTTCATTGCCATTCCTAGACGCTGAGACTTGATTGCATCCCGTGTTTCTCGGCCCGAGCCAATAATCTCGAATAAAATCCATCCACATGCCGATAGAAGCGAGGCTGTCCATCCTTAAGCCAAATTCCTTGACAATAATGGCGGAGGAACTCCGCCCCAAGCTTAAGCAACACACTCGTTGCCATCTCCTCCGCTATCAACGGAATCTCGTTTAGCTCAAAATCTTTGTAGGCTGCCGAAGATGCTTTCAGAAGCGAAGCCACCGCGCCGGGGACTTCGGAATCAGGAAGTGTCGGGTGCAAAAGCAAATCGCAGCGATTTTCCAGGTAGCTGAAATTCGCGCCCAAGGGACCGCGATAGGCGATTGCCGCGCCGATGGGCTCCTCTTTGTTCGTTCGATAGGCTAGCCATACACGGCGCGTGCGTCTAAGACCTACGCGGCGGTACAATTCGTCAAGCGCTTGGAGTTCAACGTCTCCTGCCAGTTCCTCGGCTGCGACGTAAACGCTGCCGCGCGCTGCGGACGCTATTGCACAAAGGGCCTCTCTATGGGAGGGATCGTAAGTTGCTATTCGAATTGCTCCTTCCGATGGCAGCTGCAAATTCCTTGGTAGTGCAAAATAGCTATGGCGCTGAACGGAAGAAAGAGCTTCGCCAATGGTCTGGACCATGGAGCCGAACACTCGCGCGGGAAACCGATTCTCCGGCCGAAACCAATTCTGAGCCGACTCATCCGTCCCTTTGCGGATGCTTGCGGCTGCGGCAGCGAGCATCACTGCACGTGACGCGTATGGATTGTTTTCGCTCACAAGGTGTTGCGACATCCAACCGTTGTGCGTCGTACGCCAGGCAGCAAGCGACGCACGTCCTCGTTTTTCGTCTCCAGCAGTCAACACATAGAGCAGAGATTCATCGCCCAACAACATCCTCCGCCAGTTCTCTCTGACACCTTCGAGGTGCGGGAGTAGGCGCGCGGCCTTTTCCGGGTAGAGAAAACCTGTGCGCTCGTATAACGCAAAGATTTCGTCGACGGACAGAGCGTTGAGCTGGACGCCGTACGAGTCGTAGACCTCTGACAGCGGCGGCAGACTGCTCGCTGTTTGCCGATCTAGTACATCTAAGGGCATATCGCCTCCACGCCGCTCATCGCGCGTCCGAGCTAAATGCACACTGTCTCACTGCGACGGAAGTCCTGCTTTCTGTTTCAGGCCTGCTTCCATCCCTTCCAAAGTCCCAGCGATCCGAATTTCTTCTCAAGAGAGACTCCAAGCGCGCTCACACAGTTCTAGGACTATTAGTACCTTTTAGGGATTCCCTTTGTTCGGATGAATGAACCACTGGTACTGATTTCATGGGACTTTCCTACGGGTCATTGGCTATTTGCACACAGCTCGATACCGCGCCAATCGGTTCTATCGGCCCGATGAGGCGTGCGAACCTGTGTTGATTGCACCTTCTCTAATTTATAGACAATGCATGGTTTATGATCGTTCCGACTTGTTCATAAATGTCTGGGATCAAAGGTTCGAGACGCTGGCTCGACGGCGGTAGGAAGCCTAGGGCGAGGGTCTATCGCTTTCACGCGCTTCGTAATTCCATTTTCTAGACTGAACCAGGCCCGGAGAGGGAAACCGACTAGAGCGAAGTAGCAAGATAGCCTCGTAATCCTAGATGGTGTTGCGACTGGGGAAAGCCCTTTGTGCTCCTCCGTTGTACGGGTACACGCGAAGCCCTATGCTTTGTAGTGACCCTACCTGAAGCTGGGCCAGGAATATCCCAGAGAGGGCAGCGATGAACTATCAATCGGAAAGCCCATTCGTGAATATTGAGAGCGCTCTTCAGTATGTGAATCAACTTCTAGAAGCGACGCACGAAGCGCAAGGTCAAGTTAAGGGGGAAATCCTTCGCGCGGCGGACCCCCAACTGGCACGGCGAAAGCAGGCTTTGCAGCTTGTGAACTACAACTTGGACAAGCTTTCGTCACACATCGTTGCAAGCCGCCGCATACTGAATGATTTGAGGACGTTGCGCCGATTGCTATTGGAAGAACGGAAGATCCCGAATCCGTCCGCCGTAACTTGACACATTGATCTCACGGCTGGAATGTGTCGGTCGGTAAATCACAAGTTGCGCTGTCCCCTCGCAATTCGCCAAAGGCGCTGAGAACATCCACAACGTGAGCTGTGAGCGGTGACTTGATTGCACCCGTTTCTAGTTCTTTCCCAGATCTTTCCCTGTATGCTTAGCGAGTCCGCGCAGCCACGCGTCGATTGCGGAACGCTGCTCGGGCTCCATATCTCCAAACACTACGCCCATGCCGAAAATTCCCAAGCCTCCCCCGGAATGCATGTAGATCACTTGGCCGGGCAGTTCGCATGTGCTCATGCCATCGCAGATGCGGAGACGTAATTTCGTGCGAATAGGAATGGGTTCTAGCGTATCGATATAGCAACCACGCGCGCTCAGTTCGGCGAGCTGCGCGCGAATCCCCGTTCCGTCGCGGAGGGTAACTTCGGCGTCTGCGCAAAACGGGAAGCGCGGATTGGTGCGCCTTACTGGGTAGGAAGCTTCAGCCATGGTGAATCTCCAGTCCGTGAACGTGGCAATTCGTGTGAATCCATTTTATGGAACCGCAGCGCGGCACATCCAGACGTTTATGCTCTGGATCGCCGAAAGAGACAACTGGCTCCCCGTACGGGTGGCTGATCGGTCCTAAGTCCTAATACAGTAGAAAGCAAAATCCACTGTGAAATGGAGCAATCCCTTAACCATATAGGACATAAAAGCGGAAATTCGTATCTAATAGTCCCTGAACACCTTGGGGCGATAAGATACGAACCGTAGACCAAGATACAAGCACACACTGGGCATCTTCTTGCCCACCGCCGGAGAATGTTTGCCATAGGGTTTCGCACCACGATTCGAGCCGAGAGTATTACCGACACTCAAGTTTGCGACGCAACAGATTTAGGCCGAAAGGAGCGCTTAGTACCTCGACCCTCCTCCATCTCTGCCCTAGTCTGTCGCTTCTCAGAATGAAAGAAATCAGAGGTGAAAGGTTCCTACGTCACAGGGTGGCCGCCAATGGAAGCACCGGACGAGTCAATCGAGGCCACTGAGGTGTGTCCCCACACCAGCATGGAGATGAAGGAGAAGACCCTGCCAAGGCCACTCCCAGCAAAACGCGAAAAGGCCGTTACCGACGCAACGACCGCTTGCAGGCGTTCTTAAAAAGTCGCGATTGCGAACCTCACGACAAGCACAGGGACAAAACCATGATCTCCTAAATCGAGAAGCTGGTTTCACTTCTTCTGTTTGGACTCTGTCCGTGTGCTGCTGGGCCCGCTTGTGTTGCTTTTCACTTCTGGAGTTTGCGTTATCCAATCAGCTGGGGGAAAGGAAATGCGCCAAAATCGAGGGCAAGCCTTCATAAAGTCGACGCCTACCTGTCTCTTCTCCGCTTGATGAGGGCTCACATAGGCCACCCGACAGAGGACCTCTTCTCCGGTTCTCGAGTTGCGAAGAGTGAGCAACTGCCCGATCGAGACCTCACTACTAGTTGGGAATGGCCGATCAGGTGAGAATGGCCGTCGAAAAACAAACAGCGGCTATACGGAAAGCGCGCAGCGTTACATTTCCGTGACAGTTCGCTGCAGAAAGGAGCAGAAGCGAGAATCGCGGTGTCTAACTAGCTGAGAATATGAGAGAAGTTGGCTCCCCGGGCTAGATTCGAACTAGCAACCCTTCGGTTAACAGCCAGCAGAGTGATTTAGTCACAACTTGCCGGAATTGGGCTTAATCGAAGACGATCAGCTAGTTGTGATGAAATCGAGGGACCGCTTTTATCCTTCTCCACTCATCTTTTAATCACGATTTGCCACCATTTGCCAGGATTAGCGTGACATTCTTGTGACAGTAGCTTCCCAGGTCGCCGTTCCTGGCTCGTCACTTTCCGAGTACGCCACTTACCGGGAGCTAGGCTGGTTCAGCGTCTGGATTGCCTTGTGTAGAGCCTCTTCGCGAAGAGGTCGCTTTCCCTTCGCGGCCTCCATAACCGTTTCGCCCTTGTTGTTGCGAATGGTCAGATCAGCACCATGCTCAATGAAAAGCGGTATCGCGGCGGCGTCGGCGGTCGTGAAAATCGGCGTTTCACCATCCTTATTGCGTGCATTCACATCTGCGCCAAGCTTCAACAACTCTTTTTCTACTTCAGCAAGGAACGTTTCATGCAGGGGCGTATTCCCCTCGTTATCGCGTGCGTTCACATCGGCACCGGCCTCAACTAGAAGTCTCACACATTCTGCGCGCCTACTTTCCTCAACCTCATAACGATATTCACCAGCGGCGAAGACAGCAGTTTTCCCTTCACGGTCGCGCTGCTCAAGGTTCGGTTGATAGCGGAGGATTTGGCGGACCATCTCTGGGTTCCCCGATTCTGCTGCATAAATCAACACACTTCCCGCACCGGGACCGCCTAGCGTCATGCCGCCAGCACTTTCAACCACAGTCAACTTGCTGAGATCGGCATTCGGACTAGCGCCATAGCTGATCAAAGCCTGCGCCGCCTGCAAACTTCCTGAACGAGCAGCACCGGCTAGCGCCAAATCTTTATCGTTCTGATCTTTTTTACTTGCCAACGCATTAATAAAGACCTGTAGCGTGTCCGCATGTTGGCTAGCCGCATTTAGCCAACCCACTCCCTCGAAGGGAACACTCGTATCCGGTTCTTCTGGCTTGGGCGCGGGTTTCGGCTCTAGTGGCACGCCGGCATCCAGAAGCTCGCGCACGGTCGCGGTCTCTCCGCGAGTGGCGGCTTCCTTCAGCATCACCTGCGCCTCGAAAGTTTCAAAGTTAAATTTCTCTTGTCGCAATGCTGAAACCAGCCCGTCCTTGGCGTCGATCCATCTTCGAGTTCGTCCAAACGTGTCAACCTCCTCTTCCAGTTCGGTGATGACCGCAGGCATTCCCTCCCACTGGCCCACGTAGTCTTTCACTTCCTTTTTGTGGCCATCGATCGCAATCGTGAGCACATAAGTCGGGTTGTCCGTTACCGAGGCTATGTAGCTTGCATCCATGGAATAAAAGTCGGCAGCGACAAATCTCCTGGCGAGATGGCGAACTTCATCCGCATTTACGCTATCGGTGTGCTTTCCGGCAGCGACTACGAAACTGTGGCCATCGAAAGCGATGCCTTGTGTGCTGACTGTTACCGAATAGGAAGGACAACTGCCAAAGCATCCCGTTCGCTGAAGCGTAATCGCCACTTTCGAGTCCGGCCCAACAGCAGGTGCAGCCACATGCCCCGCCTTGGCAGCCGCTCGGGCGGAACAAGGTCGATATATTCCTCGACCTCCGCCGTAACCGCTTCTCCATTCCTTTCAAACGGCGTGAATTTCCAAAGGAGTACCTCATCCTGCAGTTGCGGCCAAAACTTCAGTACTTCATCCTCGCCGCCGGCGTGGGCACTCATCACGTCCCCAGCGGGAGACACGATAAGCGTGAGACGAACTTGATTGAAACCAGGGCGGACGCCCTTGACCGGTATGGTTCTTCGATGCGGCTTGATTTCGTGGCCGCGTGCAACGTCATACTCAAACGAGGGATTTGAGTATCTTTTATCGCTTGATTCCTGGGAGAAGATGCTCAGCAGAATGCAGGTAAAAGCAATGATCGTACGCAACTGGGTCTACCTCCCCACTCAGGCCGCGCCACTTGGAGGTACAGTTTGCGGCCTCATTCCAAGAACGTTAAGCAAGCGGTTCTGACAATTAGACACCAGGGACTCAGGATTTGTCGCCTGGGGCCCGATTAACGTTAGCGATTGTGGACATGTGAAATGCGTCGCGGAATCGGACCGGCCACTTCTACGAGTACGCCACTTATCAGGCAAGTGGAATTGAATAGGTAACACTAGCGCGTTTCGCTGGACTAATATTGAGACCGGTAAACACTGCTCGCTGTGCGCATTCGGCCAAGGGCCGGTTGGCCTGCCTTTTTCCCACTTCAGTGAAACATCCGGAGAGGCGATACATCTGAAGGGGGATAGGAAGCCCTTCGCCTCAACGCTCAAAGGAGAAAAGAGATGAAACGTTTTTCCAGATTTGCGTTGGTATGGTTGGCTGTGGGTTTTGCATTGGCTCCCCTGCGGGCGCAGAAAGCCCCGAAGCAAGCCCCGGGGCCGGCTCCCAGCCAGTCGGAAGGCGTGCTGGAGGCGTGGAATGACATCGGACGGAAATTGATTGCCATGGCGCAGGATTTTCCGGAGGACAAGTTTTCGTACAAGCCGCAGGCGGAATCTCGGACGTTTGTCGCGAACCTGGTGCATGCTTCGGCGTCCATGTACTTCTTCACGGATACCGCCGCGGGGAAGAAACCGCGGCCGTCAAGCTACGCCGACGACCCTAAGGACGTCGGCGTGAAGACCCGGGCGGATCTTGTGGCCTTTGTGACGAAGTGCGTGGAAGACGGCGCCGTGGAGATCAAGGCCAAGGGCGACAAAGGCTTGATGGAAACGGTCGATGATGGCGGGCCGCATCTGGACCGGCTGTACGACCTAGCTTACGGCCTGATCGGGCATTCGAACGAACACTATGGCCAGCTGGTGGTCTACTACCGGATCAACGGCCTGGTGCCGCCGGAATCAAGGCCCAAGAAATAGGGAAGTTCTCCGGATCTCTGAACTCTGGCAC
>Ga0307475_10000852_pt1 | contig 18277 bp, 20 predicted proteins | sample atmos_gasesECM1C_FD_203317 | JGI IMG/M metagenome (GOLD analysis project Ga0307475, IMG submission 203317) | Hardwood forest soil microbial communities from Morgan-Monroe State Forest, Indiana, United States - atmos_gasesECM1C_515 | ecosystem: Environmental > Terrestrial > Soil > Temperate... | reverse complement strand
CTGTCAAGCAGCAGGAAAGGGTGGACAATTCTCCGTCGGTCCTCTACTATTAAGAGATCAGCAAAAGTAAAGACGGCACGGGAGGACGACATGAAGCAATATCGCGTTCCTGTAGTCTTTATTATAGCAACGGTTGCCGCGCTGCTGGGCCTGTCCGGCGCGGGCGCCGAAACCGCAGGCACGCCGGCTTCGGGAACCAAAGTCAGCGAAGTGGGTTTTCTGGTCTCCTGTGGTGCGGCGGCGCAAAAGAAGTTCAATCAGGCCGCCTGGATTTTGCATTCGTTCTGGTATGACGAAGCGGTCAAGGCATTCACTGCGGTGACCGAGACCGAGCCGTCCTGCGCGATGGGCTATTGGGGCGTCGCGATGAGCTATTGGTACCCGCTGTGGTACCCGCCCAATGCCGCGGCCTTGAAGGCGGGCTCGGATGCAGTCGAGAAGGCGGCGGCAGCCCAACCGAAGACCGACCGCGAGCGCGACTACATCGCGGCAATCGCGACCTTTTACCGGGACAATGACAAGATCGACCATCGCACTCGTGCCGTCGCCTACGAAAAGGCCATGGAGCAGGTCCATCTGAGGTATCCCGATGATCGGGAGGCGGGTGTGTTCTACGCCCTTGCCCTCGTCGCAACGGCGCCACCCACCGACAAGACCTATGCAAATCAAAAGAAGGCGGCGGCAATCCTCGAAAAGGTGCGGGCGGAGCTGCCTGACCATCCCGGCGTTGCGCACTATCTGATCCATGCCAATGATTCGGCGGAATTGGCCGAGGATGGGCTGACGGCGGCGCTCTGCTACGCGGCGATCGCGCCGGCGGTGCCGCACGCCCTGCATATGCCGTCCCACATCTTCACGCGGCTTGGAATGTGGCGGCAGTCGATAGACGCGAACCGGGCTGCCCGGGCCGCGGCACTCGCCTATGTTCGCGAGGAGCTCGGCCCCGACGCGTTCGACGGCGAGACCGTCCACACGATGGATTATATGGAATACGCCTACCTGCAGACCGGGCAGGACCGCGAAGCAAAGCAGGTCGTCGAGCAGCTGCAGTCTTTTGGTCACGCCAAAGGACCGAACCTACCGATGGCCTATGCCATTGCCGCGATACCGGCGCGCTTTGCAGTGGAGCGCCGGAACTGGTCCGACGCGGCGAGCCTCACTGAGCCATCCATGCCGTTTCCGTGGGAACGCTTCCCATGGGCCGAAGCGATGATCTCTTACACGCGAGCGCTCGGCATGGCGCACACCGGTGACATTGCCGGCGCCGAGACTGAGATCGCCAAGCTGCAATCCCTGAAGCAGAAGCTCGAACAAGCCAAAGACGATTACTGGGCGAAACAGGTCGAGGTGCAGTGGCTGGGCGCCTCCGGCATCCTCGCCCATGCCCGGGGCAACGACCAGCAGGCGGCCGAGATGGTGCGCGCGGCGGCCGAGCTCGACGTCACGATGGACAAGCATCCGGCGACCCCGGCCGAAGTGTTGCCCGCGCGCGAGTTGCTGGCCGATTTGCTGCTCGATCTAAACGATCCCGCTGCGGCTCTGAAGGAATACGAGCAATCGCTGCGCACCGACCGCAACCGCTTCCGCAGCCTCCTCGGCGTGGCGAGGGCGGCCAAGCAGACCGGCGACACACCGAAGGCGCGGGACGCCTACGAGAAGCTGGTCGCGCTCGCGAGCGCCGACACGGACCGCCCGGAAGTGGCCGAAGCCAAAGCATTCTTGGTGAATTGAGCCCCTCACCCACCCAGCGCTTCGCGCCGGGTCCCCCTCTCCCGCGATGCGGGAGAGGGTGCTGAGCGCAGCGAAGCGGGTGAGGGTTTCGCGCTCATTAGGCGAGCTTGAAGAACTCGACGGCGTTGCCGGCCCAGATCCTGCGTTTATCAGCTTCCGGGATGTCGGCGTAGATCTTGTCGATGATCGGCCGGGAGTTGGGCCACTCGTTTTCGATATGCGGGAAGTCTGTCGCAAACATGATCCGGTCGACGCCGACATGCTGGCGCTCCTCGACTGCCACCCGCTCGTATTGGACGCTGAAATAGACGTGCCCGCGCACATAGTGGCTCGGCAATTCTTTCAGCGGCTTAAAGCCGAGGTATTCTTGGGCCCAGCCGAGATGGCGCTGGTACCAGAGATCAGCATGCTCGAGCCAGAACGGGACCCAGCCGAGCCGCGTCTCGGCAAAGAAGATCTTCAATTTCGGAAAGCGCTCGAAGACGCCAGCCAACACCAGCTGAGCGACGCTGACGGCCGGCGGCAGACCGAAATTGCAGATCCATTCGAGGAACGGCCGGCGCAGCCGCTGCACGATCTCCGGTATCTCCTTCGGGTAGCGGAAGGTCGGCTGCGTGGCGCGTGCGCCGGTGCGGTTGAATGCGACGTGCACGGTCACTGGCATGTCCATGTCGATGGCGGCGGCCCAGAACTTGTCGTCCTCCGGAGTCGGGTAGCCTTTGGCATTGGGCAGCGCGCCCAGCTGGACGCCCCTGAGGCCTAGCTTCTTGCAGTGCGCCATCTCGGCGATCACGTCATCGACGTTGGTGATTGGCATGACGCCCATACCGAATAATCGGTCGGGTGCGACGGCGCAATATTCCTCGGCGAGCCAGTCATTGTAGCCGCGGATGATCGCCCTATAGACGTCGTCATGACTGATGTTGCGCCAGAAGACGGGCCCGGCGACCATCGCCGGGAACAGCACCTCGGCGTCGAGCCCGTCTTCGTCCTGTTCTTTGACCCGCTGCTCGGCCGAGCCGGTGCCGGCCGCGTCTGCGACCTTGAGGCCGAAGGGTTGCCAGGTGCCCTCGGCGCGGCCGGCGCGCAGATCGAGAAAATTCGCCTCCAATAGGGGCTGTCCCTCGATCAGCTGCGCGTCGCCGCCGTCCGGGAGGTGCACCGTGCGCGGCGCGCGGTCGCGGTATTTCTCCGGCACCCGGTGCACCCATCGCTCCGGCGGGACTTCGAGATGCCCGTCGCTCGACATCAGAGTATATTGCCGCGCCATACCACCCTCCGTCCGTCGTGCCGCGACAGCCCCTCACCCCAGCCCTCTCCCAGCGAGCGGGGAGAGGGAGGGACCCGCGTCAGTGGGAGGGTAAGGGGCAGCCGCCAGTCAAAGTCACGTTGCAAGCTCGTACTGCACCAATGCTCCGGGCGCCGGACAGTATTCCAGGCACTCGCCGCAGCCGGTGCACTTTCCCTGCTGCACTTCATAGAGGTGCCGCGGTTCCAGCAAAGTCGGCCGGATCGCCGATTCGGGGCACACCTCGCGGCACAGGCCGCAGGAATTGCAGATCGCGTAATCGATCCGCACCTTCATCTGATGCCGCCGACCTGGTGCAGCAGATAGCCCAGCGCCTCCTCGACCGGCTGCTGAGTCTCCGGGGTCGCGCACAGAAAGTCGATCTGAAACTTGCCTTCCATGAAATGCATCAGCTCTTCATCCCGCTGGCTCAGATGCTCGTGCCGGACGAGCGGGTCGTCGACCCGGTCGAGGTAGGCCATGATGCCGATGCAGGCATTGGCTTCCTGGTAATAGTTCTGCGCGGCGCGAGCCAACGGGTGAATGTGCGGGAACATCATCGACATGCCGAAATAGGCGGGGAGCGGCTGGGTATTGGCCTGCGCGATGTCCATCAGCTCGCGCTCGTCCTTGATCCAGCCTTTGCCGAGCAGCACGTCGGCGTGCAGTTTGCTGTGCTTGCACTCGTCCCAGATCTGGCGGGCGCGCATGCGCTGCAGATCGATGTAGCGCTCCTGATCGGCGATATCGACCGAGAGCAGCTGGCCCGACATCTGCTTGATCGACATGTGCACGCCCTCGGCGGCATAGCCGCGCAGTGCCTTTTCCTTCTTCCAAGCCTCGTCCTCGCGGCCCAGCTCCTCGTCGATTTCGCCGAGCGTGCGCTGCAACGAGATCTCCCAACCCTTGACACATTTCTCTTTGGTGAGCCGCAGCCGGAACTCCGCACCCGGTGCACCGGGCATCGTCGGCCAGACCCATCTGTCGAGAAACTGTTCGAGGATCGGATGCATGTCTCAAGCCTCCTGCCATGCCTCGGGCGGCGGTGGGACCATCGAGCGGCCGCTCTCGACCTCGACGATCGAGCCTTCCGCCGGGCAGTACATCAGACACGCGGTGCACCCAGGGTAGGTGCATTTATCCATGTCGATCTCGATGCGGTGCAATGGCTCCAGCGCCACATAGACGGCGTTGATGTCGATCTCGCGGCAGACGATGTAGCACATCCGGCATTGGGTGCAGCGTTCGTGATCGATTTTCAGAGCGGGCATCCCGGCACCCTTCAGTCTGTCACCTGCCGGCGCGGAGGCGGTGGTGCCGGCGCCTCTCGCCCGAGGACAAAGGCGCTGAGCTCGCCCAGGAACCTGTTGTAGTCGCGCTTGGCGACGGCGCAGGCCCAGCGGCACAGTTCGGCGTCGACGGGCTTTTCAATGAACTCCTCGACGACGCGCCGCCCCATGTTGACGTGGCTGCGGTTCTCGACGAACTGGCTCTCGAACACGCCCCTCAGCTCGGCGTCGGCAGTCGCCGCCGCCAGTCCCTCCATCCAGCCGAGTTCGAGGATCTTGGGGCCGAGATTGAGCGCCGCGATGCGGATCGAGTGCGGATAAGTGGCAAGATTGCGCAATGAGAAGACGTAATAGGCCAGTCCCGAATCGACGGAGAAGCTGCCGTAGGGATGCCGGAAGGCGTCTTTCTGAGTAGCGACCAGTCCCTTCTTCAGCAGCGCGTCGAGATAGAGCATCTCGTGCGTCGATTCGTCGACGATCTGTTTCGAAAACAGGTATTTGACCGAGGGCGGAAAGTCGTTCATCTCGAGCCCTTGGCCCCAGCCGCCGTAGATGTAATAAAACATCCGCTCCAAGGTCCACAGCCGACCGATCAGGCGGTGTGCCCGGTCGCCATTAAAGCCTCCCTCGCGGGCCGCCGCGATTACCGCCTCGACCGGAGTCGAGTGGCCCTCCGCTCGGCTCTTGTCGATCAGCTCCCGTGCCAGATCCTTTCCCGGCAGATCAGCCATGCATGCCTCGCCGCTACAGCCCGACTAAAAATGACGCTAATAGCAACGGCTTACTCGTCATTCCCGCGCAGGCGGGTATCCAGGGCCCAGGTCTCATCGCTCGCCCTGAACCCCCGCTTTCGCGGGGGTCACGAAGGCCTGTTTCAGCCATCACGGCTGGTAGACGGCGAAACACTTGTTGGAATTGAAGATCCAGCTCTCGACGTATGACGTTTCGGACGGCCGCCGCCCGAGCTCCTTCATCCCGCCCATCAGGCACATCCAGTTCAGGACCTCCTGCTGGCCACTGTCCTCGATGGCACTCAACGGCCGTTCACGCCACGCCGGGTAGTCGCCAGCCTGGAGCGCGTTGTAGAGGGCGCGGTCGGCTTCGATGTCCGGGTAGAGCAGATAGTGCTTGGGGGTCAGAAACGCGTGCGACCAGCTCGACGAGGCGATCAGCGCGACCCGCCAAGGGCTTTTTTCGACGACCCGGGCGCAGGCGGCACCGAGGTCGAAACAGCGCCACGGGGCAGGGGAGGGGGGGTCGAGCTCGGCTTCCGAAGGAAATTCGCTCAGCCCGCGCGCCCCGGCCTGCTGGGCGATAACCCGGCGACCGTAGCAATTGACCTGAAACGGCACCACCGGATAGGGGAACCCTTTGCGGTCGTAGTCGAGAAACAACAATGTGTTGAGGAAGGCGTGGCCGAGCTGGTGGTGCAGCGGCCGGTAGGCGTAGGAGACGTCGAACCCTGACTCCAGCATCCCGGTGGCGAGGAACTTTGCCCCGGCCGGATGCCCCTTGTAGACAAAGGTCTTGTCTTTCGGCTCGTTCCAGACATTGGCGCCGCGATATTGCTCCCACGGCTTTGGCGTCATCGTCTCGTAGGCCATCACGCAAAACGGCGGGATGACGTCTTCCTTGAAGTTTTCATACTGATCGTCGCCCCAGATCACGACAAAGTCGGGGCCGAACTCGTCGAGCACCCGCCGCGCATTGCGAAAGCCCGCGAGCAGCGCCTCACGATGTTGCCGGGCGGCCGTCACCCCCGCGTCGTTGCCGTATTCCTGTCGCATCGGCGCCGGCCAACCCTCCGGATGGCGGAATGCCTCGGGGATCGCAGGATCGTCGAGGGCGCGCTTCAGGATCCGGCCCATATTTTCGTCGGGACCCGACAGCGGCGGAAAGTGGGTGACGCCGAGGCCAAGGATCTCTGCCATTCCATCCTCCCAGATAGGATCGTGCGGCGAGAATAAGCTTCGCACGAACCCGGAACAAGCACAGATCGACGCGGTCGCGCGCCCGCCGGCGCGATTCGGCGCAGGCTCTTGCACCGACGTCGCATGGAGGAACGCGTCGAGAGCGGAATCTGCGGTAGCCGGACGCGATCGTTGCGCGGATCGGCTCGATCATGGCAAGAGACGGCAGGGGTTTACAGCATCGACGAGGCATCTCGATGACGCTCCGGGTGAGCCGACGGATCATGTTTGCGGTCCCGTTCCTGGCCGCGCCCAGCGCGGTCGCGGGGTTTACCGAAGCTGCCGAGGGCGACTTCTTCGCGTTTCTCGCCGGCGTGCGGCGCGACGCCATCGGCCGTGGCATCCGGCCGTCGACGGTAGATCTCGCCTTTCGCAACGCGCAGTTCCTTCCCCGTGTCATCGAGCTCGACCGCAAGCAGCCCGAGCGGGTGCTGACATTCACCCAGTATATCGCCAAGGTCGTCACCCCTCAGCGCAAGGAGGACGCACGCCGACAGCTGGCTGAGAATCGGGTTCTGCTCGACGCGATTTCACGGCGCTACAATGTCGAGCCCAGTATCATCGTCGCGTTGTGGGGGCTCGAGAGCGATTTCGGCAGGCTACCCGGCAACTTTCCGACGATCTCCGCACTCGCCACCTTGACCTATGACGGACGTCGTGGCGCCTATTTTCGCAGCGAGCTGATCGCGGCACTGCGCATTCTCGACCAGGGGCATATCCGGGTCGAGGAAATGACCGGGTCGTGGGCCGGGGCGATGGGTGGACCCCAGTTCATGCCGTCGAGCTTTCTCGATTACGCGGTCGATTGGGACGGCGACGGGCATCGCGACATTTGGAACAGCCGTGGCGATGTTTTGGCCTCGATCGCCAATTATATTCGCGGGCTCGGCTGGCGCGGTGGCCAGAGCTGGGGCCAGGACGTGCTGGTACCGCGGGGGTTCGATCCGGGCTTTGCCAGCCTCAAGGCGCAACGGCCGACGGGGGAGTGGAGCCGTTTGGGAATTCGCAGCATCGATGCGGGCCCGCTCGCCGTGCGCGACAGCGAGGCTTCGCTCGTCATGCCGGAGGGTACCAACGGGCCGGCCTTATTGGTCTATGCCAATTTCCGGGCCATCATGAAATGGAACCCGTCGACCTATTTCGCGGTGTCGGTCGGGTACCTCGCCGACAGCATGGCCCGGGGGTAATACCCGCAGGTCGGCGAGTTTGGCCAAACGCAACGACGGCGACTGGTGAGCGTGGAGGAGGCGGATCAAGCGCTCGCGCGCGTCGTCGACAGCGGTTATCCCGAAGCGCGAATCATCGTCGATTGAACCTCGAGCGAGAAATGGGCGAGCAAAGAATGGGAATGCGGATGCTGCTGCGTGTGGTCGTATATCTCGGCGTCGCCGCCTTGCTAGCAGCGGGCTTCGCCGTTCAGTCGGCCGCGGCCGTCAAACCCAAGCCGAAGGCGACCATAGTCGTCGAAGCGCCCGCCAAACCCGGCGTCGTGATCGAAACGCAGGCGAAACACGCGCTGATCCTCGAGGTGGAAACCGGTGTGGTGCTGCTCGACAAAGGCGCCGACGAGCGCATTCCGCCGGCGTCGATGAGCAAGATCATGACCGCCTACATCGTCTTCGGCATGCTGAAGGAAGGTCGCGCTGCGCTGACCGACGAGCTTCCGGTCAGCGAGCGGGCCTGGCGGCTTCAGGGATCGAAGATGTTCGTGCCGATCGGCGGCCGCATCTCGATCGAAGATCTCTTAAAGGGCGTCATCATCCAGTCCGGCAACGATGCCTGCCTTGTTCTCGCCGAAGGTCTCGCCGGCAGTGAAGAGGCCTTCGTCGAGCTGATGAACCAGAAGGCCAAAGAGATCGGGCTGACGGACAGCCATTTCACCAATGTCAGCGGTCTGCCCGATCCCGATCACTGGATGACCGCACGCGATCTTGCGACCCTAGCGATCCATACGATCCAAGATTTTCCCGAGTATTATCACTATTATTCGGAGATGGATTATGAATTCAACAATATCAAGCAAGGCAACCGTAATCCTCTTCTCTACAAGAATGTCGGTGCGGATGGGTTGAAGACCGGCCATACCGAGGAAGCGGGATACAGCCTCGCTGCGTCGGTGGCGCGCGACAATCGCCGGATCGTCCTTGTGCTGAACGGCCTGCCGACGATGAAAGCGCGGGCGCAGGAAAGCGAGCGGTTGATCGAGTGGGCGTTTCGCGAGTTCAACGACTATCGCCTGTTCGCCGCCGGCGACAAGGTCGATGACGGCGAGGTCTGGCTCGGCGCCGAGCCCAAGGTGCCGCTCTCGGTCGGCAGAGATTTCGTCGTGACCTTGCCGCGCAAGGCACGCAAGGATATGAAGGTCACTGTCGAATATGACCGTCCGATCCCGGCGCCTATTGAAAAAGGTGAGACGGTCGGGAAGGTGGTGATGACCGCTCCGAACGTGACCCCGGTCGAGGCGCCGCTGCTTGCTGCGGCGAGCATCGATCGGATGAATCCCTGGGGTCGCATCGCCACGCTCGCTGGCTATCTTGTCTGGGGCCAGCGGCGCTGAACCGCCAATGGCCTGAACCGGTGTCTCGCGGGCGATTTATCACGATAGAGGGCGGCGAGGGCGCCGGCAAAACGACCCAGGTGGGGCTGCTGGTGGCGGCGCTCAAGCGCGCGGGGATCCCGGCAAGGGCGACGCGAGAGCCGGGAGGATCGCCTGGCGCCGAGGCAATCCGGGGGCTCCTTCTCGAAGGCGACGGCGAGCGATGGGGTGCGGTCGGCGAGGCCCTCTTGCTCGTCGCCGCCCGAAGCGACCATGTGGCTCGCTTGATTGCGCCTTCACTCGCAAAAGGGATTTGGGTGGTGTCCGATCGCTTCGCCGATTCGACGCTCGCCTATCAGGGTTACGGCAGGGGCTTGGCGCTTGAAGATCTCGCCGCGCTACACCGCTTTGCTCTAGGAAGTTTCGCCTCGGACCTGACGGTGATCCTCGATCTGCCGGCGGAGACCGGGCTCGCGCGGGCCGCGGCGCGATCGAATGTCGACGACCGATTTGAGCGCCTCGACCGAGCTTTCCACGAAAGGCTGCGTCAAGGCTTTCGGCAGATTGCCGCGGCCAACAGCGCGCGCTGCGTGCTGATCGATGGGTCAGCCGATCCGCAGACGGTCCGCCGCGCGGTACTCGACGCTGTGGGGCGGCGGCTGGGAGTGGCGCTCTAGCGGCGCCGCGGATGGCACGTGGCGTAGAGCAGCCTCCGGATGCAACGCCTGCGGCTCCGGCGCCGCGAGCGAACCCGGACCTCGTTGGTCACGAGAGCGCAGAGCGCGAGCTGCGGCGGCTCGTCGAAGCCGGTCGGTTGCCGCACGCGATCTTGTTGAGCGGGCCGCGCGGCATCGGCAAGGCGACGCTCGCATTCCGCTTCGCCCGGTTTCTGCTGGCGAGGGGAGACCACTCGACCAAGGCGGCTGCCGAAGGCGGGCTGGCGATCAACCCGGAAAGCGGAGTGTTTCACCGCGTCGCAGCAGGCGGTCACGCCGACCTCTTGACCGTCGAGCGGGCCTACGATCCGCGACGCCGCCGACTGCGTGGCGGGATCGTGGTCGAGGATGCGCGCGAGATCACCAGCTTTTTTCGACTGACCGCAGCAGAAGAAGGATGGCGCATCGTCATCGTCGACGGTGCCGAGGAGATGAACCGCAGCGCCGCGAATGCGCTTCTGAAAATCCTCGAAGAACCGCCGCGGCAGGCGTTGCTGCTATTGGTCAGCCACAGCCCGGGCCGGTTGTTGCCGACGATCCGCTCGCGCTGCCGGAGGTTTCCGCTCGCTCCGTTGGTGCACGCCGCCGTGACTCGGCTGGTCCGGCGTTATCGCCCCGAGCTCGCGCAACCGGAAGTCGAGGCGTTGGCGGCGTTGTGCGACGGGAGCATCGGACGCGCGCTGGAGCTCGCCGAAGCCGGCGGGCTGGCGCTCTATCGGTCGATGCTGGAGATATTGTCGCAGATCCCTCGGCTCGACGTCGTCCGGCTGCATGCCTTCGCCGATCAGCTTGCTCGCGCCGATGCGGAGGACGCCTATCGGGTCGGCGGGGAACTACTGTTGCAGCTCCTCGCTCGTATGACGGCGCGCTCAGCGCGGCGTCAGCTCGGCAAAGAAGAGATCATCGGGGGCGAAGATGAGGTTATGCGGCGTCTCGCCGCCCGTGCCGATGCGGCGCGGTGGGCCGCTTTGCGCGAGGAAACAGAGCGCACCTTTAGCAGCACGGATCAGCTCAACCTGGACCGCAAACAAGCCATGCTCGGGGTTTTCTTTGCGATCGAGGACGTGGCGCGGTAGAGAGACGCCGCTGACCGCGAAGGATATTTCGTCGAACGCGGCCCGAGTAACCGGTAGGGTACGGACCGATGCTCGTCGACAGTCATTGCCACCTGGATTTTTCGGATTTTGCAGAGGAGCGCGAAGCGATTATCGCGCGCGGCCGATCGGCCGGTGTCGAGACGATGTTGACGATCGGCACCCGGCTCGACGAGTTCAGCGAGGTACTAGCAATTGCTGAAGCTCACGACGGAATCTGGTGCTCAGTCGGCGCGCACCCGCACGAGGCAAAGGATCACGCCACGCTCGCTCCGCAAGAGCTGGTTGCGCGGACCGCCCATCCGAAAGTGGTCGGGATCGGCGAGACCGGGCTCGATTTCCACTACGACCTGAGCCCGCGCGATATCCAGGAACGCGTGTTCCGCACCCATATTGAGGCGTCGGGCGAGACCGGTCTGCCGCTCATCGTCCATGCCCGTGAGGCGGACCGCGAGGTAGCCCGGATTCTCGACGAGGAACGGCCGCCGCCGGGGGTCATGCACTGCTTCAGCAGTGGCCGCGCGCTCGCCGAAGCGGCCCTCGCACTTGGCTTCTACATCTCGATTTCCGGCATCGTGACATTCCGCAATGCCGGAGAGTTGCGCGCTATCGTGCGTGATCTGCCGCTCGACCGGCTGCTTATCGAGACCGATGCTCCCTATCTCGCCCCGGTGCCCTATCGCGGCAAGCGCAACGAACCGGCGTTTATCGCAGCGACGGCGGCCGCAGTCGCGGAGCTGAAGGGGATCGAACCGCACCATTTGGCGGAGATGACGACCGCTAATTTCTTTCGCCTTTTCGGCAAGGCGAGCGCACCCGCCCGATGAGGGTGACTGTCCTCGGCTGCGGCCCCTCTACGGGCGTGCCGGTGATCGGGGGAGATTGGGGCCGCTGCGATCCCGGGGATCCCCGCAATCGTCGCCGCCGCGTATCGGTGCTGGTGGAAATCGGCGGTGTCGTCATCCTTATCGATACTTCCCCAGATCTGCGCGAGCAGCTCCTCGATGCGGGTGTCACGCGGATCGACGCGGTGGTGCTGACGCACGCGCACGCCGACCATCTCCACGGCATCGACGACCTGCGGTCGGTCAACCGGTTGATGCGGAGCGCCATCCCGCTCCATGCCGATGCGCGAACCTTGGCCGAAATCGGCAGGCGCTTTGAGTATGTATTCAAACCGGTCGAGGAGCCGGGACGCTTCTACAAGCCGACGCTGGTGCCACACGAGATCGTCGGTCCGTTTGAGATCCACGGCATCTCGGTTCTGCCGTTCGCGCAGGATCACGGCTTCAGCACGACATTAGGTCTGCGGATCGAGGGATTTGCCTATTCGACCGACGTCACCGAACTCGATGACAACGCGTTCGCCGTGCTCGAAGGGGTCGAGCTGTGGATCGTCGATTGCCTCCGCCGCGAACCGCATCCGACGCATTCTCATCTCGCAAAGACGCTGTCCTGGATCGCACGCGTGCGTCCGGGGCGCGCTGTGCTGACTCACATGGATCAGAGCTTGGACTATCGCAAGCTCAGCGCTGAATTGCCGACTGGCGTCGAGCCCGGATACGACGGGCTCGTCGTCGAGCTGAGTGGCTGCAAGCCCGATTATTTTCCATAATATATATTATGCGACATTTAGTCAGGCTAGGCACCAGCCGCCCGGATGTCGTGGTCACCCCTTCCTCCATAACCGCATGCTATCATTCCGTCGCAGCACCCTAGAAGCGAGGCCTGGATGAGCGGTTCCCTCGATCGCCTTCTCGCGATCATGGCGCAGCTGCGCGACCCGGAGCATGGCTGTCCGTGGGATCGCGCACAGAATTTTGCCACGATAGCGCCTTACACGATCGAGGAAGCCTATGAGGTCGCCGACGCGATCGCCCGCGGCGACACGGCGGCACTGAAGGACGAACTCGGCGATCTTCTCTTCCAGGTCGCCTTCCATACCCGGATGGCCGAGGAGGCCGGGTTGTTCGCCTTCGACGATGTCGCTGCGGCGATCGCCGAAAAGATGTTACGCCGTCACCCGCACGTTTTTGCAGGTGGAGAAGTCGCCTCGGTGGCGGCGCAGACCGAGGCTTGGGAGGACCACAAGGCGGTCGAGCGCAGAGCTCGCGCGCGCCAAACGGGCCTGCCGGAAAGCGTCCTCGACGGCGTCGCCCTCGCCCTGCCGGCGCTGTTGCGCGCGGAGAAAATTCAGCGGCGCGCGGCGCGGATCGGTTTCGACTGGCCCGATGCGAGGCAGGTCTTCGCGAAAATTGAAGAAGAGATCGCCGAGCTCAAATCCGAGCTCGCCCGAAATGCCGATGCGGCAACACTAGAGGACGAAATGGGCGACATCCTCTTTGCCGTCGCCAATCTCGCGCGCAAGCTCGAAATCGGCCCGGAGGCAGCCTTGCGCCGGGCAACCGCGAAGTTCGAGCGCCGCTTCCGCCGTATCGAGGCCCTCGCTGGGGAGCGCGCGACAGGCACCGATCTCGACGTGCTCGAAGCCCTGTGGCAGGAGGCTAAGCGCGAGGAACGCTAATGCAGGCGCTGGTGGTAGCGCAGCCGCGCGATGTCGGCCTCAGAAAGCCGGACCGACAGGTGGGCAGCCTCATTGTCGTCGCGCCGGCCGAGGATCTCGCCGTGCCGGTAAATCCACGCCAGAGTCTTGCCGTCGGTCAGTGGGATGTCTAGGCGGACGGGGCGGATTTCGCTTTCAAGCCGGCTATCGATCAGCGCCAAAAGCGCCTCGCAGCCCTCTCCCGTGATAGCCGACAACGCGACGCTTTGCGAATTCCGCAGCATGTGGTTCTGGAGGCGCGCCCGCGTGGCAGGGTCGACGAGATCGATCTTGTTCATCACTTCGATCAGCTCGCCTTCGGCAGGTTCGCCGAGCCCGAGATCGGCGAGCACGCTAAGCACGTCTCTGCGTTGGGGCTCGCTGTCGGGATGATTACCGTCACGGACATGGACGACGATGTCGGCTTCGGTGACTTCCTCAAGGGTCGCCCGAAAGGCGGCGACGAGATGGGTCGGTAAGTCCGAGATGAAGCCGACCGTGTCCGATAGGATCGCCGTACGACCTGAAGGCAGAACGAGACGCCGCATCGTCGGGTCGAGGGTGGCGAACAGCATATCTCCGGTAGCCACCGAAGATCGAGTCAACCGGTTGAACAGCGTCGATTTTCCCGCATTGGTGTAGCCGACCAACGCGACCACCGGATACGGCACACGGCGTCGGGCCTCGCGGTGCAGCGCTCGCGTCCGCTTGACCCCGTCGAGTTCGCGCTTGAGCCGGGCAATCCGCTCGCCGATCAGCCGGCGGTCGATTTCGAGCTGGCTCTCGCCGGGCCCGCCGAGAAAACCAAACCCGCCGCGCTGGCGTTCGAGATGGGTCCAGGACCGGACCAGCCGCGAGCGTTGATAGGAGAGCGCGGCCAGCTCGACCTGCAAGCGGCCCTCATGGGTACGCGCCCGCGCGCCAAATATTTCGAGGATCAAACCGGTGCGGTCGATAACCTTGGCCTGCCAGCGCCTTTCGAGATTGCGCTGCTGCACCGGGCTTAGCACGCCATCGACGACAACCAGGTCGATCCCGTTCTCGTCGATCAGCTCGCCGAGGTTTTCGAGGGTCCCGCGCCCAAGGAGGCAGCTTGGCTGAGGGCGGGTGATCCGGGCGATTTCGGCACGGACGACTTCGAGACGGATTGCTCGCGCAAGACCGATCGCTTCTTCCAGTCGAGCCTCGATCGAACGCCCCGCAATCTCCGCCGGCTGTTGGCCGGACGCTGATTTCAGTGCGGCATGCACCACGAGCGCACGACCGGTCGAGGCGCCGTTCGCGCTCGTCGCTTTGTCTGCACGGTTCAGGATTCCGCGATCTCCTTGCTCGGCTCGAACAGCTGGATCGGTTGCCCCGGCATCACCGTCGAAATCGCATGCTTGTATACGAGTTGAGAGTGCGCGTCCCGCCGCAACAACACGCAAAAGTTATCAAACCAGGTAATGATCCCCTGCAGCTTTACCCCATTGACGAGGAAGATAGTGACCGGTGTCTTGTTCTTTCGGACATGGTTTAGAAATACGTCTTGAACGTTTTGTGACTTATCCAGCGTCATGGGTATTCCCCCATCACTTCTTGGAGCCGAACGGGCCGGCTCGTGCCTAATGAGTAACTACTCGGAAGAAGCTACCGAGTTTCCGATTGGAAGATGGGCGCGCCGTGATGAATCACAAGCCCCGGACAAAGCGAAACAGGGTGGGGCAATCGGCAAACGCAAAGCGCGGCGGGCACGCAACGAGCTCCTCCTTCGACATCCCGTTTCCGAGCAGAATGGGAACGCAACCGCTGTTGCGGGCGCATACCATGTCGATCCCGGTGTCGCCGACGAGCCAGACCGTCTCGCCGGGGCCGATGCCGCTTGGCTCCAGCGCCAGCCGGACCGGGGCAGCATCGGGCTTATCCATCGGCGCATCGCCCGCCCCGACGACACTGCCGAACAGCGCCGACCACCCGATATGATCGGTCTCGCGTCGCAGCAGAGAACCGGTCTTGTTGCTGACGATTCCGAGAAAAATCCTTTCATTAGAGAGCCTCTCGAGCAATTCGATGCGACCGGGCAGCGCGGTCAACCGTTCGAGGTGGATCACCTGGAACCGTTCGAGATAGATATCGCGCGCCTCTTCCCAGCGCTCGCCGAAGATGCGAGGAAAGGTTTCGCGCAGGCTGAGACGGACGCGCTCGCGGGTTTCCTCCATCGTCCACAAGGGCCTGTCCATCGCCGCCATCAGGAAGTTGAGCGCCTCGTGAATGGTCGCCCAGCTGTCGACCAGCGTATTGTCCCAATCGAACAGGATCGCCTGCGGCCGCGACATGCGAGAAGGCCAAGCCGCTGTGAGGCTCATTTCGCTGATGCCGCGTGTGCCAAATAGCATTCGCGCAGCTTTCGGCTCAGCGGCCCAGGCTCTCCGTTCCCCACTGCGGCGCCATCGATCCTGACAACCGGAAGGAGATCAACGACGGTGCTCGTCAGAAAAGCTTCACGCGCCGACTTTGCCTCCGCCACCGAGAAAGGCCGCTCCGCAAAGCGGTAACCCTCACGGCGGATGATATCGAGGACCGCGAGGCGGGTGACGCCGTTGAGGATCGCGCTGTCGGCCTGACGAGTCACGACGGTGGCATCCGATGTCACGATCCAGGCGTTCGTCGAGGTTCCTTCACTGATGTTGCCCTGGCGATCGACCTGCCAAGCCTCGAAGGCGCCCGCCTCCCGCGCGCGCTGCTTGCCAAGCACGTTTGGCAGCAGAGCCACCGATTTAATGTCGCAGCGCTGCCACCGGATGTCGGGAATCGTGATCACCGCGACGCCGCCATCGACAGCGTGCGGATCGGTAGGCCTCTTCCGACGGGAGGTCACCACAAGCACCGGCCGCGCGGCCTTCGGGAAGGCGTGGTCACGCACGGCGACACCTCGTGTGACCTGAACATAGACGATGCCGTCGCGCACTCCGTTGCGGCGGATGACCTCGCGCATGACGACGCGCAATGCGGCGTTCGACATCGGTGCGGGAATTTGCAGTTCCGTCAGCGACCTTTCCAGCCGCATCAGATGTGGACCCTCGTCGAGGAGAAATCCGCCTACTACAGCTATTACCTCGTAGACGCCGTCGGCGAATTGATAGCCGCGATCTTCGATATGCACCGCCGCCGAGCGATGCTGCAGGTACTGGCCGTCGACATAAGCCGCTCGCGACATCCACAGTTCCCCTGCCCCGCTTTACCGGCTGGCATCAGACGCGCCGTCGCATCCCCAATCAAGGCGGGTCAAGCCCCGATCTTCAGCGGTCGATCATTGCCAAAGACCCCAAGCGATTTCAGCTTGCGATGGAGAGCTGAGCGCTCCATGCCGACGAATGCCGCAGTGCGCGAAATATTGCCGCCGAAACGCGTCACTTGCGCGATCAGGTATTCGCGCTCAAAGACCTCGCGCGCGTCGCGCAGCGGCAGGGTCATGATTTCGCCGCCCTTATCCCATTTGACCACGGTTGGGGCAATGGCGGTGATTTCGTTAGGGAGCATATCGGCGCGCACCGGCTCGCGTGAATCGCCCGGCGCCATGATCAATAGCCAATCGACCACGTTGCGTAGCTGCCGTACATTGCCAGGCCAAGTATAAGCTTGCAACGCCGCCATCGCGTCCTCGCCGAATTCGCGGGGAGTGAGCCGCGCTGCCTCCGATGCCCGCGCCATGAAATGGCGCGCCATCATCGGAATATCCTCGCGCCGATCGCGCAAGGGAGGAATCTTGATCGGCACCACACTCAACCGATAATACAAATCCTCGCGGAATCGACCGGCGCTGATCTCACTGCCAAGTTCCCGATTGGATGAAGCAACGACACGGACATCGACCTCGACGCGGCTCGAACCCCCTACCCGCTCAAATGTCTGCTCCTGCAGGACGCGCACGATCTTGCCCTGGGTTTCGAGCGGCATATCGACGACCTCGTCGAGGAACAGCGTGCCGCCGTGCGCACGCTCGAAGGTGCCGACCTTGCGCGCCGCCCCATCGCTCCGAAATTCGGTCCCGAACAGCTCGATCTCGAGCCGGTCGGGCCGCATCGTTGCACAATTGACCGGAACAAAGGGACCCTTCGAACGCCGTGAATGTAAATGCAGCAACCGCCCGACGACTTCCTTTCCGGCACCGGGCGGTCCTGTGATCAGCACCCGACTGCCCGTCGGTGCCACTCGCTCAATCTGTTGCCGAAGTTGGTTGGCCGCCGGCGATACGCCGACGAGATCGATATCGCCCCCCGCACGTAGCTTCAGCTCCTCATTCTCGCGCCTGAGCTGCGCTGCCTCGATGGCACGCTCGACGACCAGCAACAGCCGATCGGACTTGAACGGTTTCTCCAAGAAATCGTAGGCGCCGATCTTGATCGCTTCGACCGCCGTCTCGATCGTACCGTGCCCGCTGATCATGACGACTGGGACCGAAGGCATGTCGGCGCGGAGCTGTCGGAGAATCTCGATCCCCTCGAGTCCTCCCTCTTGCAGCCAGATGTCGAGGATGACAAGCGTTGGCTGCCGGGCCTGGATCGCTGCAAGGGCCTGAGCGGTGTCGGCAGCTTCCCGGGTGGCATAGCCCTCGTCCTTGAGCACACCCCCGATCAGCATGCGGATGTCTATTTCGTCATCGACGATCAGGATGTCATGCGCCATGACCGGCCGTGCTCAACTCCCTCGGCTGCCCGGCGGAGTCCGGATGATCCGACATGCGGGTTTCGGTGGCGGCGAATATCAGCTTTACCCGTGTCCCCTCCGGTTCCCCATCTTCCAGTACGAGCTCTCCTTGGTGATCTTCCATGATCTTCTTGACTATGGCGAGACCCAAACCGGTCCCCTTCGCACGGGTCGTCACATAAGGCTCGGTCAATCGCTCGCGGCCCTGATGCGGTAAACCCTTGCCGTTGTCCTCGACGATCACCGCGGCCTGGCCCGCCACATCACTTACCGACACGCGAATATGTCCTGCACGATCAGCGCGCTGTTCGGCGCTTCGAAGCTCTATCGCCTCGATCGCATTCTTGACGATGTTGATCAGGGCTTGGCCTACGAGACGGGCGTCGCAGCGAACCAATACGGAACGACTAGGAAAAATCGTCTCG
>Ga0307475_10000850_pt1 | contig 18293 bp, 16 predicted proteins | sample atmos_gasesECM1C_FD_203317 | JGI IMG/M metagenome (GOLD analysis project Ga0307475, IMG submission 203317) | Hardwood forest soil microbial communities from Morgan-Monroe State Forest, Indiana, United States - atmos_gasesECM1C_515 | ecosystem: Environmental > Terrestrial > Soil > Temperate... | reverse complement strand
CGGCCCGAGCAACAGGGCCACCACATAGTGGTGGTAATACCGTTCCACTTCTTCGAACTCTCCTGTGCGTCGCTTCACTTTGACCTTGCGCACTAAACAGCTCGGGCAATGTCGATCATAGGAGGAAAACGGTTCCCAGCCGTCGATGGCCACACAGCGCAACGCACCGTAAGAGCCGTCGCGAAAGGCCTTGTTTCGCTCGGCTTTGCTGATGACCTCATCGTTCGCTTTGCGGATGCCGTGCAGTTCGAGTTTGTCGAGAACGTTGGCCACCACGTCGGCACTGAAGGCCTTCGCCTCCGGAGTGGGTTGACGGCCAATGAGCTTCTGAAAATCGCCTTCCTTGAGATCCCCTTCCAGGGCGTTGATGCTCGGGATACGCAGCACCGCCGTGTGAAACAAGCTGTTGACGATGTCGAAGGTCGGAATTTTCGGTGCTCGCCGAGTATCGACGAAGCTGGCTAGTAAATCGGGCAGGCCAAAGACGCAGACGTACTTTTCAAACTGGCGGAGTTTGCTATGGGAACCGTCGATCCACTCGGGCAAGGCGGCGCCGCGCAGCTGCCGCCGAAGGGCTTCGTCCCGATCCCAACAGCACCGCTTGTATTTGCTGCCGCTACCACAGTGGCACGCCTGGTTGCGACCTATGCGCGGCGGAAGGACGACCTCACTCACCCTGTCGGAAGTTTCCTGGTTCAGGGTGAGACCCATGGTCAGCCAAAAAGTCCCACGCGCAGGCTGAGTCGCGGGCCGCTCATTTCTTCTTGGGCTTCTTCTTCAGGGACTGTCGACGCCAGAGCGCCAGCAGCTTGGCATTGGCGGCGAAAACCTCGGCAATAGCGTCTTTGAACTCGCGTCCCTGCTCCACCAGCGGCCGGATCTGCTCCACCCATTCATCGGGAACACGCTCGACGCGCTTCCGGCCATCGGCTCGGAAGGTCAGAGACCAAACGGGATGTCCTTCTCCATCCGCGCACCGACAGTTGGGTTTCCCGCAACGTCGGTGCGTGAGGGCGAGTGAGCCCGGCAGAGCGTCTGGAGGGATTCGGAGACTACGAAGCAAGGCGTGCTTGCGTTGGCGCAAACGCGCGGCGGGATCGCCTTTGGCGTCGTACCAATTCATCTGAGTGTGAGATAACACACAGAGAGGCTTTTGTCAACACAATTCTTCCGGCGGGGGAATTTGCCCACGGCTCCGCTGCAGGATCTGCAATGTCTATGTGGTGTTACACGCTTGGGCCGGAACGCCTGTCCGGCGACGAAGGGCCTGGAGCCACGGTTTCGAAACCACTCCCGTCCGTGGCCACAGTATCATCATGGCGATGGGCAGCGTGGTACTCGGCCTCGTGGATGTCAGCGGCCCAAGGAGCGAAATAATCGATGAGCCGCAGATCCTTCTTGCCGGGCTGGGTTACGGTCCGATTGCGAGTCGAGAGCATGCCCCAGATGTGTCCCGACGAAGCCCGCGAAGACGACAGCTAAGAATTGAATAGCACGTAATACGAAGAGAAGTTTGGGATGGGGGTCACCGTGGTCGGCGCTTAGGGGCCCTGGCACGCCGCCGGGAGAGGAAGTGGAGAGGAAGAGCGGCTAGCGTTTACCACGCTGCTATAAAGCTATTTAAAGCTTGTTATGCTATGAGCACCTTAGGGAAGATCGTAGCGCTCTGTTGATATGCTGCTCCAAGAAAGGTACGCCGCCGCGCCAATCTCGACCGGCGTGCGTGATGCGAGCAGCTATGTATTACTTATAGTCTTGGAATACATCACCTTCTACGAGCGACTTCTTGCCCGGCTTCAGAGAATTCAACCGCTCGATCGGGTTCGTATGCCAGCAGCGACGAATAAGGTTCCGCTAAGCGCAGAAAGAGGTTTGCTTGGAGCGCCCCCTTACGGGTAAATAATCACCGGACCGCCACATCCGCGAGACCTTACAGACGAGTGAAGCATCCAGCCATCCATACACGGCTTCCTGACGAAGGATCTCGAGCGCCTCCTCGGAAGAAAGCGCCTCCCTGTAAGGCCGATCGCTCGTCAGTGCGTCATAAACGTCCGCCACTTGCAAAATGCGCGCTTTCAGAGGGATTTCCTCCCCATACAGGCCGTCGGGATATCCGCTGCCATCTATGCGCTCATGATGATGCCGGATCAGAGGAAGGATGGGACGCAGGCACTTGAGCGGCGCGCAGATCCTTTCTCCTGTGACCGGATGCTGGCGCACAATCTCAGTTTCTTCCGCGTTCAGGCGCGCTGGCTTCAGGAGGATGTGGTCTGGCACCGCCAGCTTTCCGATGTCGTGAAGCAGGCAGCCGAGGCGTAATTCCTGCAAATCATCTTCGGACAGACCGAGCTTCTCGCCGAGTTGCACGGCATGTTCCGCAAGGCGATCAGAATGTCCATCCGTGCGCGAATGCCTGGCTTCAATGTTATGCGCCAGAGAAAGAATCACCGACTTTGCCTGCTCATCCAGGTAGGATTTGAGCCGCAAGAGAGATTCGATGTGGCCAGGTCCATCCCCCAGAGAAGGCGGCGTGTCCCAGAAATCCGCAGCGCTTGCTTCGCGTCCTTCGATCAATTCCGCCGAAGTCAGCCTCGAGGAAATCAAAACAACAGGCGCCGGTTGATTGAGGGCATCCTGCTTTGGACGCCTGGACAATTCCGCACCACGGACCCGGGGTAGATGATCGTCGAGGGGAACCAAGTCGGGTTGCAAACGCAGGCATATCTGCCGCGCGGATTCGGCATTGTCGGCTATGACAACGTCGAAATTCTGATTCTCCAGGAGGGCTTTCCAATTTTCTCGTTCCGGCGAAGCCACGTCCACGAGCAAGATGATGGGGTTCATTGAGCGCCTCTGCTCAATCTTCGGTCTTGTCCAAGGGCTGGACTGGTTACGACCTCCACTCCCTGCTTCCGAGGGCTCATACCTCCTCTTTTTGGGTACCGCGAGGACTGGAGTAGCTGCCAGGCTCGGTCTCAATGCTCACTAACGGCCAAAGACTCGCCCTTCTAAGTGCCCCAAATCTCGCGTGTTACTCGGTATGTGGAAAATGGCTGCGCCTGCAGGCGGCCCGAATTTCCACGGAGGCAGTAAACTTTACTTGGTGCAGCATATCGCATGATATAAGAATTTGCATAGCCCCGCGTTTTTTCGTATCGTCTGCCGGAGATGCCAGGCCTTACCGTTTTGGTTGTCGATGAATTTGTGGGCTTTCGGGAATGCGTTTGCGGGATGTTGCCAGCAACGCAGTTTCGCGTGGTTCGGCCAACCGTCGGATGGATGGGACGCCGTCCAGATGGCCAAGGACCTACAACCGGATTTAATTCTGCTTGGTCTTGGTTTGCCGAAGTTGCATGGATTAGAAACCGCTAAACGGATACGAACGCTGGCACCCCACGAAACTTTTGTTCGTTAGCCAGACCTCTTCCCCCGATGTGGTACGAGAAGCCCTTAGCCTAGGTGCATTGGGCTACGTTGATAAGACGCATACGTCGACTGACTTACTGCCCGCTATCGAAGCGGTCCTTAGGGCTGAGCAATTTGTTAGCGAGAGCCTAGAGTCTAGCGGAAGAACGGATGCCCCCCGCCGGCACGAAGTACAATTTTATTCATGTGATTCGGGTCTTCTAGAAAGCTTTGCTCGCGTCCTCGCGACGGCCCTGGAGTCCGGTGGTGCAGCTATCGTGCTGGCTACCAAGTCACACCGAGAAGGCCTTGTTCAGAGATTGCAAGCGGAGGGCTTCGCCGTAGATGTCGCAATGCGACAAGGGACCTATATATCACGGGATGCCGCCGACACGCTCTCGACGATGATGGTGAATGGTGTGCCTGACGGCGCTCGGTTTCTTGAGGGCCTCACTGGCGTCATCGCGTCAGCCGCCAAAGCAAAATGCGTAGGCCTCTTGCGCGCTAGGGAATATCAATGCCGCGATTCGACTCGAAAAGGTTGGCAACGATCTGGTCAAAACACACAATGTAGATATCCTGTGTGTGTATCCGTTAGGCGGTTTTCGTGGCGGGAAAGAACTTCAGGTGTTCCAGAGCATCTGTCGAGAGCACACAGCCGTTTACTCCCGCTGAGAACGGTGCCTGCTCGAATGCCGGTAGCTACTGACGCAAGAGAACCAAAAGGCGGCATTGGACCAAGCGCTAGGGAGAAACCGCTCCAGGAAGCCTGGTGTCACATTCGGCGCTTGCAAGATCCTCTTGACCGCGCCTGTCGAGAAGTGCGGTCCTGCGATCCGGCCATGCCGCGAGGATATCCAAGAAACAAGTCGTGATACATTGCATCGAGCAAATCGTTCTGCCGAAGGATTTCAGATGAACAGACGGACCTTTATAAACGCCGCTGCGGGCGCCACGACAACGTTGGCATGCAAGTCTTTATCGCTGGCGCGCCAGCAAGACCGGAAGACGGCCGTTGTCTATCCTGACCCGGCCGTTGAAATCGTCGATCCAAGCTTCGCCAAATACAAGGTTGGTAACGCCGCGGTCGAGCGACTGTACACGGGTGCGCGTTGGGCCGAAGGACCGGTGTGGTATGGGGACGGGCGTTTTCTCCTCTTCAGCGACATTCCCAACAATCGCATGCTGCGATGGCTGGAGGACACCGGAGAAGTCAGCGTTTTCCGCAGCCCGTCGCACTACAGCAATGGCAATTATCGGGACCGGCAGGGCAGGCTTTTAACTTGCGAGCACGATTCGCGCCGCCTCACGCGAACCGAACATGACGGCACCATTACGGTGCTGATGGATCGCTTTCAAGGCAAGCAACTGAACGCCCCGAACGATCTTGCAGTCCATTCCGACGGTGCGATCTGGTTCACCGATCCGGGCTACGGCATCATGTCTAATTACGAAGGACACAAAGCGTCCTTTGAACTGCCGGCTAACGTATATCGCCTGGACCCGAAGACGCGCGAGGCAACGGTTGTTGCGAGCGACATGGACAAGCCTAACGGAATCTGTTTCTCTCCTGAGGAGAAAAAACTCTATATCGTGGACACCGGCGAGCCGAAGCACGCGGGGGATCCTCATCCCATCCGCGTGTACGACGTCGAGGATGGCGTGCGGCTGAAGAACGGCCGCATGTTTGTAAACATGTCGCCTGGGTCATCGGACGGTGTTCGTTGTGATGTGGACGGCAACGTTTGGTCCGCTGCCGGGTGGGCTGGCGAGGGTTTTAACGGAGTGCACGTGTTCGCGCCAGATGGCAAGCTCATCGGCAGAATTCATATCCCGGAAACCTGCGCAAATCTTTGTTTCGGGGGCGCCAAGAAAAACCGCCTGTTCATGGCTGCCAGTCAGTCTCTCTACGCACTCTACGTCAACACCGAGGGCGCGCAAACGCCCTGACAAGCATGTTGTCGACGTCGGAACGTTTGCGCTGAACGTCGATGAATCAGTCGACAAGTGCATATCACAGAGCAAGAAGCCGGACGAACCAACTGTCGCTGCACGCGAAGCGTTGACGGGAGCACAGGCAGGCAGGGCATGGAGGCCGCATTCTCTAATCCGGTGAGGCGACAGGTCTCAGCAGTTGCCGGGGGAGGTAGGTTGCCAAAGCCACGGTGAAGATTTCCGCTCCTTCCGGGGTGAGGTGGATCTCATCCGGTTGATAATAATAGGTGGAGAGCACGGCCGGATCCACGGGAACCAGCGATTCCACACCCTCCCTTTGTGAAGCAAGTGTCATTCGCCGGACGGCATCTTCCGAAGAAGGAGTTGGCGGGACAAGGATGATGAGTTTCGCTCCGTAGGCAGCGCACAAACGTCGTAGCCGCTGCAAACGGGGATTGGCAATGGCGTGAAATTCCGGAGCCGGCGGGACAGGCGGCTGGGGCTTCAGCAGCAGGAAAAGCTGTTGGCAATGTGGCACGATATGGCGAAGAACCTGCATGCGGAAGACACTGCGCGTGTCCCAAAACGCGCTGGAATGATCAAGCAAGAGATTGCCGGTGGCGGTGCGGTCGAATTTCAACTCCGAGGCGACGTCGTAAGCGTCTTGCAAGTCAAACAACATCAGCGGCGCATAATCTTGCCGTACGGCGTTGGACAGAAAGGCGTTCACACCCACACCCAGGACTACGACCTGGGGACGCGATCCATCGCGAAACAAACGCCGCAGTGCATAGAGCCAGTCGTAGTAGCCGGTGGCCTCGAGAAAAATGGGGTGGATGCTGAGCTGGCTGGAAGTTAGTTTCTGCAAGCGGTCCACATCGACGCCATATAAGAGCAAAGAATTGCCTACCATGAGAACGGACATGGGTTCTCGAGGCTTGGCATGGCGCACGCGCAAGGCGTCGGCGTATTGCTGAGAAACGCGCGCATAGGTTTCGGAATGATGTTTGAGCAAATCATCGCTCAACAGCTCGAAGGAGATGGTAAGGGACGCACAAATGGCGAACAGGATCTTGGCGTAAGTGAATGCCGGGTGCCTAGAATTGGAAATAGACGAAGGCATTGAGGCTGCTCCCTGAAAAAAGTGCCAGCGCGACGAACGCGCATGCGGCTAACACGGTTCGAAATACATAAGAGGCGTTGGCAAACGGGTATTCCTGATCGGTAACTTCCAAATGGAGATCGATGAGGAAGAGGGGCACGGAATAAAGACAGAGCATGAAAAATGCAGAAGCGTACTCCGGACGCCAGGCAAAGTTCGAGAGTCCGGCGAGAAACGCCGCGGCGGCGTGAAGGGAAGTGGCGCGGAAGAAGGCCAGGCTCAAGCACAGGATGTTGAAGGTCAGGATCCGCTGGGCCCACAAGGCGAAAAAGCCAGCCGGAGGCTCAGGGGCAGAACCGGCGGTGGGCCTGGTTTTTGCCGGGAAAAAGAAGCGCTCAATGGGCAAAACAATTCCGTGAATGGCGCCGAAAATGACGTAGGTCCAATTGGCGCCGTGCCAGAGGCCGGCGAGAACCATGGTCAGGAAGAGATTCTTGACGGTTTTCCACTCACCGGCCCGGCTGCCGCCCATGGGGATGTACAGGTAGTCGCGAAGCCAGCTGCTCAGGCTGATGTGCCAGCGGCGCCAGAAGTCCTGTAACCGGGGCGCGAGAAAGGGCTGTCGGAAGTTGACCATGAAGTGGAAACCGAGCAACTGCGCCGCGCCGCGAGCGATGTCGCTATAGCCGCTGAAATCACCGTAAACCTGCCAGGCAAATCCGTAGGTCCCGAGCAGTACCACCCACAAATTGGGCGGCCCGAGCTGGCCGCCAAAGGCCGCGTTTACCAAGAGCGCGCAATTGTCCGCGACGATGCACTTGCGAATCATTCCGGAAAAAATCAGCATGAGGCCATCGAAGAAGCGGTCCGCATCAAAAGTTCGTTCCCTCTGAACCTGTGGCAGCAAATGTCCGGGCCGTTGAATGGGACCGGCAATCAAGTGCGCGAAAAAGCTGATGAACAGGCCGTATTCGACGAAAGATCGCGAAGCCGCAATCCGTCCTTTATAAACGTCCACGATATACGCGACTTCCTGAAAGGTATAAAAAGAAATTCCCGGAGGAAGAATGATACGAATGAGCGGCAGGGGAACGTTGTGAAGACCAAGGTTGTTCAGCATGCCGACAAAGGACCCGGCAAAGAAATCAAAATACTTGAAAATCCCAAGAATCGTGAAGTTCAGAAACAGGGAAAAGATGAACCACTTTCTGCGATGTGGATTTTGCTGCTCGGGAACGATTTTCTGAGCGATCAGAAAATCCACGGTGGTGCTGCCAACCATGAGCGCGAGGAACCGCCAGTCCCACCAGCCGTAGAAAAAGTAACTGGCCAGGAGTAGAAAGACGTTCTGGGTGCGATGGTTCAACCGCCAAAAGATAAAAACGACGGGAATCAGGAACGCGATAAAGGCAGGCGAATCAAAAAGCATGGCACCCAATCAGGTTGGTTTTCATCGGTTCCAGCTCATTTGCGAGCGCGTGCCGGGTGGGCTTCGAGGATAAGGGCGTCCGGGCGAAAGCGGCAATCGGATGATATCGGGAATCGAGCTAAGGGAAATACCTGACTTTTTGTAATAAAGAAGTAAAGAAGTGTAATAAAGAAGTAAAAGAGTAAAGAAATAATGAGAGGAAAAACGAGCCGGCAGTAACAGCTAGGCTAGAACCGAGCAAGGTGAGGTTCGGCGACCTTAGCTTCCACCCCTTTCTTTCCGCCGCGCAATGTTACAAAAAAGCGATGGAAAACCTCTGAGGAGATCTTTGGCTGTTTTTTAAGGTTTAGACCGGATTGTGAGGGAGTGACCGCAGCGGTAGCTTGACTTGCGGGGCCGGATTTCCCGAAAGCAGAGTCAGTCCGCGCATTCGGGCAGCGATGCACAAAAGCGAGGGAGTGAAATGCCGACCCAGGGTTACAAGCGCGAATCTTGTGACTCTTAGGGCGGTAGCTTCTCGAGAGGAAAGATAAAGATAATGAGCGTTCGATCTCAGCAGTGGCCTTGGTTTGCAGTTCTTGTCAAAACGGGGAGGGAAAAGACCGCCAACTTGCTTTTGGAAAACGCCGGGTACGAATGCTTCTTGCCGGTCAACCAGAGCACGCGACGCTGGTCGGATCGCACGAAATTGATCGACGTGCCGTTGTTCCCGGGGTATTTGTTCTGCCGGATGAACCCGCACAATCGCCTGACGGTGCTGATGACTCCGGGAGTCATACAAATCGTCGGAGTAGGCAAGACGCCGATTCCCGTTGAAGAGGAGGAGATCGCGGCGATCCAGCGCGTGCAGAGGAGCGGGCTTTCCGCCATGCCCTGGCCGTACATGCAAGTGGGCAATGTCGCGGAAATCCTGGAAGGTCCGCTGCGCGGCTTGACCGGGATCGTCGTCAAGATCAAATCGGGAGTAAAGCTCGTGCTTTCCGTCAGCCTGCTGCAGCGGTCGGTGGCCGTGGAAGTGGAGCGAGGTTGGGTAGGGCAAGCGCGGACGGGAAAACCCACGGAGATAGATACGTTGCGTCACGGACACGCTTCTCTGCCAAACGAGGCGGTGCAGTTGAGCGCAATGAAAGGCCTGAGCGACGAGAACCTGCTGGCGGACTAGACGGCGCGGAAACTTCGCGCCGAGAGAGGAGGCACCCGTGGTTCACCAGCATCAAAAAACCTTTCATTCGTTGCAATCTTTTCGGAGAGTTTTCTTTCCCATTCTTCTGGCTTTTGCCGGAATCGCGGCGGCGCTCGCGCAAGACCCGCCGCAACCGATCCCTCCACCTTCACAACAAGTCGTTCAGGACAGCGAGGCCACGGCGGATAGTCACTCCCAGACGCCCGTGCTGCAGCATCGCAACCGGCGGTATCAATTGCATTCGGCCGACGTCCTGACGCTGGAGTTTCCGTTCACACCGGAATTCAACCAGACCGTGACGGTGCAACCGGACGGTTATGTCACCTTGCGCGGCGTAGAAAACATGCACGTGCAAGGCGAGACGTTGCCGGAAGTGTCGCAGGCGCTGCGGATGGCGTATTCCAAAATCTTGCACGACCCGGTCATCAACGTCGAGCTCAAAGATTTTGAGAAACCCTTTTTCATCGTAGGCGGCGAGGTCGGGCACCCGGGAAAGTTTGACCTCCGCGAAGACACCACGGCCACGGAGGCGGTGGCCATTGCCGGAGGTTTCCGAGAATCCGCAAAGCATTCGCAGGTGCTGCTCTTCCACCGGGTACAGGGTGGATGGGCGCAAGTGAGAAAGCTGAACATGAAAAAGATGTTGAAGGAAGGGGATCTGGACGAGGACGCCTATCTCGCGCCCGGTGATTTTCTCTACGTGCCGAAAAACACCATGTCCAAAATCGCAAAGTTTATTCCGAGTTCATCCATGGGCATGTATGCAAATCCAGGTATGCTGAGGTAAAGCGGCCATGTTTCAGCGGAATGTGAACGAGGGACAAGGCGACGAGCGGCAGTCGGTGACGCTGCGAGACTTGCTGAGCGTCGGTTTTCGACAGAAACGGCTGATGATCAATACTTTCCTGGGAATTTTTTCGCTGGTGATTCTGCTGGCGGCGATTCTGCCGAGAAAGTACCAGTCGGAAATGAAGATTCTGGTGAGGCACGAACGCGCCGACAACATGGTCACGCCCGATCGGGAACAACCGATGCAACTGCGAACCGACGTCAGCGAAGCGGAGCTGCAGTCGGAAGCCGAGCTGCTGAAATCAAGAGACCTGTTGACGAAGGTGGTCGAGACCTGCCACTTGCAAAAAGCCGGCGACCACTCGCCATCGCACGCGGACGATGAGCAGACCTCTCGTGCGGTCGTGAAACTGGAAAGAGACCTCAAGGTCGAGCCCATCAAGCTGACAAACTTGATTAGCGTGAAATACAGTTCGAGAGATCCACAACTGGCTGCGCGGGTGCTCAACACACTGGCCAGCCTATTCCTCGAGAAACACCTGGCCATGCACCGGGCCCCAGGGGAGTTCGAGTTCTTTCATCAGCAAGCGGAGGGATACCGCAGAGCACTGGCCGATGAGGAGGCCAAGCTGACCCATTTCACTAAGGAGCAGGGGGTCGTCAACCCGGCGCTCGAGAAGGAGATCAGCGTCCGCAAACTGGCCGACGTCGAAGGGGATTTGAAAACGACGCAGGCCAACATTGCGGAGACCAAACAGCGGATTCGCAAGCTGGAAGCGCAATTGGGCAGGCTGCCGAGCCGGGAAACAGCCCAGGTCCGCACCTCCGATAATCCGCAGCTGATGGAGCGCATGACGACCACACTGCTCGACTTGGAGCTGAAGCGCACGGATCTTTTGACGAAATTCGAGCCGACCTACCGGCCCGTTCAGGAAGTGGAGCAGCAGATTACCCAGACGAAAGCGGCCATCGCCGCAGCCGAGAAGGCGCCGCTGCGCGATGAAACGACAGACCGCGACCCGACCTATGAGGCGCTGCGCGCGGAGCTGGCCAAATCTCAGACAGACCTGGCCTCACTCGAAGCCCGCGCGACGGCGACCGCTTCGCTAGTGCGCTCGTACAAAGCGGAAAGCCAAGAACTCGACAATAAGGAGCTTCTCCACCAGGACATGGTACGCGCCGCGAAGGCGGACGAAGACAATTACATGCTTTACCTCCACAAACAGGAAGAGGCGCGCATCTCCGACGCGCTGGACCGCCAGCGAATTTCGAACGTAGTCGTCGCGGAGCCCGCCGATGTGCCCCTTTTTGCGCAGCCCCGATGGTTGCTGGCGTTGCTGTTGGGTGGATTGGTGGCGGCTCTGTCGAGCCTGGTGCTCGCTTTTGCCGTGGATTACTGGGACCCGTCCTTACGGACGCCGGAAGAGGTGGAATCGTTATTCGGGAGTCCGGTGGTTGCCGCGATTCCGCGGGATGGCGAATAAGCGATGTTCCTCAACTTTTATCGGCTGCGCGAACAGCCGTTCGGAGTGACTCCCGACCCGCGCTTCCTGTATTTCAGCCCGGCCCATAGGGAAGCGCTGGCATCGCTGTTCTACGGGATCGAGACCGGGCGTGGGTTCTTGTCAATGGTGGCCGAGCCCGGGATGGGAAAGACCACGCTGTTGTTCCAACTGCTGAAACGATGGAAGGGCTACGTCCACAGCGCCTTTCTTTTTCAAACGCAGTGCGATTCCCGGGAACTGCTTCGCTATTTGATGGAAGACCTTGGTCTCGACAGCCAGGATCGCGACATCGTGCGCATGCACGCGGACTTGAACGATTTCCTGTTTCGCGAAACGAAAGCCGGGAAGCGCGTCGTGCTTTTCATCGACGAGGCCCAGAATCTCTCCGACGAGGTGTTGGAAACCGTTCGCCTGCTCTCGGACTTCGAGGCCCCGGACAGAAAACTGCTGCAGATTGTGCTGGCCGGGCAGCCGGAACTGGAACAGCGGCTGACGCGGCCGGGATTGACGCAATTAAGGCAGCGCATTGCCGTGCGCGCCAGGCTGGATTCATTGCCCCCTGCCGAGGCGGTTCGCTATATGAATCACCGCCTGCACGTGGCGGGGTACTCCGGCGTGCAACTGTTTACCCCGGAGGCTTCTGCGGCCATCGCGGAGTACAGCCGGGGAGTTCCGCGACTGATCAATCACCTGTGCTTCAACTCGCTGTCGTTAGGGTGCGCGATGCGGTCCACACAGATTGATCTGCAAATCGTGCGAGAGGCGGCCGGCGACTTGTCATTGGATCAGCACGGGCCGAAATTACAGCCCCGCGGCCGCCAAGTGGCAAAACCGCAGACGCCAAGGCCCGCCGCTTCGGAGACTCTATCGTCAACAAACCCGCTCGTACTCTTGATGAGGAGGAAACTTTTCCGGCAGCGAGTCTTTCAGACCTCGATTGTTGCGCTGCTATTGTTGAGCGTGGCGATTTATCTGGGGACACGCGCAGGCGCGGGGACGTTTCGACCGGAACAGCCGAGCGACCTCTCGTCCACAACCGCTCGAACAAGCTCAGAAGACCGCCTTGCGGAGGCCCCTGTCACAGCTGCTCCCGACCAGTTGCCGCCGAGCGATCCGCCACCGGCCGACGGGCAACAGAATTCGTTCACCGTTTTTACTTATGTTGTTCAGCCGAACGACACCCTTCGCGAGTTGTGCTTGTCTCTTGTCGGGCGCTACGACGAAGCCGTTCAAGAAGAGATTCGCAAGTTGAATCCAAACTTGAAAGACCTGGCGCATCTGAACCCCGGGCAAGAGATTCGCCTTCCGCTAAACGCTTCAAAACCTGAGCCAGCCCAGCACTGATCAGGTAGACGTCGTAAACCGGAGCAGGCGCGCCACGGAAATGCTATGAGCAAGAACTTCGAACTGCTGCACAGCATAAGCAACGAAAAGGAACTCTTTGAGACCCTGGATGGCTGGGAGGACCTCCCTGAAGCTGCCGCTGACGGCGCCGAGCCGAGCCCGCAAGCGGATGAGCAGGAGCGTGGAAGCACTCCGTTAGAAGCCGGTTTGCCCGACGTGTTTCAAACCGTCAGGCAGACCTTGGGCCCGCTCGACCCCTTCGTTCCGGACCTGATTCGACGCGCAAAACCGGAGGGAGAGCCAATCGAGGGAAAGGCGGAAACCGGAGACACAACGTCTGGGGAAAGATTCCCGATCTCTCGCAATCCCATCGCACGCTTCAATTCAGTCCCGGTCATGTCGCCTTGGGCCGACCCGCAGATCGGCCCGGAACCGGAACTCCCTAGCGACGTCGAAAGGGAATGGGAGAGAGAAGCACTCCGAAGCATTACCGTTCCCGAGGCGTTGCCGAGCACAGAAAAAGCGAGGATCTCCGGCTCCAACCGCGCAACGTTTGAGGAACCGCGTCCCGTCGAAGAAGAAAAGACTCCTCGAGAAGCGCCGCAGTCAGAGAAGGTATCGCACCGCGAGTCACTGGCGGGCACCTGGATAGGCGAGAGCAAGTCGGGGGGCAAGGCCCACCGGAGAGAGGTTCGGGCGCGAGACGTCTACAGAAATGCAAGACGCGAATTGATTGCGTGTGAGGAAGAACTCAAATTGGTGCAGCGCATCTTCCTCGGAAGGGAACAGGATTCGCCGCGAATCGCGCTGTTCTCCGGGCCGGAGCGCGAGGGCGGTTGCGCTGCGATTTGTGTGCGGACAGGCGAGGTACTCGCGTCCCAGGCAGCAGGGTCGGTTTGCCTGGTGGACGCCGATTTCCGCGCGCCTTCGCTGCACGAATATTTCGGCGTGCCAAACGAAAAGGGGCTTGCGGAGGCAACGCGCCAGTGCGGGCCCATCCAGGAGTTTGCGCAACAACTTTCCCCGGCAAACCTCTGGCTCGTACCGAGCGGGTACGGCGCTTCCCAGTTGCATCTCGGGAAGGCCGCCGAGGGTCTGCGCGCACGGATGGAAGAGCTGCGCAACGCGTACCGCTACGTGATCGTCCACTCCGGACCGCTATGGCTCAATGGCGATGCGATGATGTTTAGCAAGTGGACCGATGGCGTCGTGCTGATTTTGGAAGCAGACCGAACACGGCGGGACACGGCGCGTCGCATCAAGGAAAGCCTGGCCGTAGCCAACGCCAAAGTGCTTGGCGTTGTTCTTAACAACCGGTCTTATCCCATCCCGGAATCGCTCTACAGTCGGCTCTGAGAAAATCCTCACGGCTCTCTATCCATAGTGGTTGCCGCCCGGAGGCCTTAGTTAGCGGTCATCAAGCCTTTAAAAGTTTAGGGCCCTTTCTTTACTCAAATTCACAAGGTCAGGAACCAAGAATATGGCTCAACAGCAAATATGGCAATGGTCAACCCGAACTACGCTTTTGGCAGGCGGATCGGAAAAGGCGATCTACGGCGTGTTAAAACGCTCGATGGACATTCTTTTGGCAACGGCACTGATCCTTCTTCTGCTGCCCTTGCTCTTGCTGATCGCCCTGCTGATCAAGCTCGACTCCCCGGGGCCGGTAATTTTCACTCAGGAACGTGTGGGAGCGAAGCGCCAGCGGTTCGGGAACTATCGTTTCTGGGTGGTGCAGAATTTCACTTTTTATAAATTTCGCTCCATGGTGCGGGACGCGGATCCCTCCCTGCACGAAGCTTATGTCAAGGAATTCGTCGAGGGCCGCGCGCAACCTTCACCAGAGAGCGGCGGAAAATTCAAACTCATCAACGATCCCCGCGTGACGAGAGTCGGTCGGCTTCTCAGAAAATTCAGCCTGGATGAGCTTCCGCAGCTCTTCAACGTGCTCGAGGGCGATATGAGTCTGGTCGGGCCACGCCCGGTGCCCCCTTACGAGGTGGCCGGCTACCAGGCCCGCCACCACAACCGGTTTGCCGCCCCGCCCGGAATCACCGGTTGGTGGCAAGTCAAAGGAAGGTGTCGCGTGTCGTTCGAAGAAATGATCCGCATGGATGTGGATTACATTCGCAACGCATCCCTGTGGCTCGATCTGAAAATCCTGTTTCTAACCATCCCCGCAGTGCTTTCCAAGAGAGGTGCTGAATGATCGACGGCAGTTTTCCGCTCGGAGCGAATGAAGGCTCCGCAAACAGCAATCCCACAGGCATCGCGGTGATCGGATGCGGCTATTGGGGAATGAACTACGTTCGCATTTTCAACGAGCTGACGGAGTCGCGCGTTGCCGCCGTTTGTGAACAGAGTCCGGAACGCCTGAAAGAAGCAGCGCGGCGGTTTCCCAACGTTTATCTGACTACCCAAATCGACGACGTGTTGTCGCAGCCGGACGTGCATGCCGTGGTGGTTTGCACCGAGGCAAGTTCACACTACAACGTAGCGCGGCGCCTGCTGTCGGCAGGCAAGCACTTGCTGGTGGAAAAGCCGCTGACCACCACCAGCCGCGACGCCGAGCAATTGATCGAGCTGGCGGACTCACATTCTGTGACGCTCATGGTGGGCCATACGTTTATCTTCAATGCCGGCGTCCGCAAAGTAAAAGAATATGTGAAGCAAGACACCGGCCGGGTCTACTACCTGTACGCCCGCAGGACCAATCTTGGTCCCATCCGCCGCGACGTCAATGCACTCTGGGACCTCGCGCCGCATGACATCGCCATCTTTAATTATTTGCTGGATGCTACGCCGGAGTGGGTCAGTGCCGTGGGCGGCAAAGTTCTCGGGAATAGCCGGGACGATGTAGGTTTTGTCTCGCTCGGCTATCCCGGCAACGTTCTCGCGCACGTGCACGTCAGTTGGGCGGATCCCGACAAAGCTCGCGAGGTCGTGGTGGTCAAGAGCGACCGCAGGATCCTTTTCAACGACCTGAATGGAGTGGAACAAGTGCGCGTGTTTGAAAAGGGCGTAAGCTGCGTGGAAGAGGAACCGCTGAACTATGGAGAGTTTCGCTTCCAAATCCGGGACGGCGACATTATCAGCCCCCGGATCGAAGCCGCTGAACCGCTGAAGAGTCAATGCCGGCATTTCCTGGAGTGCGTCAGAACCGGGAAGCGGCCGGTCAGCGGCGGAGTGGCTGGGCGGGATGTCGTGCGAGTGCTCGAAGGTATAAATCGTTCGATGGAATGCAAAGGATTACAGGTATCAGTGGAGGATAAAGCGGATTATGTCCACCCAAATGTCGAAGCCGCCAAAGCACCCGAATGTTCCCTTCGTTGATTTAGGAGCCCAATACCGGACCATCGCTACGGAAGTTAATCAGGCGATTTCGAAGGTAATCGAGCAAACAGACTTCATCCTGGGGCGCGAGGTGCACCTGTTCGAGGAGGAGTTTGCCGCTTTCTGCGACGCGCCCTATGCGATCGGTGTGGACTCCGGCACATCGGCCCTCGAGTTGGCGCTGCGGGCTTTCGACATTGGCACGGGCGACGAGGTCATCACTGCGGCCAACAGCTTCATCGCCTCCGCGCTCGGCATATCGCATGCCGGGGCCACACCGGTATTGGTGGACGTCGATCCATACACGTACACGCTGGACGTAAAGGCGATCGAGCGAGCCATCACGCGCCGCACCAAAGCCATTATTCCCGTGCATCTGTACGGGCACCCCGCCCACATGGATCCCATCCGACAGCTTGCCGACCAGCACCGGCTGGTGGTGATCGAAGACGCCTGCCAGGCTCATGGCGCGCGCTACCAAGGCAAGCGGGTTGGATCTTTGGGACACGCCGCGGCTTTTAGTTTTTACCCCGGGAAAAATCTGGGAGCTTACGGCGATGGCGGCATCGTGGTCACCAATGACCGCAAGGTTGCCAAGCGCCTCGAAATGCTCCGGAACTACGGGCAGAAGGAAAAATACCAGCACCTTTTCCGCGGCTACAACCGGAGGCTCGACACCATGCAAGCCGCGATTCTGCGGGTCAAACTGAAATACCTGGAAAAGTGGAACGCGGCGCGGCGCTGGAACGCCAACCTCTATCAAAAGCATCTGGAGGGAAGCGGAATCGTTTTGCCGGGCGAAGCCGGTGGCGCCGAAGCGGTGTGGCATCTTTACGTCGTTCGCACGGAACGCCGCGACGCCCTGAAGGAGCACCTCGCTGGCCAGGGCATCCAGGTTGGCGTTCATTACCCGGTCCCGATCCATCTCCAGCCGGCTTACGAAGACTTGGGTCACAAGCTCGGAGATTTCCCGGTTGCCGAGGCGTACGCCGATAGAATTCTGTCCTTACCTATGTATGCGGAATTGAATTCCGGGCAAGTCGAGCGCGTGTCCTCCGCCATCTCTGAATTCTTGGCCGCGAACTCCGCGGGGCAGACGGAAGTGCGTCAAATCGCATGAGCTTCGATCGCGCGCTGAATCGAGCCGGGCGCCTGTCTCTTGAGTTTGTTCGTTGGTTCAAGACCGGTGGTGTGATTGTCAATGAACACGTTCTGAGTCTTGAGCAAACCCGCCGCCACGTCGAGGTGCTCGGCCGTTCGTTCGACTTTATTCACTTGAGCGACCTGCAAAACCGCATCCACGCCCGCAACAAGAAGCCGTTTTGTTTGCTGACCTTCGACGACGGGAAAAGGAGCAATGCCACGGTCGTGGCTCCGGAGCTCAAACGGCTCGGCGTGCCCGCCGCGTTCTTTGTCGTAACCAGTTCCCTCGGCGGCCATACACCCTTTTGGTTTGACCGCTACTGGGCGCTCCGCGCAAAGCTCGGCACGCTTCCGCAAGGCCTTGCGTTGCCGGTGCTGAAGCAACTCCCCTATCGCGTGTTGGCTGCCCGCATCGAGCAAGCTTGCGCGCAGTACGGTGTCGAAGCCGATTTGAGAAACGACGATATCTGCCCGATGTCCTGGGAGGAAGCCAGGCGCCTCCATCAGCAAGGATTCAGTGTCGGAGCGCACGGACACACTCACGCGATCTTGACTCGCGAGACGAAGGCCGACGCCTTTGAAAACATAGCCACAAGCATCAGGATGGTCAGCGCCGAGATTGCGGCGCCGTGCCCTGGCTTCGCCTTTCCGAATGGGAATTACACTCCGGAACTTGCGCTCCACGCCTTCGATTGTGGCGCCTGCGCGGTCCTGACCACCGAACCGGTCTGGGTGGACGAAACATTCCCGCTCTGGCGGTTGCCCCGCGTTCAATTGTTCTGTGGCCACAGTGCGGGAGTGATTCACTTGAAGCTGGCCCTGGCTGCAAGCGGCTGGATGCTTTCGAACCCGGATGGCACCGGAAGAGGCTATCGAGCGATGAGGAGATTCCGCAGACGACCGGGTCACAATTCGGAATCTTTGATCGAGCATTTTGCCGCTGGAGCGGCGGGATCGGCTTCTCACAGGCCCGTCAACCTCCCGGAGTGATCCCAGGCTGCGCTTTTCCTTCCCTGCGGATCGCGTTACAGGCGGGCTTCGGTAGACCGTGTGCTGCTCGGATGGCCTTCGAATTCGCCATACTTGACTTCTTGACGAACCGCTAGCTTGAAAGCAATGAGCTTT
>Ga0307475_10000849_pt1 | contig 18302 bp, 14 predicted proteins | sample atmos_gasesECM1C_FD_203317 | JGI IMG/M metagenome (GOLD analysis project Ga0307475, IMG submission 203317) | Hardwood forest soil microbial communities from Morgan-Monroe State Forest, Indiana, United States - atmos_gasesECM1C_515 | ecosystem: Environmental > Terrestrial > Soil > Temperate... | reverse complement strand
GGCAGTAGGCAATAGGCGAGGAAGCCCCTGAACTGGATTCGCTTATTGCCTGTTGCTTACTGCTTATTGCCGCTTCTCTGGCCACTGTGCTCGGGATTCTCTCCCGGTTCGGGAAAGTCGGTGTCGGGTCCTTTGATGCGGGGGTCTTCTGGACGGTGTGGGAGCTGGCCCTCCAGAGAGGTTTGGCTGCGATCCCCGGGTTTATCGGTTTCGACAGCGCCTTTTTTCACATCTTCGTCGCGATCGTGCATCGGTGGTTCCTAGTCCATGGGATGGAACTTTGAGCACACGACGTTGCCAGACGGCGCAATCGGCGATCGGTATTCGCCCCAGCCAAGATTCTTAGATCCTTAGTCCCATTCTCTGCAGAACGCCGAATGCCGAGTGCCGAAAGTCACTGAATCTCGATCATTGCCGGTCTCCCGAATAAGCACCGGTCTTCCTGCTCGGTTATTTGAAATGCCGAATGCTTGCAAAACTCGTGGCCTGTTTACAATAAAACGACATCCATGAGCACACCCGGCGCCCTTTACCGTCCGTTCGACGAACTTATTTCCATTAAAATATTAGGCAAAGAATTTCAGGTTCCCAAAGACAACATGCTGCTGCGTGCCATGCAGTACCTAGCGCCCGAGAATGTCGCCATGGGACGCTTCTGCTGGAACGAAGAGTGCCAATATTGTCGCGTGTCGTACAAAGCGACTTCCGACGGCGCATCGCGTCAAGCGCTCTCCTGCAAGCTGATGGTAACTCCGGGTATGGAGGTAGTGGAGGCCGCTGCGGAGATTCGATATTGCCTGCGGGATTTGGAATTGAAGTAGGTTCTCGTAAGTACAATTCCGTTTCTGAAAACTTCTTCAATATTCCACGCTGACCAAAAACAACCCACTCGCCGGAGCCGTAGGTCCAGCGAGGGAACGATCACGCGCAGCGAGAATTGACTCAACGGAAGCTGCGGAGAGGTTTCCTTTGCCAACAAGCAGAAAGGTTCCCACGAGATTTCTGACCATGTGGTGCAGAAAGCCATCACCTCGGACGCGATAAATAAACAGGTCACCGTGGCGCTTCCAATCAGAGGAGAGGATCGTGCGAATCTGGTGGGGTTCAGCTTCTTCCCTTCCCTTTTCCGGGTCTACGGCGGCAAAGCTGGTGAAGTCATGTTGTCCGACCACATATTTTGCGGCCTCACAGATCGCGTCTTCATCCAAGGGGTACGGATGATGATGGACGTAGCGACCAGTAAATGGTGAACATAGCGTAGCGCGAAAGATCCGATATTCGTAGATCTTGGCCTTCGCAGAATGGCGTGCATGAAAATCTGGCGCGGCATCCATCACGTTCATAACGCGAATCGACAGCGGCAAAGTGTGATTCAGTGCGGTCAGCAGATTTTCCGGCGGGATTGGTGACTCGAGTTGGAAACTGGCCACTTGTCCAAGCGCATGCACGCCGGCATCGGTTCGTCCGGATCCTTGTGGCAGGACGCGCTCCCCCGTCACGCGTTCGATGGCGTCCGCCAAAGTGCTCTGGATGGTCGCATGCTGAGGCTGAACCTGCCATCCTTTGAACTCGGTACCGTCGTAGGCGAGCGTGACTTTGAAGTTGCGGGCCATATCTCGGTTCGTGCTAATCGGCATGGCAGCGCGCCGTCATCATTCCGGCGTGCAGCATGATTTATACTAAGCGCTTCCCGCAATAGGTCACGGCTGGGCTGCGCCTCGGCTGGTCATGGAACTTATCTGCCCGGAGGATCGTATCCACCGTTGGCCCGAAACATAGATCTTGTGGTGACCAATTCGGGCGGCAGCAGTCTCAATCTCAAATTTGTGACAGACATTGGAGTTCGCATGCGTGTGTCGTGTTTCGCAGCAAGAGGCAAGAATTTTCGCCATTTCGCCCTGAGTGTCGGCGTGCTTGTTGGTCAATCGCTGATGGCACAAGAAGCGCCGAACGCGCCAACGCCGCAGCCGGCGAGCACCGTCGCGCCGAGCCATGGGGAAACTTTCGGCGGACTCAACTACGCCAATGGTGCGGGCTTTCTGCACGGCGGTCCGGTGGCGCCATTCAAAGCGAAGCACGTCGCGGCGCCTAACCTTTCTAATTCGCCGCGAATGGATCAGTTAATTCGCGATGGCAAGATTTACCTCTCAATGTCCGACGCTGTGGCCCTGGCATTGGAAAATAATCTCGATCTCGCCATTGCTCGCTACAATCTGCCGATTGCCGACACCGACATTCTTCGTGGGAAGGCAGGACAGGGATTGCGCGGAGTTTCCACTGGACTCGTGCAAGGGACTCCTGGAGGACAAGGAACAACCGCGACCGGAGGCACCGGAACCAGCACTCAGGGAACAGGTGCAGGTGGAACAACCAGCGGCGCTGGCGGCGCTGGGACAGGCGCTTCAGGCATCGTCTTATCGACTTCAGGCGTAGGACCTTCGCCTCCGCAATTCGATCCCTCCCTCAATGGCACGTTGTCGGAAGAGCACTCTATAACGCCCCAATCGAATACTGTGTTCAGCGGCGTTCCCAGCCTGCAGTCAAACACCGGCGTTGGGAATTTTACTTACAATCAAGGGTTCGCTCCGGGCACAAGCTTATCGGTGGGATTTCAGAACAATCGCCAGACCACCAACAGCTTGTTCAACACACTAAATCCCACGCTCAATTCCAGTTTTCGCGCGACTGTAACGCAGCATCTGCTTCAGGGTTTCGGGATGGGACTGAATACGCGCTTTATCCGCATTGCGCGCAATGACCGGGAAATTGCCGATGTCTCCTTTCGCAACCAGGTGATCGAGACCGTTTCCCAGATTGAAAACATCTACTGGGATCTGGTGAACGCCTACGAGAATGTGAAAGCGAAAGAGCGCGCGCTTGGTCTTGCGCAGAAGACGCTCTCGGACAACCAAAAGCAGGTGGAGATCGGTACTTTGGCGCCGATCGAGGTTGTTCGCGCAAAGAGCACGGTGGCGGCCAATCAGCAGGCGCTCATCGTGGCGCAAACTAATCTACAACTCCAGCAGCTCCTGATGAAGAACGCGCTGGCTCGCAGTTTGTCCGATCCGGTACTTGCAGCCGCGCCGGTGATCCCAACGGATACCATGGCAATTCCCCCGGAAGAACCCATCACGCCGGTTCAGGATCTCATCAATGACGCGCTGTCACACCGTCCCGATCTTGCCGAATCGCGAATCGATCTGACGAATCGTGAGATCAACCGCAAAGCGGCGGCCAATGAATTACTACCCAGTGTCGATCTGGTTGCGTTTTACGGCGCTAGCGCCTTAGCTGGAGTACAGAATCCGTTGTCAGTATGCCAACCGGGCCAAACGGGATTTCTGGCCAGTATCTGTACGCCCGCAGGAGTAGTCCCCACACGAGGCTACAGCGATGCTTTCGGAAATCTGTTCGACAGCACCGCGCCGGACAAAGGACTGGGATTGCAGGTGAACATTCCCATCAGGAACCGCTCGGCACAGGCGGACCAGATGCGCTCTGAACTGGAACTACGACAGGCTGAGATGCGTCTCCAGCAATTGCAGAACCAGGTTGCTATTTCCGTTCGTCAAGCTCAATTTGCTGTTCAGCAGAACCGGGCACAAGTGGAAGCCGGTGAGAAGGCTCTCGAGCTGGCCCAACAAAGCCTGGATGCCGAGCAGAAGAAGTACGCACTGGGAGCATCCACAAACTTCAACGTTCTGCAGACGGAGAGCGATCTGGCGACCGCGGACAGCAATCTGGTAGCGGCACGGACTGCGTACGAGAAATCGCGCGTGGAGCTCGATCGTGTTACTGGATACACGCTCGTACGCAATGGCATCGTGTTAGAGGACGCTTTCAACGGCATAGTTACGAAACCGCCGATGGTCCCTTACGTTACACCGCGTAATGATGTCTCGCCTACCCAACAGCAGACATCGCAAGGTGCACTGCAAAATCCCCAAGGGGCTTCCCTGGCACAGCCGTCCCCGAGATAAGCAGGTTTCAATATTTGGCGAGACCCGGAGCAGCGTCGCTCCGGGTTTTTCTTTGGTTCTATGACTGCCGGAAGCTATCCTGAATCGCCATGAGCTTGTCGGTGGTAATCATCACGCAGGACGAGGCAGAAAATCTTGGCCGAACGCTTCAGAGTGTGAGTTGGGCCGACGAACGAATTGTTCTGGACTCAGGATCAACCGATCAGACACTTGCCATCGCGCGCCAGCATGGAGCTCAAGTCTTTGAAGAAGACTGGAAGGGTTATGCTCCGCAGAAGAATTCAGCCATCGCGAAGGCATCGGGCGATTGGGTGCTGTCGCTGGATGCAGACGAGGAAGTCTCGCCTGAACTGGCTGAGAGTGTCAGGCAGGCAACCAGCCTTGGCGAGCGAGGTCCCAAGGGATATCTCGTCGCCCGCCGAAATTTCTTTCTTGGCCGATGGATTCGCCACGGCGGGTTTTATCCTGACCGGAAACTAAGACTCTTTCGTCGCGGCACAGGACAATTTATCGAGCGAGATGTACATGAAACCATGCATGTGGATGGACCGATCTCGCTCTTACAAGGCGATTTGATCCATCATGCGTATCCAACGCTCTCGGGTTACATCGCAACCATGAATCGCTATTCCTCACTGGGTGCTCAGATTGCTCTGGAAAAAGGCCAGATCAGCCGCTCATTCCCCGCGTTTCTTGTGAATGTTTATTACCGGCCAGCGATGAACCTCACTTGGAATTACATCTTTCGTGGCGGCTTTCTCGATGGACGTGAAGGTTTTTTGCTCCACCTCTATCACAACGTCTATGTAAGCTGGAAATACGCCAAGGCTTGGGAAGCCTCACGCGCCGGGACAACAAATAAGGGGTAGGCCAAAACCATATGTTGGATTTTTCACAATTCGAGGTTTTGACCTTCGACTGTTACGGCACTCTGATTGATTGGGAGAGCGGAATTTTGAAGGCTCTCCATGCATTGCTTCGACACAGGGCGATTATCCTGAGCGACAACGAGCTGCTGGAGGCCTATGCTGTCGCCGAAAGCGCGGCGGAGTCGGAGGAATTCAAACCATACCGCGAAGTGTTGGCGCAGGTAGTCGATTGTCTCGGAGCGAGGTTCGGGTTCAAGCCCACGGACGAAGAGAGACAATCTCTGGCGAAATCAGTGAAGACATGGCAGCCGTTTCCTGATACGGTCCCAGCCCTACGAAGGCTTCATCGTAATTACAAGCTCTCTATCATCTCGAACATTGATGACGACTTGTTCGCGGCAACGGCGAAATTGCTGGAGGAGCGATTCGACTTCGTGACTACCGCTCTGGAAGTAAGCAGCTATAAACCTTCGCTAAACAACTTTCATCGCGCGTTGCAGAAGATGAACATCAGTAAGGATCGCGTTCTGCACGTCGCCCAGAGCCGGTACCACGACATCGAGCCTGCGAGCTCCATGGGGATTCATACCGTTTGGGTAAATCGAAGACATGGAAAGCAGGGTGCCGGTGCGACGGTGAAGTCTTACGCGAAACCTGACTTGGAGGTTCCTGATTTGAAGACGTTGGCGGATCTGGCACTCAGCAATCGGCAATCGGCGGTCGGCTAACAGATATTCGTTAGATCTTCCGGCGATGAATCCATAAGTAGTTCAAGCCGAGTGCTGATTGCAGAGTGCGAATGCCATCTTGAAAAACGAAAAAGCCGCCCGGCAAAAGGCGGCCTTTTCTTTCAAGGGAGAATAGTTCCAACGGAGGCAAAGCCATCAGAACTTTCTGGACGAAATCTTATGGTTGCAGCAGGGGGGTGTCAAGCGAATTTTCACTAACAAATACCTTAATAATCAATCACTTACAAAAATAGCTGCTGCCCCAGAAATGTAGCACCTGCCGACGCACTTTTTCCACTGTTTTTAGTAACTCTTTATCCAGCAATGACTTACGTAGATTTAGGTGATTCGTCGCGCAGATTCAGTGTAATGACGGCATTCTCCTCTGGACGGTCGATAAAGCGGTTTGGATAGAGTCGCTTCAACAAAATTCGAAGCCCGCCAAAGACAATTCCGAAGACGATCGCGACTGCCAGGATCAGACCAATCAATCCAAACGCTGCGACAATCAGATTTCCAATGTTGTCCTTCTTTCCAAGGAAAGTAGGTTCATCGAAAGTCACATTTGCTTCGTAGTTGACGGATGCAAGTAGCGACTTGGCTTCCGAGAGAGATACATCGCCGCTTACCACTGCGAGGATCGGACCTGTCCGCTTAGTCTGAAAATCACCGGCTCCTCCAGCCTGCAAGCTGGCGCGATTCTGCTCGATGTTACGCAGTTGTGCGCCTGCGATTTGCGGAGTGGGATAGGAGATCAGCGTCAGCTTGGCTGTACCTTCGTCGCTTTTGTAGAGAGCAGTTAAGATCTCGGGGCTCTTGGAGAAATCAAGCGCTGAAGATGGCAGGGGGGCACCAGTCAAATCATAAGACTTTGGACCAACCGCATATTTCACAGAATGCTCGATGAATGCGGGTTGTGGAAGCCAGCGTGCCAGACCCGGAGGCTCGCCCAAACTACCGCCAGGCTGCGGCAGATCGCTAGCCAATTCGCGCATCTCAGCCGCAGACATGGCATTCACCTGATCGAATTTCGCTTCCACGACAACATTGCCCTGCATAAAGAGCACGCGGTCGCCGGCTGATTCTCCATGACGCCCAATCTCCTCCGTCTGCATCCCGGGCTGACTGTAAAGCGTGTATGCTCCGTAGGCGCCAGTGGCGTCGTCAAAGCGGATGGCGCGCACAATCAACTTTCGGTCGCCGTTCTTGCTGTAGTTTGCTGACTGAAAATCGGTGAGGCCGAATTCCTTCAGAACTGCGGCGTTACTCGCATCGGCGTCGGCAGGATTGTGGCTGATCTTTGCGCTTCCTGGGTCCTCCTGCCAGCCCGCGAAGGATTTAGGCAGAATGGCAGAGTCTAGTGCGAACAGGTTGGTCGCCAAGAACAGGAAGGATGCCAGGAATTTAATTGGAAATCGCATGAAGGCAGACTTGCGAAGGTCCCTAGACTAGTTTATTAGACTCCGCCGATTTAGGCGAAGATTCAGGCGAGAGCAGCTTCTATTGACCTGCGCCGACCGTCTGCTTGGCGCTGGCCACTTTCACTCCGCTGAGACCCTGAGCGTAGCGTGAGACGCCACGATAGAGAGATTCGGCGATACGCTGGCGGTACTCAGGGGTTCGCAGCTTGCGTTCGTCCGTAGGATTGCTGACAAAGGAGATCTCTGCGAGAATCGACGGCATATTGGCCCCGATGAGCACGATGAACGGGGCCTTCTTCACTCCCCGATCCTTGACTCCCGCATTCTTGGAGGTCTCGCCAGTATAGAGCGCCTTCTGTACGGTGACGGCAAACTCCCGCGATTCTTCGATCTTCTCCTTAAGAGCGATCTTCTTCACCAGGTCCTGCAACTCGTGGACCGAAGTATCGGAGACTGCGTTCTCGCGAGCTGCGACTTCCAGGGCATCTGCGGAACGAGTGAAATTAAGGTAATACGTCTCAACCCCGCGTGCGGACGGATCGTGACTGGAGTTGGCATGAATGGAGATAAACAAATCCGCCTGGTTTTGATTGGCGATTGCGGTGCGCGTCTCCAGCGGAATAAAGGTATCGTCGTGCCGGGTGTAAACCACCTCGGCTCCGAGCTTTTGTTCCAGCAGTTTGCCCAAACGAAGTGCGACATCGAGAACCAGGTCCTTTTCCATCAGACCATTCGGACCGATGGTCCCAGTATCGTGTCCGCCGTGTCCTGCATCAACTACGATCCTGCCGACCTTCAGTCCCAGCGCACGAATCAAGGATAAGTCGCCATCGGCAGTCGGGGCAGCCTCATGCGAGCTGGAAGCGGGGGTCGCATCCGCTTTCTTTACCTTTTTGCGGCTTTTAGAATCGGGTGGTTCAATTTTGATCCTGGCAGCATCGTCCGGCTTCACAGAATCTCGCTTCGCAACATTCTGAATAACAGGGCCGCTGGTGGGCTTGGTAGTGGCGCTTACTTCTTGCGGATCCTCGCTGATTGCCGCGATCTCTGCGAAATCGAGATTGCTTGTTTGCAAAGGCACTTCCGCTCGCGGTGGGGGCGAAAAACGCTTTGCGGGAGCTGTGGTTTTGCCGGCATGATTGGATTCTCGGTCAGTATTGGCCGGCGTGGAAGCAATGATCTTTGCTTCCTCCGGTTGCCTGGAAGTCCCCGATTGGCGCACACCCGTTGTCGAATTGGAGTGTCCTTCTGCCGGAGGATTCACCGCCGATGCAGTCTCCAACGGCAGTGCCGGTTTGCGCCCGTGCACATCGATGATCAGCCGGTAGGGGTTAGGAAGAAGGAATGCCGAGTATTCCGCCAAGCTATCGACCTCGAGCACAATGCGAGTCATATTGGGCTTGTACTGTGCGACACGCACTTTTCTAAGGAAGCCATCATCGATGTCATAGCTCTTCCCGATCAGCTCCGAGGTTAGGCGGCTGTCATGCAGATCGAAAAAGATGCGATCCGGCGAGGGCACTCGCCCGGCTTCGTACTTCACTTCGTCTTCCAGATCGATGGCGATGCGTGTGTAGTCGGGAGTTGACCAATAACGCAGGCTGGTCACTCGCGCCAGTCCTTTGTGGCCTTCTTGTGCTGCCTTGGCCGGCGCTTCGTTGCTCTTCGACAGAGAAGCCGACTCAAATTGTGGCTTCTTCCCTGTCGCTGGCTCTTTCTCTCCGTGCTTCGCTTCCTGCAAGTCGCTTAGCGCGGCTCTTGCTTGATCAGCAAGATGATGATTCGGATACTGTTTCAGGAAATCTTCATAGGCTGCCTTTGCAGCGGCGGCATCATCAAGGTCTTCGCCATAGATCTGGGCGATATTCAGCAAGGCTGCAAAGCGATATTTGCTTCCGGGATACTCACGACCCAAGAAATCGTATTGTCCGATGGCCGATTTGAAGCCTTTCTCATCATGATTCAGGCGAGCCTGATCTCTGAGCAGATCCCCGACTGCGAGCACGCTGGCGTCAGCACGCGTAGAGGTTGGAGCTGTATGATAGACCTTGCGGAAAGCGTCGATCAGGCCTTCATACTCTTCAGAGGTGCGCTGCTCTTCAGGACGATTATTAAGAGCTTCACGCAACTCGAGCGCCTTATGGTATTGATCAAGAGCAATGTGCTTCTTGCGAGCGACGCTCGTGGCTTCGGCAGGGGCAAGCCACAGGATCAAGCAGGTGATGGTTAACCAGAATGTGTAGCGACGATTCGTTCTCAGGTTCGACCTATTAGAGGTCTTCTGCATCCCTGTCTCCGCACCTTGAAAAGAAGCGCATCACGTATCTGTCGGCAGGAGCAGGGCTGTTACACGCCGCCCTAATCGACGTCGCTAACCGACAGGTGCCCTTGGGCATCCCGCTTGATTTCCAAGGGGGGGTGTCCGCTGGCAAACAGCCGCGCCGTGTTGGAACCGTAAATCCCGGTGATCCGCTTCACGTAATTGCGAGTCTCGGAATAGTTCGGAACGCCACGGCTCTTGTGCACCGCGCTGACGCCGGCGTTGTATGCCGCCAACGACAGCTCCAAATTGCCTCCGTAAGAATCCAGCAATTTCTTGAAATGGCGAACGCCGGCATCCACATTCTGAGCCGGGTCATACGGATTGCTCACATTCAAAGACTTTGCTGTGCGTGGCATCAGCTGCATTAAGCCAATCGCACCCTTACGCGAAACAGCTTGCGGATTGAAGTTTGATTCAACCTGCACGATGGCTCGCACCAGGTTGGGATCGACCGAATGGCGGAGCGCCGTCTTTTCAACGATGTCGTTGATCCAGCCTGCGGTTTGTGGTACCTGGACCAAGGCCACTGGCCGTTTGGGAGTCATGTTCACGGACACCGCTCTTGCCGCCACACGGTCCTGCGACCACCTAGGTTCGGGCCTCGCCAGGGCAACCGTCGCCGGTTGCTTCGGTTGCGTGGAAACGGCCGGAGCCGGTCTTAACTCCGTCGCATTCTGCACCTGCGATGAAGCCAGCTTCAGGGCGTTGCCCTCAGCCGATAGGCTGGGATCCTTGCGCGAAGCTCGGCGAATCAGGCGGCGAACTTCTTCGGCGGCGGATTGTGCGGCGCGCATCGAGTTGGAGTTCATTGGCGGCGCGGGCTTCCAGCGATGTTCGGTATTGCTCCAGTAAACAATCCCGGTGTTAGGCCCGTCCGCGGTTGAGGATTCCATCCCGTCCGCTTTCTCGGGTCCGTTCTCATAGACAAGACGACCGTCGCTGGAGCGCGTGGCGATAATCCCTTGCGCGTGTGAAATGGTGGGTTGGAGGGAGATCAGGATCAAACCGGCATACAGGACTGAAACCAGGTGTTTGCGCAATGCAGTTCCCATCTCCGGCTGGCCGTTTTGGGAAGCCAGCGCGGTCCGACAAGGACTTCACTCCGCCGCAGACACACTGCGGCAGACTTCACCTAACCCCAAATCCTGACGGAGAAATACATCCAGAGTGGTTGAATTATAGGATGGATTTTCCGCTGGCGGCAATGTCCAGAACAACAGGAACCACCGGGGTGAATAGCCAAAATATACCTAGAAAAACCGGAGAGAACGCGGAAAGCCCCCCACCGGAACATGGAAGTTACGAAAGTACTCGTTTTGTACGGGGATTTTATAGTCAAGCGTTTCGGGCCGCAGACCGCTATCCTGCGGCTCGTTTACGCTCTTCTCCGCTTGTGGCGGTTTCCTGGTGCCCTTGCCATCCCGGCAATTGATTGCTGCCCGTAATGAGCCTGGCTCCGGACTGCCAGCTCAGGTATTGCCAGCCCCAGTTCAGCAGGACAAAAAAGCGGTTGCGATATCCAATCAAGTAAATGAGATGGATGAACAGCCATGCCGCCCAGGCGATCAGTCCGGAGAGGTGAATTTTCCCGATTTGGGCAATTCCTTTGGAGCGGCCGATGGTCGCCATGCTGCCTTTGTCCCAGTAGTGGAACGGCTTGCTGGGCTTGCTTTCAATCCGGCGAAGGATCTCCTTTGCTGTGTACTGACCCATTTGAATGGCCACCGGAGCAACTCCGGGAACTGGAGATCCGTCTTGATCGAAATGCGCCAAGTCGCCGATGACAAACACTTCCGAATGCCCTGCGATATTCAGCCGGTCATTTACCACAACATGGCCCGCGCGGTCGGTTTCGGCTCCCAATAACTGACCGAGAGGTGAGGGCTTCACTCCTGCCGCCCACAGTATCACGGTTGCGTCGATCCTTTCTTCCCCGGCATAGACCGCTCCGGGCTGCAGGTTAGTTACGCGTGTATTCGTGCGGACCTCGACGCCCAATTGTTCCAGTTGTCTTTGAGCGCTGGCGGAGAGATCTTCAGAGTAGCTAGGCAAGACCCGCGGTCCGCCTTCGAGCAGAATCACGCGAGCGCGGCGAGGATCGATGGCACGAAAGTCCGTCGAGAGCACATGCACGGCAATCTCGGCGATAGCGCCGGCGAGCTCCACACCCGTCGGTCCTCCACCGATCACGACAAAATTGAGGGGGCATTGGCGCCCTTCCAATACCGACTCTCGCTCCGATAGCTCAAAGGCCAGCAGAATGCGGCGGCGAATCTCGGTCGCGTCCTCCACCGTCTTTAGCCCGGGAGCAAGCTGGGCCCATTCCTCATGACCGAAGTAAGAGTGCGTGGCGCCGGTGGCGACGACCAGGTAGTCGTAGGGCACTACGTCGCCTTCTTCGAGGTGGACCAGACGACGTTCCAGGTCGAATCCGACCGCGTTTCCGATCAGGACTTCAACGTTCTCTTTGCCGTGCACCGCCCGCCTAATGGGCGCCGCGATATCTGCGGGCGACAACGCAGCCAACGCCACCTGGTAGAGAAGAGGTTGAAATGTGTGGTGGTTTTTGCGGTCGAGGATAGTGATCTGAAGATCGCCCTTGGCCAGTCCCAATGCGGCATTAAGACCTCCAAAACCACCGCCAATCACGACTGCCCGGAGACGCTGCCTTTGCCCGCTGTTTTCCATGAGCTTTTGATGTCCCCAATCATCCGGAAGTGACCGAAAGTAACTACTAAGTAGCTGGCCTGATTGCCTCTACGTTAGCTCCATGCTACCTTTCGCCAAGCTAAAACTGCGAAAGTGCGTAGTGCGCCCCGAGCCCGGCGCTGGTGAATGAGAAATCGCGCCACCCAGCGTTCCCGCCCGGCGAAACAAGGATAGACCATGAACATCGATGATCTGCTCCGAATAGCAATGGAGCGCAAGGCTTCCGACTTGCACTTAAAAGTCGGCAACTTCCCGCATATCCGCATCGACGGCGAACTGGTTTCGCTTACCGACCAGCCCCGCATCTCCGCCGAAGACATGCTGAACATGGCTTTCAGCATGATGTCGAATCGGCAAAAGCAGAAGTTCAAAGAGACTGCGGAACTGGACATGGCATACGGCGTGGCCGGCCTGGGACGCTTTCGTGTGAACGTCTTCCAGCAACGCGGCAATGTGGGCCTGGTGCTGCGCGTGATTCCTACCAAGATTCGAGTGCTTGAAGAACTTTATCTCCCTAAGATCATCGAGAAGATTTGCGAAGAAGCCCGCGGACTGGTGCTGGTCACCGGCGTTACCGGTTCGGGCAAATCGACTACGCTCGCGGCCATGATTGATCGCGTAAATTCCATCCGGCCCGAGCACATCATCACCATCGAAGATCCTATCGAATTTCTGCACCGCGACAAGCGGGGGTTCGTCAATCAGCGCGAAGTGGAAGTCGATACTCCGTCGTTCGCGTCGGCTTTACGCGCCAGTCTGCGTCAGGATCCCGACGTGATCCTGGTGGGCGAAATGCGCGACCTGGAAACCATCTCCACCGCGCTGCATGCCGCCGAAACCGGTCACATGGTCTTCTCCACGCTTCACACCCTCGATGCAGTTGAGACCATCAACCGCATCATCTCCGTCTTTCCACCGCCGGAACAGAAGCAGGTTCGCATGCAGCTTGCGGCGACGATCAAGGCCGTCATTAGCCAGCGGCTGGTCCGCAAGGCGGATGGCAACGGACGTGTGCCTGCAGTGGAAGTCCTGATCTCCACGGGTTTCATTCGTGAATGCATCATCACGCCGGAAAAGACGAGGATGATTCGCGAAGCGCTCGCCGCCGGCACATCGCAATATGGCATGCAGACCTTCGATCAGTCGCTCTACGACCTCTATCAGCAAGGCCTGATCACATACGAAGTCGCACTCGAAAGCGCGACCAATCCCGACGACTTCAAGCTCAAAGTGCAAGGCATCGGTTCCACCGCCGATGCTGCCCGCGAGCAGATGGAAGCCGCCGGGTTTGGGAGGTAAAAGTGCTTCAATGAATTCGTTTCGTTTCTGTTGTGGAAAACGACGGATGTCAAGGCCGCTGCGCGTAGTGACGACGTGAGAAAGTGTGAAATATCCTGGAGCTTCAAATTCCCTGCTTCAGCGAATTTTGCAGCGAATTTTTCGCGCATGAAGCCCGAAAACCTCAAATTGTGCCCAAAATCCGCGAAATTAGCTCCGCTCTCAGGGAACGTGTCAGGGATTCCAGGGAATTTCACGCTAACTCTCCGGCAAGATTAGAGTTACAAGTACTTTCCCGCGAGTCTGAATACCACTGGCAGCGAAACAACAGGGAATCCCGGACCTTGCCGTGCGGTGACCTCTTAAATGAGGAGGCTTCGCCTCCATTCAATTTCCACAGAGTTTTTCCGCAGCCTCTTCAGTCGTGCCAAATTAGGACTCTTCTGAAGTCGGTGCCCTGACACAAACCTGAAGAACTGCAAAGCCGTTACGACCGTATTCTCGAACAGGACAGCCCAGCTTTTAGCGACTTAGGAACTACTGCAGCACGACTTTGTCATCTTTCTTCAAGCCGCTGAGCAACTCGGTTTTCGCGCCGTTGGAGATACCGAGAGTGACTGCCACCTTGCGCTTTCCATCCTTGCCTTTGGGGTCTGGAACCTCAACTGAAGGCTTTTTGTCCTTGTCGTAGATGACGGCGTTTTCGGGAATGATGAGCACACTGTGGTGGTCTTCAAGAATGATCTCGGCGTTGGCTGTCATCAATGCCCGCAATTCGCCACCGGAGTTATCGATGGAGACACGCACCTGAAACGTAGTCACATTGTCTTTTTCGACGCCCATGGGAGCCATCTTCGTGACCTTGCCGCTGAAGCTCTTGTCCTTGAACGATTCAACCTTAATGCGCGCCGGTTGACCGAGATAGACCTTCCCGATGTCACTTTCGTCCACTTTGCCATCGACATAGACCTGCTTCATGTCTCCCAGCGTCATCACCAGCGTCGCGGAAGATCCGAGGACCAGAATGGAACTCACGGCATCGCCAACTTCCACATCGCGCGATAACACTTCGCCATCGATGGGCGAGACGACAGTTGCATAATTGAGCTGCTCTTCCGAACGTGAGAGCGCAGCTTTGTACTGCGTTACTTGCGCTTGCGCCTGCTTCACTTTCGCGACATTGATCGTCAATTGCGCTCCCGCAAGATCCCGTTTGTTGACGGCCAGTTCGTAATTTCGTTGAGCGTCGTCCAGTGCAGAGGCCGAGACTACACCCTGCGAGGCCATGGTCTTAGCGCGTTCGTATTGGCGTTGCAAGGTAGGAACATCCACACCTTGGGAGTCCACCTTGGAGCGCTCTACGTCAGCTTCGGCGGCATGAAGATTGGCTTCGGCAGCGGCAAGCTGCGCTTCATCGCCACGAACCTGCGCCTGAAGTTCTTCCTTATCCAGTTCGGCAAGCACCTGACCTTGCTTCACGTGGTCGCCGGCATCCACCAGCAGCTTTTGCACGATGCCGCTGGCTTTCGACTTCACTTCCACTTTGGTAATAGGCTCAATCTGCCCGGTGGCAACTACGCTCTTGGCCAGGTCTCCTTGTTCGACGCTGGCGATCTTGGTTGGATCGATCTTGGTGTTGCTGCTGGTCGCCTTGGTGACTATAGTGGCGACCGCGAGCACCACCACCACGACGCTGCCAATCCACCAGATTCGCCGCTTCTTTTTCTTATGATTACCGTTCGCCACTTCGCCTCCGCTCGATCAATGCTATGGCCTCATACGCGAGTACTCGACCTGAGGTTCCGAAATCCTTATTCGGTCTTTACTTTGCCGTCCCAGACGCAGAGATACCTTGCACCTTAGACCTGAAAATCACTTCAAAGTAAGCACTAACCCTAAAATTAAACCCACAATTCCTTGAGAAATCAGAACTGCCTGCCTGACGACAGACGCTTGCCAGCCTTGGTTTCAATGACTCCTTTAAGGCGCGATATGTTCCCTCCGCTGCGATGCTAGACTAGCCACGAATGGCGACCCTGGTGCTCCTCCGCATTCTGGTGGTCGTGTTGCTGGTGGCCCTGAATGCTTTTTTTGTGGCCGCCGAATTCGCCATCGTCAGCGTTCGCGACACTCGCATCCAGCAGCTCATCGACGCGCGCCGCACCGGCGCTCGCACTGTCCAGCGCCTGCAACAGCATCTCGACGATTTCCTCCCGGCCGTGCAGTTCGGGGTAACCTTGGCCAGCCTGGCACTGGGTTGGATCGGCGAACCCGCCATCGCTCAACTGCTGCTTCGCCCCCTCGCCGGACTTCCTCACGCCCTGGTGTACTCACACACCGCCGCCGTGGTAATTGCATTCACCATCATCACCTACTTCCACGTCATCATGGGTGAACTGGTTCCCAAATCTCTCGCGCTGCAGCGGGTGGAGCAAGTGGCGCTTTCCGTGGCCGGGCCGATGGATGTGTTCATCACCATCTCGCGCCCACTCCTGCACCTGATGACGAACTCGGCGAATGCCGTGCTGAAGCTGTTCGGATCGCGCCTGATGCGAGAGGGCGGCATGCATTCTCCGGAAGAGCTGAAGCTGATCCTCACCTCCAGCCGCCGGCTTGGCCTGCTTCCACCTGTTCAGGAAGAGATAATGCACCGGGCCTTAGACCTGGAGAACATCACGGTGCGCGAGATCCTGGTTCCCCGCCAGAACATCTTTTCCCTGCCCGCGGACATGACTCTAGAAGACGCGATGGCGCGAGTCGTCGAAGACCAGCACTCACGCGTTCCCGTTTATGATCCCAAATTGGGTAAGGAACACATCGTCGGCGTCCTCTATTCCAAAGACTTATCACGATTTATGCATCTGCGCTTGTCAGTACGAGCGCGTGCCTTGCCGCCGGACATGATGCTGCGCGTGCGGCATATTATGCGTGATGTACTTGTGGTGCCCGAGACTAAACCTGTACTCGATTTGCTGGCGGAGTTTCGCGACCGCAAGCGGCATCTCGCTATCGTCGTAGATGAGTACGGGTCCACAGTGGGAATGGTCACCGTGGAAGACGCGCTGGAGCAGATCGTAGGCGAGATTGAGGACGAGTTCGACATTGCCGTGCAGCCTCGCTTGCTCGACACTGGAGCTCTCATTCTGGAGGGAGGCGCCAACATTCGCGATCTCGAATCCCATCTTCAGATCCGCCTTCCGCGCGACGAAGGCTTTGAAACTCTGGGAGGATTCATCATGTGGAAGCTCGGACGCCTTCCGCAGACTGGCGATACTGTCCAGTTTGAGGGCCGCCGCTATAGCGTTCTCCAAATGCAGGATCGTCGAGTACTTCAAGTAAAGGTTGAAATGCTCGGCCCGCCTCAGCCAAAAGTCGAAGAACAGGCGTCTTTGTTCAATGAGACATAGCTCCGGCAGCAGGAATCGACTGCTATGATGCGCCTGCTTGGATCGCGCCTTTTATACACTCTGCCGGTACTCTGGCTGGTGGTGTCGGTGGTGTTTCTTCTTATCCACCTGGTACCCGGCGATCCCATCGAGGCGATGCTGGGCGAAGGATCTGCCAGCGCCGACGTCCAGACTGTCAGACATGCCTACGGATTGGATCAGTCGATCGGCACACAGTACCTGCGCTACTGGAATGGCGTGCTCCACGGTCGATTGGGGCAATCGATCCGGCTGAATCAGGATGTCGGGCGCGTGATCTGGGAACGATATCCTTACACGTTGCGGCTTACCTTAGCTGCGCTCGCAGTCGCGTTGTTGCTCTCGATTCCCGCTGGAGTTCGTTCTGCGCAACGTCGCGACCGTTGGGACGACCGTCTGCTCAGCGTGGTAAGCCTGTTTGGGCTCTCTTTTCCTAATTTTGCACTGGGACCGATTCTCATCTTGTTTTTCGCCATCAAGCTTGGTCTGCTTCCCGTTTCGGGCTCCGGAACCTGGGAGCACCTGGTGCTGCCGTCGATCACTCTCGGTGGAGCCTTGGCGGCGATTCTCACACGGATGGTCCGAACAGCGATGCTGGAAGAACTCGGCCAGGACTACATTCGCACCGCACGCGCCAAAGGATTGAGTGAGCGCACCGTGGTCTATAAACACGCGCTGCGCAATGCGATGATTCCGGTGCTCACCGTCGTAGGACTGCAATTCGGATCGCTGCTGGCCGGCGCTATTGTTACGGAAACCATCTTCTCCTGGCCGGGCATTGGACGCCTCACCATCACCGCTATCAACAACCGGGACTATTTTCTGGTCCAGGGCTGCATTCTGGCCATTGGACTCACTTACATTGGGGTAAACCTGCTTACCGACGTCTTGTACGCCGTGGTGAATCCGCGCATCCGGCAATAGCCCTTATAGCCGCAAATTATTTGCGAAAGACCGCCGTAAGCATCATTCCGAAGACTTCCAAATGCTCTAATCGGCCAACCAACATAGGAGCGACGCGGAAATGATGCTCTTCGAGACGCAGTCCGAATCGTTCCACGATTTGCGTCAGCTCCCCGAGCGTGAGCTGATGTTGCTGGTAGTTCAAATATGATTCGGGCCGGAGTAGATGATTCAGCCGCGCGAACGATCGAAACGGGCGAGGATGTCGATAGATGAACTTTTCGAGTTCCCGCAACCAACTTCGGCGGTTAGGTACCGATACCAGCAACATTCCGCCGATGCGGACTGTCGAACACAGCCGTGTAAGGAGTCGTTCCAGTTCGGGAACAAACTCGAGCACCGACGTGCACACCACGATGTCGTAACTTCGAGCCTCGTACTCGCCTTCACCTGAACTTCCCTGAAGCCATTCCAGGTTGATTCTTTCGTCCTCGGCTGGGAGTTGAGCGCGCGCTTTCTCTATCATGGCTCTCGATGTATCGACGCCGGTAACTCCGACTCCAAGTTCCAGGAGGTCTTTGAGCAGCACCCCACCGCCGCTACCGAAGTCGAGAACCTCGATTGCTTCTGGCTTCCGGCCAAGTCGATGCAATTCCTTCGTAATCA
>Ga0307475_10000848_pt1 | contig 18308 bp, 16 predicted proteins | sample atmos_gasesECM1C_FD_203317 | JGI IMG/M metagenome (GOLD analysis project Ga0307475, IMG submission 203317) | Hardwood forest soil microbial communities from Morgan-Monroe State Forest, Indiana, United States - atmos_gasesECM1C_515 | ecosystem: Environmental > Terrestrial > Soil > Temperate... | reverse complement strand
CAACCAAATGATCCCCTCGCTGCATCAACACCACATCCCCAGAGCGCATATTCTCCAGCTTATCCCTGCGAATCAACGCCACATCGCCCGGCCGCACCAGCGGCAACAGGCTAGTGCCTCGCACATGTATCGAGGTACGCCCACGCCTCTTCAGCGCATCAGCAATCCGCTCAGCATCAGCTTTGCGGCGCTCCCCGCTACCCGCCCGATTTTTTCTGCGTTCTTCGATGACCCATCCAGAATCCAGCTTTGCCCAGTCGCAGTCAATGAACCCCAAGTCCCAGTTGCCCAAACCCCTATTACCTACGAATCCCCACGTACTTTTTGCAGCCGGAGTGTGCGTTATAGAACAGCCAAACAAGGCCCCGAAAGCTCAACATATGGATGGAGTTGCAGGGGGCCTATGCAAGAAAAGCCAATGTTGAATTCGCCCGTAGAAGTCCAGAGTATCGCCGCCGAAGAATTCGCCAAGAAAGCTATCAGCCGCTTAGATGCCGCGCACGAGGCTCGCCAAGCGCTGAACAGCATGCTGTCCGAAGCCGTAGAGCCCGACTCGGATCAAATTGAACGCGATAGGCGGCGATTCACCGCACTGGTTGCCATTTTCAATCGCAAGGCCTTGGTGCGGCAGGATAACTAAATTCTGAACGCAACGATACGCCGAACACGAGTCCGGGCTCGATAGGACAGAGGCCTCCGTTCCCCGCTTGCACCATTTGCTACCTCACAACTACCCCGCAGATTCGAACCCTCCAAATACTTCTGTTATTCTAGAGCCCTACTGACTTCATCAGAAGGCGCGCTGTTCCGCTGAGAACGCCCCGCCATTATTAGCCAAGAGAGGATTTTCGCCATCGTGACGACGTCCATGCATCTGCCTCAAACCCAAACCTCCAAACGAGCATACAACTTCAACGCCGGCCCCGGCGCGCTCCCCCTCCCTGTCCTCGAGCGCATCCGCGAAGAGCTCCTCGACTGGCGCGGCAGCGGTATGTCCGTCATGGAAATGAGCCACCGCTCCCCCGAATTCGAAAGCATCATCGCCGCCGCCGAAGCCCGCCTGCGCAAGCTCATGAGCATTCCCACCGAATACGCCGTGGTCTTCCTGCAAGGCGGCGGCAGCATGCAGTTCACCATGGTGCCCATGAATCTCTGCCTCCCCGGCAAGCCTGTCGACGTTCTGCACACTGGGATGTGGACCGCTAAAGCCATCGGCGAACTTAAAAAAGGCATCCTCCACAACATCGCCGCTTCCGGCGAGCCCGAAAAATTCGCGCGCCTCCCCCGCCAGAACGAAATGAAATTCTCTCCCGACGCTTCCTACGTGCACATCTGCACCAACAACACCATCGAAGGCACGCAATGGAAAACGCTCCCGGACACCGGCAGCGCCCCTCTCGTCGCTGACATGTCTTCCGACATCGCCTCGCGCCCCACCGACGTAAAAAAATTCGGCCTGATCTTCGCCGGTGCTCAAAAAAATCTTGGCCCCAGCGGCGCCACCATCGTCATCGTCCGCAAAGATCTCGTCGAGCGCGCCGACAAAAATCTCCCCACGCTCTTGCAATACCGCACGCACATAAAAGAAAAGTCCCTCTACCACACTCCGCCAACCTTCGCGATCTACGTCGTCGGCCTGGTCCTCGAATGGATCGAAGCCGAAGGCGGCATCCCCGCCATCACCAAGCGCAACGACGCCAAAGCCAAGCTGCTCTACGACACCATCGAAGACGGCGGCTTCTATTCCTGCCCCATCGAACGCGAATCGCGCTCCAAAATGAACGTAGTCTTCCGCGTCGCAGGCGGCGACGACTCCATCGAAAAACAATTCGCCAAGGAAGCCGCGGCAGCCGGCCTGGTAGGCACCCCCGGCCACCGCTCCGTAGGCGGCATGCGCGTCTCCCTTTACAACGCCGTCACCCTCGAAGCCGTCCAAGCCCTCACCACTTTCATGCGCGAATTCCAACGCACCCGCGGCTGAACTGCGCCCCTCACAACGCGCCTCATGCGAGTCGCTGCCATCTACGACATTCACGGCAACCTCCCAGCTCTGGAAGCCGTGCTTCAGGAAATTCGCCACGAAAAAGAAAAAGTTGACCACATTGTCGTGGGCGGAGATGTGCTCCCCGGTCCCCTTCCTCGCGAAACCCTGGATCGTCTGCGAGATTTAGACCCGCCCGCGCACTTCATTTATGGCAACGGTGAAGTCGCCGTGCTCCAGCAAATGGCCGGCAACGAACTATCAGCCGTACCCCAAGCCTTTCGTCCCATAATCCGCTGGACCGCACAGCAACTCCATCCCGAGCATCAACACTGGCTATCCAGTTGGCCAAAAACACTAACACTTGAAATCCACAGCCTCGGCTCCGTCTTGTTCTGCCACGCCACCCCGCAAAACGAAAACGACATCTTCACTCGCTTAACACCCGACGACCGCCTCGTGCCGCTCTTCGATGGAGTCGCCGCCGCAACAGTCGTGTGCGGCCACACCCACATGCAATTTGACCGCACCATCGGCCACACCCGCATCGTAAATGCCGGCAGCATTGGCATACCCTTCGGCGAACCGGGTGCCCACTGGCTGTTGCTAGGCCCCGACATTCAGTTCCGCCACACAACATACGACCTCGCCGCCGCCGCCGAATGCATCCGCAGCACCAATTATCCCCAAGCCCACGATTTCGCCGCCCGCAACATCCTCAATCCCCCAACAGAACAAGAAATGCTAGAAATATTCACCCGCGCAGCGATCCCCGCCAACGCCAAATAAAAAAGGCGCGAAGAAAAAATCTTCGCGCCCCCGTCTTAATCCAAGGTTGTCGAGCTGTATTCAATACTGTCCAGCCGTCAGCATCGCCGCAAGCTTGTCCACCCTTCAGCATCTCCCAAACTTGCCATCAATGTTCAGCATCTCCACAACCTTGTCATTTCGACCGAAGCAGAGCGACGCGTTTTCTTCCACCTTCGCTCCTGCGAAGGTGTCGGTCTGCGCAGTGGAGAAATCTCTCTTCGCTCTCTCACGCAGCCCCGCATATCTGAAACTTGCTATGACTCCGCACTCCCAGTGAGCCGCCTAATCGCCCAGCCGACGAAGAAGAGCACCGCGCCAGACGCAAACACCGCCAATCGCGGTGGGTTGTCCCACGACGGGTCAATCTCTTTCCCCACGTTGAGTACCGGCCAAAGCAAAAATGCTCCGGTTCCAAAATCCTGAATTACTTGTGCAGCGCTTGCCGGCACAGAAGAAAGGCTCTTAGGCGGAGGCGAATCGGGCCACTGCGTAACATTTTGCTGCGACAGCCCCACGCCCTCAGACGACTTGCGAAACAAAAAGATACCCTTCACCAACAGTGCGACGCCGCCTAAGGCAAAAATCAGCGGAGCGGCCGTAAAACGCCCTTCATAACGCGAAAAAATCCAGACGCATTCGGCTGCGATCGCCAGGCCCACGTACAGTAAACCACGGCGAGGGTGATATTCCAGATCGCCAGCGAAGTTTCCCAGAAAAAATTCGCGGATCGTCACCGCGCGAGTGTACCCTTCGGTTCACCACAATTCACGGAATAAAAAAAGGCGCGAAGGAAATTCCTTCACGCCCCACTACCGCACCAAACCGGCCCTCACGCCAAGTCGAACAACAACACCTCAGCGTTATCCACTCCCGTCAACTCCACGCTCTTCTCTTCAGATATGGCCGCCCCATCGCCCTCTTGCAACGGCGTGTCATTCAGCTTCACCTGCCCCTTCGCCACCTGAATGTAAGCGTGGCGCCCCGGTCGCAACTCATGCTTCACCGTGTCGTCCTTATCCAGAATAGTCGCGTACAGCGCATTGTCCTGCCGAATCTTCACCGAACCGTCCGCGCCATCCGGCGAAGCCACCAGCCGCAGTTTGGCTTTCTTCTCCGCCACGCTGAAGTTTTTCTGGTCGTACGTAGGCTTCAATCCGCGTTTCTCCGGATGCATCCAGATCTGCAACAAATGAAGCGGATCCTTCGACGGATTAAACTCGCTATGCGTCACGCCCGTCCCCGCGCTCATGTATTGCACATCCCCCGGCGCAATCACCGACCCATTGCCCATGCTGTCGCGGTGTTCCAGCGCGCCTTCCAGCACATACGTCACGATCTCCATATCCCGGTGCGGATGATTCGGAAATCCCGCTCCCCCCGCCACCCGATCGTCATTCAAAACGCGTAAGGTCCGAAACTGCACGTGCTCCGGATCAAAATAGTCCGCAAACGAAAACGTAAAGCGGCTGTCCAGCCACCCGTGATTGGCATGCCCTCGCTCATCACTCTTGCGAATCTCAATCATCTTTCCCTCCTCAAACCGCTCACATAATAGTCGTTATAACGATAATTGTCAAGAGCTCCATATTCCCCTCAAAACACTCCCTTTTCCCCGTCCCAGACTCCGGGTGGCCTACCCTTTGCTGTTTTTGCAAAGGGTGGGTGCTTTTTCTCCGGACGCCCCGGGTTCGCATTTGAGTTGTGTTATGAACCCGGGGTCTTGGGGTTTCTCTCTCGATCCGCTCTCCAGTTCCTCCACGTCCGAATTCACCCCAACACCCCCTTTGGTGTAAAGTGAATGCAGGCACCTGGTCCGGTGTCTCCGAGGTTTTGCATGGAATCCGCTCCGTCCGCCACTCAATCTAGAAAATCAGAGGGTTCCGCCATACCCCGCGAAACGCTGACCATCACCGACAATCGCACCGGTAAGAATTACGAAGTTCCGATCGTCAACGACGCCATCCGCGCCGCCGACCTGCGCCAGATCAAAGTCGATGCCGCCGATTTCGGCATGATGAGCTACGACCCCGCCTTCAACAACACTGCTTCTTGCATCAGCAAAGTCACTTTCATCGACGGCGACGCCGGCATCCTGCGCTATCGCGGCTATCCCATCGAGGACCTCGCCGAAAAAAGCACCTACCTGGAAACCGCCTATCTACTCATTCACGGCGAGCTGCCCGACGAAGCCCAGCTGAAAGATTGGACCTACCACGTAACCCATCACACCTTCATCCACGAAAGCATCAAAAAATTTCTCGACGGCTTTCATTACGACGCCCATCCCATGGGCATGATGATTTCCACCATCGCGGCGCTCTCCACCTACTATCACGACGCCAAAGACATCTTCAATCCCGAGTCCCGCAAAAAGCAGACTTACCGCATGATCGGCAAAATGCCCACCATCGCGGCTTTCTCGTACCGCCACTCCCTGGGCATGCCTTTCGTCTATCCCGATAACGATCTCAGCTATCCCGGTAATTTCCTGAACATGCTTTTCCGCACCACCGAAACGCGCTACCGCCCCAATCCCACGCTCGAGCGCGCCCTCGATGTTCTTTTCATCCTGCACGCCGACCATGAACAAAATTGCTCCACCAACACTATCCGCGGCGTAGGCAGCTCGCACGTCGATCCATATTCCGCCACCGCTGCCGCCATTGCCGCTCTGTACGGCCCGCTCCACGGTGGCGCCAACGAAGAAGTTCTGCGCATGCTAATGGAAATCGGCTCCGTCGATAAAGTTCCCGAATTCATCAAGCGGGTAAAAGCCGGTGAAGTGAAATTAATGGGTTTCGGGCATCGCGTATACAAAAACTATGATCCTCGCGCGCGCATCATCAAGCGCGTGGCCTACGAAGTTTTCGATCTCATGGGTAAAAATCCGCTCCTCGAAATTGCTCTCGAATGCGAGCGCATCGCTCTCGTAGACGATTATTTCGTCAAGCGCAAGCTCTACCCCAACGTCGACTTCTACACTGGCCTCATTTACCAATCCATGGGCTTCCCCATGACTATGTTCCCGGTGTTATTCGCCATACCGCGCACCTCCGGCTGGATAGCCCAGTGGGAAGAGATGCTGCTCGACCCCGAACAAAAAATCGCGCGTCCACGCCAAATTTATCTTGGCTACGACACGCGGCATTACGTCCCCATCGACCAACGCCAGGAACCGCAAGCTCCCGCGGCCCAGCCCTCCACAAAACGCAGTTGATTTTCCAGCCCCAATCTCTGACAACGGCCTCTTTGTAGGCTGCCCAACGGGACCGTATCTTTTTTGAATACCCGCTGGACGTACCTCTCGACATGCTCCCCTCTCCGCGTATAGTTAACTAGGTGAGAAGACTGCCATGAGCAAGGTGACCAATCCAGCCACGACCCCATCGGCTCGACGACGAAGCCAGCGCGTATTAGTACAGGTTGGTGTGCGCATTCGCGGCGCCGATTCGCAAGGCAAGCCCTTCGAGGAAGAGGCTGTTACTCTCGCCATAAACGCGCACGGCGCTCTACTTTCCCTGAAACATCGCCTGACCAGTGGCGCCAAAGTAAAAATGAAACACAACATGACCGAAGAGGAACAGGAGTGTCATGTCGTATTCCTCGGTCATGTCCGTGAAGGCAAAGCCGAAGTTGGTCTGGAATTTTCTGAGCCGCGCCCAACATTTTGGCGCGTGGCATTTCCGCCCGAAGATTGGACCCCAAAAAGCCCCGAAGCTCGTACCGCTCAACGCTCCCGCTTAGTCGAAAAGTAATTCTCAGCGCGTAGCGCAGCACTCGCCAACTTGATAATTAAGCTTCACTAATGAATCGGAAATTTAGTTCCCGCGCTATTTCGCGAACCTCATCACTCTGACAAAACCTTTCTGACCACGTCGTTCACGACCTGTGGATTCGCTTGTCCCTTCGTAGCCTTCATCACCTGCCCCACAAAAAACTTAAATACCCCTTCATTTCCACTCTTAAACTTCGCCACATTCTCCGGGCTTTTCTCGATTACTTCACGCGCGGCCCGCTCAATCGCCGCTGTATCTACCGTCTGCGCTAAACCTTCTGCGGCAATAATATCCGCCGCGCCGCGCCCGGTTTCAAACATTGTGGCAAACACTTTTTTTCCGATGGCCGCGGTAATGTGGCCGGATTCCACCAGCTTCACCAGTTCACCCAGCGCCGCCGCCGAAACCGGACTCTCTTCAATCTGCTTTCCCGAATCGTTCAATCTGCGCAACACTTCCGTCTGCATCCAATTCGCCGCATTTTTCCCGGACGCGCCGCCTTTGGCCACCGCCTCAAAATAATTCGCCAGCCCCGCGCTCGTCGCCAGAACTTCCGCGTCATAAGCCGTAATCTTGTACTCCGCGATGAGCCGTGCCCGCTTCGCCTCAGGCAGCTCCGGTAAGCTGCGACGAACTTCCTTCCGCCACGCTTCACTGATGTGCACCGGCAACAAGTCCGGCTCCGGAAAATACCGATAATCGTGGGCCTTTTCCTTGGAACGCATCGAAACCGTGCGCCCCTCGCTCACATTCCACAAGCGCGTTTCCTGAATAATTTTCCTGCCGCCCTCCAGCACCCCAATGTGCCGCTCAATTTCAAACTCCAGCGCTTTCTGCAAGTAGCGGAAAGAATTCAGATTCTTGACCTCCACCTTCGTCCCAAAAGCATTCGATCCCCGCGGCCGCACGCTGACATTCGCGTCGCATCGCAGCGACCCTTCCTCCATGTTGCAATCGCTCACTCCGGTGTACAGCAAAATCTGCCGCAACGTCGTGAGATACGCATACGCCTCGGATGGCGAGCGCATATCCGGCTCGGATACGATTTCGCTCAACGGCGTTCCGCCCCGGTTGTAATCGATGTACGCCTTGGTGCTCGATTCCGCAAAGCCTTCGTGAAGATTTTTCGCCGCGTCCTCTTCCAGGTGCAGCCGCGTAATCCCCACGCGTTTTCTCCCGCCCGCTTGTTCAATTTCAATCCACCCACCCGTCGCCAGCGGCAATTCATATTGCGTAATCTGGTAGCCCTTCGGCAGGTCCGGATAAAAATAATTTTTGCGCGCGAACCGCGAACGCTCGTGCACCGTGCAGTTGATTGCCAGCGCAGCCCGCATGGCCATCTCCACCGCGCGCCGATTCAACACCGGCAAAGTCCCCGGAAGCCCCAGGCACACCGGACACACATTACTGTTCGGCGCATCCCCAAACCGGTTCGCGCACCCGCAGAAAATTTTGCTTTTCGTCAGCAGCTGTACATGCACTTCAAGCCCGATGACCGGCTCGTATTTGGCCAGCACTTCCGGCGCAATCGTTGCTGTCTCAGACGCGGATTTAGCCATATCGAAACAGGAATTATAGCATCCCGCCGCAGCAGCACTTGCAGCAGGCCCGTTGCAACAAGCGAGAGTGGGGGCACTCGGCACTGTTTGGGTGGAGTGAGCCACTATTTCACTGCAGTTTTTGTTGCTGGTGTTGAGTTATGAGCTCATACTTCGGCGCTAAAGGAGGAGGCGGTCATGGCCAAAATACCGCCAGGGATTGGAGGAGATCCAAATCGTGCCGCGCATTGGCCAACAGCACTCGCCTCGCTGGCCGCGGGCACTGCGTTCCTTGCGCTGTGGTTCTGGTTGCTACCGCCCTGGCTGGGCTTTCAAGTTGACATACCTGGCGTGGCACGCTGGCGCTGGATTGCGGCCGTACCTGCTGTTCTGGGTTTCGCGGTGGCCCTAAGGTGCATTTGGGATTTCGGATGGACGGGACACGGAACTCCCGTGCCGATTGCTCCGCCGCGGAGGCTTGTGGTGGTGGGATTCTACCGACATGTCCGCAACCCGATGTATGTGGGGTTCATCGTGGGCTGGTTGGGTCTGTGGGTGATCTTTGGGCGGGCGAACTTGGCTGCGCTCACGGTGGCGTTCGTGGCCGTGGTGGGAGTAGCTTTTTTTGTGCGGTTCTATGAGGAACCCACTCTACGAAAAATGTTCGGCGCGGACTATGAAGAATACCGCAAGAATGTTCCGCGCTGGATCCCGCGAATACACGCCTGGCACCAGTGAAGGGACAAGATTTTCAGCGAACACCGTGTGAGCTGCATCACGTTAAATAGGTTTTTGCAAAGGGTGGGGGCTACTCGGCTACAAGAGCGTAAAATTCATTCCACTCAATCAGCGGCCGCCATCCTGTGGCCTGTTTGACTCGACATCCCGCTCAAGCCTTCGACCAGCTCCGTTGGGAAGAAGTCGCCTCCCGCTCCTCGATGCCATTTTGGCTGCACGGTAATGCGCCCGAAAGCCTGCGCCCACTTACTCTCAACACCTAGCGCCATCGCGTATGGCAAGTACTTCTCGAAAAGCTCCGGCGTCTTCTCGAGGCGCGCGATGTGATCTTTTTCCACTCGCTCCAGGAAATCCACAAACCCGCGCACCTTGCCGAGCGCTCGTGCGCCCGCAACCGACCTCGCGGGCATAAAAGAGCCGAATCCCGCAACAATCAGTGCCGTGAGAATGCCGCTTAATACCCATGTGTACCAGGGTGCGCCCGGCACCGGAACAAATCGTCCCAGCACCGCCAGCAGCATCCCCATTACGATTCCCGCGCCCACATACAACTGTCGCAACCTGTCCGGGCGACCCGTATAGTAGCCGCCCGCCACCAACGCATCGAAGATGCAGTCGCCAAGTTCCGTCTTATGAAGATAGAAATAATTTTGCGCTTCCGACAACGTGACCACTGGCCTCGCCTCGCCTTCCGCTTCCGAAAGCGCCCGCAAGCGTGGGTCTCCATTCACCATCGCTTGCACCTTGGCGAAAGTGGCTACGGGGCCGGAATTCCCCGCTCCTTTTTGCAGGCGTGACAGCGCATCCGTTAACATACGCAAAGGATTCGTCGGTAGGAAAATGGCGCGCAGTACGGCGTTCTCGTGCGGCTTCAAACTGGCCCATTCGCTCGGCTGCTTAATCATATGGAACACGTAATCCTGCTTAGCCTTTGGCCCAAGTTCATTGCTGCAGTCGCTCATCTCAATCGCCAAATAGCCTTTCACGGAGAGGTCTACGATCGTGGCGGTGAAGTCGCGCGGAGACACTGTGTTCGCCAGAAGCGCGCCGCATTCCGCGGGACTGAGGTTCTCCGGCGGGTCGTACTGAACGGCGGCCGAGTCCTCTTCCGGGTCGCCGCCTCTCGTCCAAGCCAGACAGAACATATACAAAGCGGCGACGACCGGTATCAGGAACGGCCAAACAACCAGCAAGAAAGGCACGACCATCACCTTCGTTTAAGGGTATCCATTATTCTTAAGGCGTGTGCAGGAGATGTTAGGTTGGGGCAATAATCAAGTCAACGAAGAGAAACAGATTGCCCGCTAAGTCCCGATTTTGCTGAGGCAAGTCAACAAAGCGCAGGCCTCGCAAGCTACCCGGGCACGCGGCACAAACATTGCCGTTGGGCGCATTCCCGAATCGATTATGCTCATCCGCAGCCAAGTGGTTTTTAGCTGCCTTACACCACTCAGACCGACGCGATGCTACGCTGGCCGCAACTTGGACCTAACGCTTGTTTAATCCGTTAACCTGAAAAGTGAAGTGCTGCTTCAAATCACTAACACCAGCTATTGTCCACTCAAGCTGTCCGGTCCGATCAGAATTGCTTTCTCGGTTTGATTTTATCTCAGCGAGAGTCCGTAACAATCGATAGGCCTGGGTGGACCGCGACTGGGTCAGCATCCCGGTTGCCGGTGCCATATCTGAAACAAAAAAGGAGAATCCGATATGAATGTTCCTTGCCTGCTTAGAACATCCGTCGCACTGGCTCTATGCCTGCTTCTGGTGCTGCCGGCTTTCCCTTAGACCGGCGGACAAATCGGCCCCAGCAAAGGTGAGATCGTCGGAATAATAGTAGGCGCGGCTGCAGCCATTACGGTGGTTGGCATCCTCATCTATCGTGAGACTCACAAGCATCCCTCCATCACCGGTTGCGTTGCCATCGGTACTGACGGCCTTAACCTGAAAAATGAAAGGGACAAAAAAATCTACACCCTGTCTGGAGATTCCTCAGCTCTCAGAGCTGGTGAACGAATTGCGCTAAAGGGCAAGAAGATCAAAGACTCAGGCGGCAAGCCCTCATTTCAAGTCGAGAAGCTCACCAAAAATTACGGCATGTGCAATCCATGATATTTGAGGGGCCTAGTTTACATGGCAGTGGAAAGCTTCGAATCTAGAAAAACAATCTAACGCATTCGTCGAAACTGACCCGCTACCCAATCGGCAATCCGTTAGGAAATTGCGGAAACGTTGGGCCTCAGCGCTGGGGACATGCGCTCCGCCAGGAACAATCCGCCAAACAATAGAGCCGAGTAGCACACATCTCCGGTGAGTGTATTCCAAAAAAGCGGCATTCCCGCCGCATAACAAGCCATCAGACCCGGAAATGTCTTGGGATAGGAATTTAAGAACGCCCAGGCACCGAAATTGGTGATCACAAAAAACTGTATCGCGCCCAGCACTACCGCTCCACCGAGGCGTACAGCGCTGCGCCGCTCCCGCAGCCAAAAACCGACAGCTGTGCTGATCAGAAAACTGGCGTACACAACCGGCATCAAAATATGAAAACCAACAAAAAAGTCGCCGGCCAACATCGCCAGCAAGGGAACCACAAATGCCATCGCTCGATTACGGATCACTGCTCCCGAAAACAGCGCCATGGCCCCAACCGGAGCCAGATTCCACGGATGCGGAACGATGCGCATAATCGCCGCGAAAAGAATCATCCCCACGATCAACATCGTGCGGAATATGGTTTCTTCATGCTTTGCTGCTTGCGGATTCATACGCTTGGCACTCCTTCTCCATTAAAAGATCACAAAAAACAAACGAATCTCGTTCTACACGCTCGCCCACTCGAAAGCGCACCGCATCTTTAAAAATCGGACCATCGAAAGCAAAAGTATGAAATTCGCCGTTCTCGCCGCAACAATCCACCTGCGCTGGCAAATCCGCGAAGAACGAAGTATCCAGCTCGCGCCCCGCAAAACTGCGATCCAGCAACTTGGGATTCACGCAAACAGCGATGGAACGAAACCCCTGTGCATGAAATGAATCGATCAGTTCGCGCGAATCTTGCTTCCAGATCGGAAAGAGCGCCGTCATTCCGATGCGCGCGAGGTTTTTCTCCCGGTAAGCGCGCAAATCTTCCAGAAAAATATCGCCGAACGCTACTTTGCGAACTCCATTTTCAAAATGCGCGCGCAACGCCGCTTCCATGCGCTCTTCATAAATCGAATTTACGCATCCCGGCGGAATAAACACTTCTTGCAGCGGCAGCCCGATACTCTTTGCTTGCCGCTGCAACAGCTCCCGCCGCACGCCATGCATGCTGATGCGGTCATATCCCTCCGTGACAGTAGTAAGCAGCGCCACAACCCGTACCCGCGGATCCTGCAACAGCGCGTGCAACGCCATAGCGCTGTCTTTCCCGCCGCTCCAGCAAAACAGAACCGGCTCTCGCTCGTCCATCAGTCCCGACCCTTGAAGGTGTAACGCATGCCCACGCGCGCGTCGCGTCCGAGCGCCGGATAGCCCAACGCATCTTGATATTGCTTATCAAAAAGATTTTGCGCCCGCGCGTACAACAAAACGCCGTGCCCAAGTTCGTAGTGCCCCGCAATGTCAAAACGCGCGTACCCCGGATTCCTTGTAAGTCCCAGCCCCAAAAAACCCGAATCCGTGCGCACTCCCGTGAAGTACCCGCCGATGGTCACACCCACGCGCCGCCACAGCGCGTTCAGCGTGAGCGATCCAGAATTTACCGGCCGCCGCAAGAGATGATTCCCTGGCTGTTCTGAGGGATCGAAAACGTTTGGCGCTTTTAATACCCGCGTGTCGTCATAGGTGTAATTTCCCGCCACGTTGAGCCACCGAGTGAATTTGGACTCCCCGCTGACGCTGATTCCCCGCGCCAACGCCCGATCCGTATTAAAGAAAAATCCAAACCCACTAGCCGGTACTCCCGGAACTATCACTCCGCAACTATTGCCCGTCGGATTCGTAGTATCGGGGAGACAAAACGCGAAGCTGACAATATTGTAAAAGCTGTTGTAGAAATAATCCGTCGTCAGCCGCACGCGATCATTCAGCAGCTTTTGTTCGAGCCCCGCGCTCCAGTTCTTGCTTGATTCCGGCTTCAACGATGGATTCCCGAAATCGCCAAAATTATCGCCTAACGTCTGATCAAACCGCGGCTCTTTAATCCCCTGACCATAAAATGCGCGGAACAACGTGTCACCAACCAGCCCGACGCCATACCGTGCCACCACCGAACCGCCAATCCGCGGAACGACCCGTGTCCCAAAATTCGCGTTGGCCTCCGCGCGCCCGCCGAAGTTCAGCGAAACCCGCCGCAGCGGCCGGTAACGAAAATCCAAAAACCCCGCCTGATTATTCCGCCGCGCATGATTCACGTTTACAGTGGATAGGAACGCGTTCTCCACTTCATATTCGTACCCCGCGGTCGCCCCAAAATTGGAGAGCAGATAACTGCTCTGCGCGCTGACATTGGCGCGGTTGTACTGAAACCGGCTGTCGCCCGTGAAGTCACAGAATTCTGCCGTAGGCACAGAAGCAGGATTCGCTTGCGGACAGAACGCATTGGGATCGGTTGCAAAAAAACTCTGAATCGGATTGTCGTTGTGCTGCCGCGTATACATCTCACCACCGCTGATTTCGTGGTGCCAGTGCGTCCCGGTAGAAAAATCCCAGCGCGCGTTGGCGCTGAAAATGCGCTGGTCGTATTTCTGGTGCAAACTTGGCGGTGTAAATATTGTTTGTCCCGGAATGCCCGCGTTGCTGGTGTTGTTCCTCAGCGTCAGGCGCAGTTGATTCGTTTCGCTGAAGCGATAACCAAAATTCCCCGAGAGCGTGCGATTGATGAAGCTATTGTTCGGCCCTTGCCCGTCGGTCTCCAAATAGGAACTCGCGGCCGAGTAGTCAAAGTTTCCCAGCACCCCGCCAACCTCAGCTCCCCCGCGCGCCGTAGAAAAACTTCCGCCTTCCGCAAAAACGTTCACTTCCGGAACGCGCGTCTCCCCGCGATGCGTAAATAGTTGAATCACACCGGAAACCGCGTCGGTCCCATAAATCGCGCTTTCCGCTCCGCGAACGATTTCGACTTTATCGATGTTGTCGAGCGTTAGGCTGGAAAAATCAACTGCCCCGCCCGGCGGATTGATCGGCGCGCCATCCACCAGCACTTTAGTAAAATTAGAATTCCCCCCATTCAGAAAGACCGAAGCGGTCCCTCCCTCCGCGCCAGTACGCCCAATCGCAACACCAGGCGCGAATAGAAGTGCATCAGCCACACCCACCGATTGGCGCGCCTCAATTTCCTCCCGTGAAATAATCGAAACCGGCGCGGTAGCTTGCTCCAGCAACGTTGGCTCCGCTTCCGCAGTCACCACCACGCTGGAAGACAAACGCTCCAGAGTAAGCCGCGCACTCAAAACGTGCGATTCTCCCGCGCCCACATCCACAACTTCTTCGACCGGGCTAAACGGCGCTCGCACAAACCGCACATGATACCGTCCAGCAGGAACTGCCAAGCTATAACTGCCGTCCGCCTTGGACGTCGCCGCTGCTGCAACTCGGCCTGTATCTCCTTCAAGCGTCGCAGTCACAACCACGCCGCCAATTGCGCCGCCGGTAGCGTCCACAATCGTTCCGGAAATCGCAGCATCCGCGGATTTATTTTGTGCCAGTGAGGAAGTTTTGCAGCTCAGAAAAACGAATAGCAGAATAAAAAACCGAAGAAATCCACGTAGTTTCATTTCATCCTCCACTCCCTCTCGCGCGGGAGCTCTGAAGGTTGTCCTTCGCGAAAAACTCTCGCGCAGGTTGCGGATTTCGCCGGTCTCCTGGCTTGGCGGCACTAACGGCTCCAGGCCTTCCCGTAACGGCGCCCACCTGAATGAGCAACTCGCCGCAGTGGCCGGAAACCTAAATTCCGCCTTACAGTCGCGCGGCGGCGACGGCTTATTTAGTTAAAGAAAAAATCTCATTAACTAACCGTCTTCCCGAGCGCGAAATCCGCGGTGATTGTGGTGGGGCACAAAGCCCGCTACGGGTGACATGTTTTGCCGCGGCAGTAATTACCGCAGCGCTAAGTTGCCCTAAGCTACAAAATCCTCGTCGCGAAAACTTTGTCCCAAGATCGTTCTTGCAACATCGTCGCGAAATCCTATCGGCTTTCGCGATCCGCCACCACATTCACACGCGGCCTCCCTGACGGACCCAGCTCCACGCTCAGTGGCGTATGAAAAACCTGTTCTAGCAATTCCCGCTGATACACAACTCCCGGCGGCCCCACGCGCAAACACTTTCCCCGCTGAATCAGCACCACCTGATCGGCATACTCCCCCGCAAGATTCAACTCGTGCGTCACCACCACCACCGTGTAGCGATTTTCCACCGCCAAGTGCCGCAATCCGTGCAGCAAATCCACCTGCGCCGCAATATCCAGATGCAGCGTCGGCTCGTCCAGCAATAAAAGTAACGGCTGCTGCGCCAACGCCCGCGCCAGGATCACTCGCTGCTTCTCGCCGCCGGAAAGCTCCGCCATCCAGCGATCACTCAGTTCCGCTGCGCCCACTTGCGCCAGCGCATTCCTTGCCACCGCAATGTCCGTCGCATTTTCAAAACGCAACGCTCGCCCGTGCGGATGCCGCCCCTGCAGCACAAATTCCCATGCCCGCGCGGGAAACAGCAGCTGACTCTCCTGCTGCACCATGGCAATCCGCTGCGCGCGCGTTCTGGCGGTAAGCGAATGCGTCTCGAAACCGTTCAGCCGCACGCGCCCAGAAAGCGGCTCCAGCGTGCCGGCGATCAACTTCAGCAACGTCGATTTGCCGCTGGCGTTCGGACCCAGGATGGCCACAATTTCGCCCGCGCGCGCCTGAAAGCTCGTCGCTTCCAAAGTGAACAGCGGAGCCTGCGTGGGATTAGGCGAGTACGCATAACTCACCTGCTCCACACTCAAGCGCGCATCATTATTCGCGCGCGATGCTTCCCCAGACGAACGCAAAGCCCCCATTGCAGTCTGGCGCGCCACCATACTCACGCCATTCTCCTGCGCAGCAAATAAATAAAAAGCGGCGCCCCCGCGAGCGCCGTCATCGCCCCCACCGGCAATTCCGCGGGAGGCACCACCGTACGCCCAATCGTATCCGCAATCACTACTGCGATAGCTCCGCCAAACGCCGCCGTCGGCAGCAAAACGCGATGATCCGATCCAAAAATCTGGCGCATCACGTGCGGCACCAGCAATCCAACATAACCGATCGACCCACTCACCGATACTGCCAGCCCGGTAAGCAGCGACGCCGCGATGTACACCACCAGCCGCACCCGCGGAAGATCCACGCCCAGATGCATGGCTTCTTTTTCGCCCGACAAAAGCAAATTTAAATCCGAAGCCGTCGTGTAAATCGCTCCAGCGCCCAACAGGAATCCAATCCACAAAATCCAATACACACTCGATTGCAGTGACGTGGAAAGATTGCCCATCAGCCAGTACGCCATCCCGCGCAAATTGCTGCCCGTCTCCGAGGTCATCAGAAACATAATAATCGCTGCAAGAAATGACCCGGTGATGACGCCCCCAAGCAGCAGCGTGGTGCTATCGATTTGTCCTTCGCGTCTCCCCAAAAAATAAACCGCGGCAATCGTCGCCGCTGCTCCTAAAAAAGCACCCAGCGGCGTGAGCAAATCCGCCACCGTAGGCAGCATTGACAAATGCGGCGAAACCAGCAGCGCCAGAATCGCTCCCAAAGCCGCCCCATTCGATACTCCCAACACGTAAGGATCAGCGAGCGGATTGCGCAGCAGCGCCTGAAATCCCGTGCCCGCCACCGCCAGCGATGCGCCCACAAAAATTCCCAGCAAAATTCGCGGCAGCCGGATATTCATCACGATCAATCCGTAATCGCTCTTTATCTCGCCGCCATGATGCACGATGACCCGGATCAAATCGCGCCCCAGCGCAAATAGCGAAACCTCCACTGCCCCGGCTTTCAGCGCAATAATGACCACCACAAACAAAATTCCCGCCAGCGCCGCGCACTGCAGAAATAATCGCTGGATAGTCAGCGGGCGCATAGACATCCCGCATCCGCAACTGTATTTTCACCCACATTGTCCGGAGCCGGTTTCTCGACAAACGCCTCGGGATGCAATTTCTGCGCTAACTCTTCAATCGCCGTGACGATGCGCGGCCCCGGGCGGTTCACCGCTTCGCTGATTACCGCAAAGTTTCGCTCCCGCACCGCATTCAAGATCCGCCACGCTGGCCGCGTGGCCAGCACATCCAAATGTTGTGGTGTCGTTTCCGCGTGCGATTCAGCAAAAACTAAAACCTCCGGCTGCAAGTGCGCTACCTCCTCCAGATTTACCTGCGGCCAATCCTGCTTGGAATCGATGATCGAAACCGCTCCCGCCCGCCGCAACGCATCCGCAATAAACGTATCTTTACCAATCGAAATCAGCGGATCGGTCCACACTACAAACAGCACGCGCCGCGGCGGCAGCGCTCCAATTTTCTCTCGCAAAACATCCAGCCGCCGTTGCAAATCCTCCGCCAGCGCAGCCCCAGCCTCCGGAGCTCCAAGCACCTCTCCAAGTTTTTTTGCCGATGCCAAAATCTCATCCACAGTTCCCGGGTCGGTGGCATAAGAAGGAATGCCCAGCGCATCCAGCGAGTGCACCGTATCCAAAGTATTTAAATGTTTGGTCACCAGCACCACATCGGGCCGCAAATGCGCAATCTCTTCCAGACTCGGATTGATCGCGCCTCCAACTTTCTGTTTCTTCTGCGCCTCCGGCGGATAATCGCAGTAGTCCGTGTCGCCCACCAGCCGGTCTTGCAATCCCAGCGCATAAATCGTTTCTGTCAAGCTGGGCGCCAGCGAAACGATGCGCATCACCGGTTGCGGAATCCGCACCGTCCTCCCAGTTTCGTCCACCACCTCTCGAAACGTTTGCGCAGGCGCACCATTTTGCGCCCACGCCCTCGGGGCCGGCACAATCACCGCGAGCAACGACAGCAATAACACACCGGCAATGTCTATCACCTCGAAGCGCTTAGTGTGCCGCAACAATTCTCTCTCGCCTTCCCCCACAGAAAATTTTAGGACAAAAAAATGCCCCGCGAGAAAACGGGGCACTCGCAGCGCTCTTTCTCGCGAAGAGTGCGCACTCTCTGCGGCATCGGAGGGTAGCCTGGCTTACGGCTTTTTCAGCCGATTACAGTGGCGGGACCGCGGCCGATTTTCACGGCCTTCCCCGCTGCCCATGCCTGCAAATTGAAATTCGAGTGTATGTCGCACATCGCAGGTGTGTCAACGCGTGCAACAACGCGTGTAGATGCTCCAAGATAATGTCACCCCTTAACTGCAACGAGACTTTGTCACCCTATGAGGATGGTGACAATGAGTCAGAAAGAGTTTCAACGGGTGAAAGTAATTGAGAATGCAGTAGGCG
>Ga0307475_10000846_pt1 | contig 18323 bp, 14 predicted proteins | sample atmos_gasesECM1C_FD_203317 | JGI IMG/M metagenome (GOLD analysis project Ga0307475, IMG submission 203317) | Hardwood forest soil microbial communities from Morgan-Monroe State Forest, Indiana, United States - atmos_gasesECM1C_515 | ecosystem: Environmental > Terrestrial > Soil > Temperate... | reverse complement strand
CGCGATGATGGAAATTTCGCGGTCCATCAGCGGCAGCAGCGCTTTCTTGCCGATGAAGCGCTGGTAGCGTTCGTCGTCGGGATGCACAGCGACGGCGGTATCGCCCAACATCGTTTCCGGGCGCGTGGTGGCGACGACGAGATGTTCGCTCGTGCCGACAACCGGGTAGCGGATGTACCAAAGTTGCCCGATGCGCTCGTGGTGGACAACTTCGAGATCGCTGATGGCCGTCAGGCAGCGAGGGCACCAGTTGACCATGTAGCGCCCGCGGTAGATCAGCCCTTCGCGATACAGGCGCAGGAACGCTTCGAGGACGGCGCGATACAGCGCGGGCTCGAGCGTGAACCGTTCCCGCGTCCAATCGCACGACGCGCCCAGGCGGATCATCTGTTGCTTGATGACGCCGCCGCTCTCCGCCTTCCACAGCCAGACGCGCCGCTCGAATTGCTCACGGCCCAGGTCCTGGCGCTTGATGCCTTGTTTCTCGAGCATGCGCTCGACTATGAATTGCGTCGCGATGCCGGCGTGGTCCATACCCGGGAGCCAAAGCGTGCGCTCGCCGCGCATGCGATGCCAGCGCACCAGCATGTCAATCTGCGTGTGCTCGAGCATGTGGCCGATGTGGATCGAGCCGGTAACGTTCGGAGGGGGCAGTGCGATTGAAAATGTGTTTTCACCCGGCGTTATCGGGCCGCCGGGGCCGGAATTCTCCGCGCGGAATAATTGCTCGTCATACCAGGCCTTGGCCCAGCGCTCTTCGATTTCCTGCGGCTCGTACGCCTTGGGTATCTCGCGCGGCATGCGCCCCCTGCATCGTTGAAATTACGGTGGAGATGAATCAACGAATATAAGCGGTCGAAGCGAGGGGCGTCAAATGTGATGGAACCTACTCAACGCCTGAGCCTTTGAATCTCAAAGCACGCCATGTTTTCACTATCACAAGCGTATTTGCCGCTAGGAGGACTGCGGCCATGAAATCAAGGCTGATCCGCAATCTGCGATTTTCTCTCAACACTTGGCTAATCTCCGCCTCCAAATTGGGGTGCGTGACTAGCGATTGGTCATGTGACGCTCGATAAGCAGCGGTTAGCGCCTGATCAACAGCAGACTCCCACCTGTCGGGAAGAAAAGGCCCAAGCAACAAAATCTCAAATAGGGGGAGGCCAGTGAGGAGAATTACTAAAGCTGCTTTTTTTGTGGGTGATGATCGGAGCAATGGTCAATCCGAGAGCCAGCCGAATGCCTATTTGACTTTTTTCGCCAGCTCGCCCTGAAGCATGTTTTCAATCAGCGGCTTCAGCACACCCTTGGAAAGTAAATCGTGCAGTTGCGGCTCGAGCTTCTCAAGCACTCGGGCAACTACTGCGTCCACGGTGTCCTGGTTTACTTTGCCCGAGTCGGTGCGAGCGTCAGGCGGCATGAGGAACGGAATTTCGGCCAGCGCTTCGCGGTTCGGAGGCGGCGCGGTCGGAATGCGCCCGCCGTAGTCAGCGGAATCGGATTCGGGCGGCGCGGATTCGTGCGCCGGAGGCGCGAAGAATGAGTGGCCGCCATTAGGTGAAGTATCTTCCGCCAAGGGCTCTTCTGCCGGTGCGGGGATGAACGAATAAGCCGGCGCGGTGTCTTCCCCGCGCTTCCCGTATTTAGGCCGCGCTGATGGCTCGTCCTTCATGAGCAGTGGTTCTGGAGTGACATGCGCAGCGGCCGGTTCGATGAGCGCCGGATCCTTGCGTGAGGATGTCGAGCCAGCCTGATCAGCAATCAGTTCATGGCTCGTGGCGTTGCCCGCTTTGGAAACCGGCACCGGAGCTGGCTCGTGCGCCGGCTCGTGAATATCTTCTTGGATCGAGTCGTTCGCATCGACTTGATTTTCTTCGTGGCCGCCTTCCTGCACCACATTCTGCACTGCTTCGCGGACAACTTCTACCGCGTCGGTGAACCAGGATTTTTTCCTCGGCTCCTCGTCCTCAAAGGATTTTGCTCCCGGCTGCTGCTCCGAATTCGCGGACGCCGGCGAAGCTGCCTCCTCCACATGTCGGGCAATGGAGGACGACTGAGTCTGCGCTGATTCTGTACCCAAATGGCTGGCGGATGCATCCGTCGTCCCCGCGGCTGCTGGGGATGCCGAGGGAAGCGGGGCCATCATGTCCATCCAACTGCGCGTGCGAGGGAGCGTCGCAAACTCTGGCTCGGCCTCCTGCTTTATAACCGGCTCGTCTATGTGCCCCTGCACATCAACCGGTCCCGGCTGCGGCCGCGCCGCTGGAAGGAAGAAATCATTGACGGAGGAAGCAGCTTCGGGTTTCGGGGTGCTGGTGATTGCTGGCGCTGCATCATGCGCAACAGATGCTTGGTCGATCACTTCGTCCGGCACGTGGATTCGCCGTGGTGGGACATCGCGCTCAGAAGGGAAAATCGTTGGCGATGTATCACGACCGTAGGAGTACGAAGGTTGCGAAGCGACATTCTCCGGAATCTGGATATCCATTCCGGATTTTCGCCGCCAATCGTTCGTTGTCGAAGCTCCTTCGAATTCTTCCGCCTCTTCCTCTATCGTCTCCATCACTGGAGCTTTCGGCTCTTTTCCGGCCGCCGCTTCTTCGTCGTCCAGAGCACGCACACCTTTCCCGAAGCTGTAGATCGCCGCCGCTTCTTCAGACGTCGGCTCGGGGAATTCAGGCGCTGTCTTCGGTTCCACTTTCGCTGGAATTTCAAGAGCCGGCATCGGGGGCGGTGGAGGCTCGAGGGGGACTTCCCGGGCCTTCGCAAGCTCCGCTGCAACTTTCGGATTCTTTTCAAGGGCGGACATGACCATGGCAATTAACGGGTCTGGCGGCACAAACGGCTTCTTCAACACGCCGTCTGCGCCTACGCGTCGAGCTTCTTTTTCGTCCAGCGGGTCAAACGCGCCCACCAGGAGGATCACCGGAATATGGGCGAATCGCGAGTCCCTCTTCACAAATTCGCAAACTTCGTAACCGTTGCGCACCGGCATGAAGACATCCGCCAATATCAGATCGGGGTTCGCGTCAGGAATGCGGCGGACGGCGGCCTCGCCGTTGCCGACCGCAACGACTTTGATCCCGCGCTCTTCAAACGCCAACACGACCATCTTTTGGATGTTGGTGTTGTCGTCGGCGATCATAATTCTGGGCACTGGAATCCCCTCGCGGCGCGCTCAGAAAGCGACACGCCGAACCCGTTCACTACTACTATTGCTAGCATCCCCGAGGGGAGCGGTCAACGAGGACGAAGTACAGTGTTGCTACAGTTGTCAGCGGGGGGTAACCACCAGTCTTACCAAGGAACCATCTTGCGCAGGCCTTTCTTTTTCTTGCTGGTGGACTCGTCTTTGGGATCGGTGGCTTTGGGCGTGGACTGAAGCCCGGATTGGTCAGTCGGAGTGGTTGTCGGCGCGGATCCTTCAGGTGTGGTGGCGGAGCTCTGGTCGGGTGTTCCAACCTGACCAGTCGGCACTGTGCTGCCGTCCGCCGAGGGAACACTGGAAGTTCCAGTCCCCCCTGGAGGACTTGCCGGGGTCGCGTTGGCAGCGGGAGGATCGCTCGCAGGCAGCGCTGCTGCATCAGCCGATGGGGTAATGATCTGAACGCCTGCGCGCATGCCCGGTGTGCCTGCCCCGGTTGAGGGGCCCTGAGAAGCGACGCCCGCCTGTGCGCCACTTGTGTCGCCTCCCCTGCTGGAAGCCGCGCCGATAGCACTTCCGCTCAGCGACATGCCCGGCCCGCCCGACCCCGCCTTCAGAACCTCCGTGGCGGCAAAAGTATCGCTTGGGGGATTCAAATTGGGTTGCCCGGAATGCGCCGCAGACGAAACATCGGGACCAGTTTTGAGCATGCCAAGAGGCGAGTTGAGGAACCCCGAAAAAGCGGAATGATGCTCCTTCGCGTAGGTCTGTTCCTTTTGCATTCGGGCGAGCGCATTGGGATCCGGAGCGGGCACCTGCTGGCCCATGGATTTCAGGCGTGCCTTGGCCTCCGGAGCTCGCTTCGACAAAGGATAATCCCTGGCGATGCGGAAATAACACTTCGCGGCTTGCTCGGCCCAGATGTTGCGCACATCTTCGTCCTTCGTGCCTTGCTTCGTCTTCATATAAATGTCGCTGAGCATCCAGTAAGCTTCGTCGCTCTGGCTGTACAGTGGGTAGCGGTCGGTCACTTCCATCAACCGCGCGCCTGCGGCCCGCAGATCCTGCTTGCCATAATAGAATTTCGCGATCTTGTATTCCCCGTCGGCCAGCACCTCCTGCACCTCGCGGAGCCGCTGCTCCGCCTTCGGCGCAAGCGGGCTCTGCGGAAACTTCAGCAGCATTGCCTGGAGCTCATCTTCCGCGAGTTGCGCCTGCGTGGTGTCCCGGTCGGCCTTCTCCATCATCTTGTAATGCGCCATGCCAACCTGCATCTGTGCGTATGCGGCTTCGTCAAGGAACGGAAAAAATGTCTCGAAGTCTTTGTATTCGGAGATCGCCTGGGTCAGGTTGGACGTGCCGCCTTCTTTATAATACGAGTCGGCAATGGCAAGTTTCGCTTTGGCGAGATATTCGCTGTCCGGGTAGGTGTTGATCAACGTTTGAAGCGCCAGCCGTCCTTCGGTGTACCGGTTGTGCTTCAAGTCGGCCTGAGCGCGGTCGTAGAGGACCTTGTCGGGCTCGGACGAGCTGGCGAGATCTTCCTGCTGCTTTTTTGCAGCTTCATGCTTCTTGGTTGATTTCTTCTGCGCGCCGGCATCTATCGAGAAGCCAAGGAGTAGTGAGACACCCAGCGTAGCGATTAGAAACTTGCGCTTTTCTTTGAGGAACCCTGCCATCGCCGTGATTCGGGTCAGATGCATCCCCTTCAGACTTTTTGGCTCAGTGCTTCTGTTGCCAGCTTGCGCATCTGCCGGGAGGCGGCCGCTGGATCGGACTTGTGGAAGATCGAAGTCCCCGCCACGAACGTATTCGCCCCAGCCTGTGCCAGCTCGGCCAGATTTTCCAGATCCACGCCCCCGTCCACTTCAATCCGGAAAGACGCATTATAGCGTGTGCGCCATTGATTCAGCTGCCGAATTTTTTCGATCGCACCAGGGATAAATTTCTGCCCCCCGAACCCCGGATTCACCGACATCACCAGCACCGTGTCCACCTTATCGAGCACTTCCGTCAGCATCGCAACCGGCGTCGCTGGATTAATCGCCGCGCCCGCTTGCGCGCCGTGCTCGCGGATCATGGCCAGCGCCCGATCCAGGTGCACCGTGGCCTCTTGGTGAACCAACACGCGGTCGGCTCCGGCGCGCACGAATTCCGCAATGTATGTTTCCGGTTGCTCGATCATCAGATGCACATCCAGTGGCAGGCGGGTTGCCTTGCGCAGCGACGCCACCACCGGAATTCCGATTGAGATGTTCGGCACGAAGTGGCCGTCCATCACGTCCACGTGAATCACGTCGGCGCCGCCTTCCTCCACCGCGCGCACTTCGTCGCCCAGCTTCGCGAAGTTCGAAGCCAGAATGGACGGTGCGAGTTCGATTCGGGCGTAGCTCATCGAATCCCTGAGAATTCTAGCACAGCACCTGCTGCGATTTGTGACATTGGCTACACCGCGAAGTGAAAGGAACTCACGGCAATTGAGCCGAGGCGACGGAAACCAAACCTACTCGGCGACCTGCAGATCGATCCCCGCTCCCGCTTCCACGCGAGTACCACGGGCCGGAGATTGGCCTACCACCGTGCCGTGAGGAGTACCTAATACTGGAGAAAAAGTGAGTTTGGAGACTTTCAGTTTTGCGCCACCCAACAGTGATTCCGCTTCTCCCAGCGGCAGGCCCACTAGCTGCGGCATCACGTAAGCCGCGGGGCGCGCACCCAGCGATACGAGCATGTTCACGTGTGGGCTGGTGACGTCGCTGGTTCCGGGCGCGGGGTCCTGGCGGATCACCGTATCTTCCTCGGCACCGGGCAAATAAGTGCTTGAAATTTCGCCCACCTGCAACCCGTCGCGCAATAATTCGATGCGTGCCGCGCGCAGGCTTCTGTCTTCCAAGTGCGGGATGGTCGCTTTTCGCGGCCCCAGGCTGAGCACCACATGCGCATACTGTCCAATCTTCACGTGCATTCCGGCAGGAGGACTCTGCCGCACCACGCTGTCCACCGCGAGAGGGCTGTAAATGCGGTCCTCAATCCTCAGTCCAACTCCGCGTCCTTGCAGCACCTGCTGCGCCTCAACGGCCTTTTTCCCCACCACGTCAGGCATGGCCACTTCGCGCCCCTGGATCGCGAAGCGCATGGCCGTCAATGCGCTCAAGAACGCCACAGACGCAAGGACGAAAAGCAGCAGCGCCGTCCGGAAAATCCATTGCAGGCGTTCTTTCAGCGTGGCCATTGCGTCATTGTCCCTCGCCCGTCTCTGTTTCGCAGCGTAGCATGGGATGTCTTCGCTGAAAATCATGAATCTCTCGTAAGGATTCCAGCGAAGAAACCGTCCGCCAGAATCTCGCCCGGCGCGGTTGAGAATTGTCCATCGCCGTCGAAAAACTCTGCCGGAGCAGCTCCCTCAACAAGATGGGAGACAAGAGAGCGGGCGGCTTCGGAAGAAGATACACGGCGAAGCGTTCGGTCGCCCGCCAGCACTTCGGCGACAACAGCCTCATTCTCCTCTGGCTCGATCGAGCATGTTGAATACACGAGGCGCCCACCCGGCGCAAGCTGACCCGCTGCGCTCGTGAGCATCGCCGCCTGCAGCCGGTGAAGTTCAGCAAGCTGCCGTACCTCGAACCGCCAGCGAATTTCCGGATGCCGCGCGAGCGTGCCGGTGCCGGAGCAGGGAGCGTCCACCAGGATGCGCTGAAATCTTTCGCTGAATGGGAGGGCTTGCGTTGCATCGAGTTCCAGCAGCCTCACGTTGTGAAGTCCGAGCCGCCCGAATTGGTCGCGCATGGCCCGTAGCCGGTGCTTGTGACGATCCGCCGCGACCACCAGGCCCTTTTCTCCGGCAGCGCGTAGTAGCGGCGCCGTCTTTCCTCCCGGCGCAGCGCAGAGGTCCAGCACGTGGTCGCCCGCATGAACATCGAGCAGCAGCGGAATCGTCTGCGACGCCTCGTCCTGAATCGAAATCCAGCCTTTGCGAAATGGCTCCGTGCGCACAGGGCTGCCGCTGCTGACGGCGAATGCCGACCTCAGCAATTGGCCCGGCTCAATGTGTAGGCCGTCTTTTTCAAGCCTGCTGAAAATTTCCTCCCGGCGGTCTGGTTCATGCACCGCACAACTCAGCCGAGGCGCGCGGTTGTTTGCTATGAGCAGCCGGATCGTTTGCGCCTCACCGAAACGCGAGAGCCATCGCTCGACCATCCAAGTAGGGTGGGAATGCAGAATTCCCAAGCGCCCGGCACGTGTGAGGCCCGCAGGCACTAATTCTTCCGCGGGCTGCCCGGCGTCATCGGCCAGCCGGCGCAACACGGCGTTCACCAGCGTGGCCGCTGAGCTTTTCTTCGCGCGCTTCACCAGTTCGACCGATTCGTTCACAGCAGCGCGTGCCGGAACCCGCTCGAGAAACCGGAGCTGGTACAGCCCCATCCGCAGCGCGAGCGCCACCGGCAGGTCGAGCCGCGCCAGCGGTTTTTTCAGTTGCCGCTCGATCAGAAAATCGAGCAACCGTCGCCAGCGCAGCACGCCCAGTGTCAATTCCGTTGCCAGTGCCGCATCCGCAGGCTTTACAGTTGCGCCCAATTCTGCATGCAACACATCGCTCGCGTACGCCCCCTCGACTTCCACCCGGCGCAGTAGCTCAAACGCAATTTTCCTCGCTGCGCTGACGGGCATCACTACTGGCCGAATTTTTCGCCGGGAACGATTTTTGCGCCGTTCATGAATTCGCGATCGGTAACGCGGTTGCGCCCTTCCAGTTGGATGTGCTCGATGCGAAGCACCGTCGCGCTGCCGCAGATCACCAGCAATCCGTCCTCCTGTGTCGGGAGCATCATGCCGAGCATGCCGCCCGCAGCCACAGGCTTGAGAGGATTGCCCCAGATTCGACAGGCCGCTCCGCGGAATTTTGTGAATGCGCCGGGCCAGGGCTGCAGGCCGCGAATACGATTATAGATTTTCGGCGCGGGTAGAGACCAATCGATGCGGCCATCCTCCTTCTTCAGTGGCGGCGCGAGAGTCGCCTGTGAATTGTCCTGCGGCGTCGGGGAAATTTCACCGCGCTCCAATTTTCGCAATGTTTCCGCCATCAGCGGCGCCCCCGCTTCTGCCAGGCGCGCAGTCAATGCCTGCGCCGTCTCATCCGGGCCAATCGATGTCTCATGCTTCAGCAGCATCGGCCCCGTGTCGAGCCCGGCGTCAATCTGCATGGTGGTCAGGCCCGTGCGCGTCTCGCCGTTCACAATTGCCCAGTTGATGGGGGCGGCGCCGCGGTATTTCGGCAGCAGAGAAGCGTGCAGATTGATCCATCCAAACCGCGGAATCGCAATTAGCCCTGCGGGGATGATCTGGCCGTAGGCGATAATCACCACCACATCCGGAGCCACACCCTTGAAATAATCGTACGCTGATTCCGATTTGATTTTTTCCGGCTGGTAAACTGAGATTCCCGCTTCGAGCGCTGCATCCTTCACCGGTGAGCTCGCCGTCTGCTGGCCCCGCCCGCGCGGCCGGTCCGGCTGAGTGATCACGCCCTCCACCTGGAAATCTTGCTGCGCAATCAGATGCCGCAGCGTAGGCAGGGCAAACGCCGGGGTGCCGCAGAATACAATCTTCAGAGGCACGGGCGTCCTACCACTCGCCAGTTTTCTTCAGCTTGCGGATTTTTCGTTTGATCATGTCGCGCTTCAACATTCCTAAGTGCGCGATGAAGAGTGTTCCATTCAGATGATCAATCTCATGGCAGAAAGCGCGGGCCAGCAATTGCTCACCGCGCATGTGGAATTCCTTTCCGTTGGCATCCTGGGCCCGCACGGTGACGTACTGCGGCCGCATCACGTATCCGCGGAATCCCGGCAGCGAAAGGCAGCCTTCCTCTTCGCGTTGCTCGCCCTCGGCATGAATAATTTCCGGGTTGGCACAAACAATCTTGGCTTCGGGATTTTTGCCGTCGGTCACATCAATCACTGCGAGCCGCAGACTGATCCCGATTTGGGGCGCCGCCAGCCCCACCCCGCGCGCCGCGTACATGGATTCAAACATGTCCGCGACGAGTTTCTGCAATTCTTCATCGAATTTGTCCACCGGCTTCGCAGGAGTCACTAGGACCGGGTCGCCGAACTTCACAATGGGATGAATCATCTCGCGTATTCGTCCTAGAAGTCGTCCAGCTGTTTTTGATAGCCGTCGAAATTTCTGCGCGTTTCCCCCAGCGAGTCGCCGCCGACTTTTTCGAGAAACGCCCCGGCCAATTCGAGCGCCACCATCGCCTCGCCCGCCACTCCCCCGGCCGGGACAACGCACACATCCGACCGCTCGTAAGCGGCTTTCACGGCTTCCTTCGTTTTCAAATCGGCGGTCAGCAGCGGCCGCCGCAATGTCGAAATCGGCTTCAAGTATCCGCGAACCACGACGTCCTCCCCGTTGGTGATTCCCCCTTCAAGGCCGCCTGCGCGATTCGACGAGCGCGCGAATCGTTTTCGCGCGGCATCGTAGCGGATTTCGTCCTGCACTTCCGAGCCGTAGCTCGAAGCATTCGAAACCCCGTTGCCGAGCTCGACTGCTTTCACCGCCTGGATTGACATCACCGCCCGCGCCAACCGCGCGTCGAGTTTCTCATCCCACTGCGCGTGGCTGCCAAGCCCGAGCGGAATGCCGTGTGCGACCACTTCGAAAACTCCGCCCACCGAATCGCCTGCGCGCAGCGCGTGGTCCACCTCAGCTTTCATTTTCGCTTCGGCTGTCGCGTCCACGCAGCGCAGCGGTGATTCCAGATTTTCGCAGACCGCTTCGATTTCTTCCCACGTTGCTTCACGCTCCACGCGCGCGTGGCCCACTGCGATCGTATGGCTCAGCACCGCCGCGCCGAATTCGCGCAAAAGCAACTTTGCAAACGCTCCGGCCGCTACACGCGACGCCGTCTCGCGGGCCGAGGCGCGCTCAAGAACGTACCGCGCATCGTGAAAATTGAATTTCAGCGCCCCGGCAAGATCCGCATGCCCGGGGCGTGGCGCGGTTAGCGGCCGCTGCGCGTCGTCCGCCCCCTGCGTGTCCTCCACCGGCAGCGCCTTCTCCCAATTCGCCCAGTCGCGGTTCTCGATTCGAACGGCGATTGGCGCGCCGATAGTCTGTCCATGACGCACGCCTGCAAGGATGTCGGGCTGATCCTTCTCGATCCGCTGCCGCCCGCCTCGCCCGTATCCCAATTGCCGCCGGTGAAGTTCGCGCCGGATGAACTCAAGATCAACGGGCACCCCAGCCGGCAGCCCGGAGATCCAGGCCACCAGGGCTTGCCCGTGAGATTCCCCCGCGCTCACAAATCGCAGCATCTTCCTCCACACCCGCCGGCGACTTTCATGCTTGCGTTCTGCATGCTTCCGGCAGCAATACACAAGCGCGCAATTCTACCGGACGCTTCCTCGCGCGTAAAGTCGCGCCGCGTGAGGTCTGTCGCGCGGATGATTGCTTGACGCCGTGCGCAGCGGACGTTAGGCTTCCGGGGACTCGGCCCATTCCCTGCGACCCGAGTCCCACACGATGCTCGAAGCCAGCGAAACCCCCACGCTCCCCTCCGTTCTTGGGGACGCGCTCAAGCGCCAGATTTTCGCGTTGCAGGACTATACGCTGCTGGTCCTGCAGTCGCTCAAGACTGCCATCACGCCGCCGTTCTATTGGGCGGACACGCTCGAGCAGATGGACTTGATCGGCGTGGGTTCGCTCCCCATTGTCGTCATCACCTCGTTTTTTATCGGCGGCGTGATGGTGCTACAGACCGCCGCGCAATTCGAGCGCTTCGGTGAGACGGCGCTCACGGGTGACGCCGTGTCGCTCGCGCTGGTGCGTGAACTCGGGCCGGCCATTACCGCGCTGCTCGTGTCGGGGCGCAACGCTTCGGGCATCGCTTCCGAGCTCGGCTCGATGGTCGTTACCGAGCAGGTGGACGCCATGCGCGCACTGGGCACCGACCCAATCCGCAAGCTGATGACCCCGCGCGTGATCGCCATGCTCACGATGCTGCCCCTGCTTGTGGCCGTATTTGATTTCGTGGGTCTGATCGGCGGATTTGTCGTGTCCTACTTCACATTGCGGCTCGGCGCCATCCAGTTCTGGACGCGCGCCATTCACGCCCTGGAATTGGGCGATCTGGTTCAGGGTGGCACAAAACCAATTATTTTTGGCCTGATCATTGCGACCGTCGGCTGCTACCAGGGACTCCGCGTGAAGGGTGGCACGCAAGGGGTGGGGCGCGCGACCACCACTGCCGTCGTTGTTTCTTCTGTATTCGTTCTTGTCGTGGACTTCTTCCTTGCCCGCGTGCTCATATTCTTGTTTCATAAATAGAATTTCAGGCCGCCGCCGGTGCGCGAAAATCGCGCGCTGCGAATCCTGCGCGTTTGCATCTATAATCTCCCGCATGGTGCATCCTCACCCGCCTTGGAAGCGGTCCGGGTTATGAACCTGATCGTACCGGGCGAGCCGCTCATCGTCTTCAAGGATGTGCGCATCGGCTTCGAAGAAGGCGACGTCTTGCGCGGCATTTCTTTCGAGGTTGACCCCGGCGAGACCAAAGTTCTGCTGGGCGAAACTGGCTCGGGAAAAACATTGATTATGAAACTGGCGGCGGGCTTGCTGCGGCCAGACGCCGGGCACATTTTGGTGATGGGCCACGACGTCAGCGAAATGCCCGAAAAAGAACTCCTCGATTTCCGCCGCCGCATCGGTTTTGTATTCCAGGAGGGCGCGCTTTTCGATTCGATGACGGTCGAGGCCAATGTGGCATTTCGGCTGCAAGAAGAACATGTTGCCGAAGAGGAGATCGACACGCGCGTGCGCGAGGCGCTGCGTTTCGTCGAGCTCGAGGGAGCGCTTGAGAAATTCCCCGCGGAGCTTTCAGGCGGCATGCGTCGCCGCGTTTCGATCGCACGCGCACTGGTGGACCGTCCGCCCCTCGTTTTTTACGATTCGCCGACTGCCGGGCTCGATCCGGTGACTTCGCAGACGATCATTACCCTGATTCTCCGCGGCCGGGATTTGCAGGAAGTGACATCGCTGCTGGCCACGCACCGCGTCCAGGACGCTTTCGGTCTTGCAAATTTCCGTTTCGACAAGCTGACCGGGCATGTCACGCGCCTCGGCGGTAACGGCGCGCGTCCAGATGCTCCGCCAACGAACGTCATGGTGCTACGAAACGGCGAAATATATTTCGAGGGGGCGGCAGAGGAACTGTTGCACTCTTCCGACCAGTATCTCAAGCAATTTCTGCTTTCAGCAGAGTAGAGTTCTCGTGCGGAATCTCTGAGGAGGAAAGGCGATGGCGCAACGAAAGCAATTGACGTGGACCGAGCTTCGCGTTGGATTGTTCGTGCTCGTGGGATTGTTCATCCTGGCGGTGGCGATCTTCTACGTAACCGGCGCAGGAATCCTGGGCCCGAAGTACCGGCTCATCACCTACCTGCCCGAAGTGGAGCAACTGACGCTGGGCGCGCCTGTGCGACTGGATGGAATAGAGATCGGCAATGTCCAGTCCATGACCGTGACGCCACATCCGCCCGATCAAATGCATAACATCACGCTGGTGCTCCGCATTGACAAGAAATTCCAGGACAACATCCGCACCGATTCGTACGCCAGCCTTGTCACCGAGGGCTTGCTCGGGAATCGCTACGTCACCGTCAAGCGCGGCCTTACCGGCACGATCCTGCCGCCGAACGGCATCCTTCCCGGCAAGGAAGAGGCGGCCATGAAGCAAATTGTCGAGCGGGGCGCCGACCTGATGCAGAACCTCGGCGCTCTCTCCGGAGACTTGCGCGGCATCGTGGACCAAATGCGCGAAGGCCAGGGAACGCTCGGCAAACTGATGAATGATCCATCGCTCTACAATCACATGAACGACACCGTCGGCCGCGTGGATGCAATGGTCACTTCCGTGCAAAAGGGGGAGGGGAGTGTCGGAAAGCTGGTCGCGTCAGACGAACTCTACGATAAGCTGAATTCGACGGCGACCCATGCCGAAAACGTTCTCGCCGCCGTTCGCGAGCAGAAGGGAACGATCGGTAAGCTGGTTTACGACCCAACGGTGTACGAGAACGCGAAGGGATTGGTCGAAAAGGGCAACGCGGTGCTCGATGACGTCCGCGCGGGCAAGGGTACCCTCGGGAAGCTGACAACCGACGACACCCTCTACAACAATGCGCGCGACGCTTCCGCAAACATCCGCGAAGCTTCTGCAAAACTCAATTCCAACCAGGGCACCGTCGGAAAGTTCTTCTCCGATCCTGCCTTCTACGACAACTTCACCGGCCTGGCCGGCGATATGCGCCTGATGGTCAGCGATTTCCGCCAGAACCCGAAAAAATTCTTGCACGTGAAAATGGCAATTTTTTAGCACTCATTCCATGAATCGGCCTCGTCAGGGCACGGCTTTTTACCCTGAGGTACGAAGGGCAGTCGTGCCGAAAAGTCATGGAAAAATAGGGGCTTTAGCCCCTGAGGTCTAAGGACCACTCAATAAAACCGGTTCGGGACCGCGGCACTTCACTCGCTTACTGCGGCCCCGCCCGGGTTGTGTTGTGCTTAGGACGAACCATATCCGCCCTTACCTTTGCGTGTGGCAGCAACGACGCAGAATTGCTCTGCCATTTCTTCGAAGGGCGGGAAACTCACCGCTCCCTCAATCGCTTTTTCTGCGCCATCGCGTTCACGCTTCGGTCTGTAGTCGGTGCACTCGCGCACAGGAAACGGGATCTCGCGCTGCGGATATGCATATCCGCAGAAGATCATCCGTTCGCCGGGCTCGTAGCCCCGCACGATGTGCGCGTAGACACAACCAGCGCACAGGGAAGGGCGCGGCACGGGCGCGGCCACTGGCACCGGCGCAACCGCCGGCACTTTCGGTGCGCTCACAGTCAGCCGCGGAAACTTCAGTGTGATCATCGCGAGTCCTCCTTTCCGCGCGCGCCATTGGCGCACGGCGATCCACGCAAACCTGAAGATTAGGAAAAAGATCACCGGAGGGAATGTTGTTGTGAAAACCATGTTCATCCCTCCCCGAGCGAAATGCCCGGACGCGTATTCCGCCCGATTCTGTAGCTCAGGCATGCCCTGAGCTGGCCGAATGGGTCCCGTCTCGACCGCCTCTGTCGAGACTGACCCGAGGCTTTTTCCCCAGCAATTCTCCGCGCTCTCTGCGTCTCCGCGGTGAGCGCCTTTTCGGTTTGGCTCTCTTCGCACACCCGTACTTATCTGCGTTTCGATCGAACGGCAGCGAGAACGCGGACTACGCCGCCCAGGTCAGTGATTGCTTATTGGCAAAGGTCTGAGTTAAAAAAATGGCTAGCGTGAGGGACTGGATCCGGTTCGGTCACAATCCCAGCGCTGCATCAGCACCGCTTGCTGTGGGAACGAGTTGTGAATGTCAGTCTTCATGCCGAACTTTCTCCAGCGTGCCAGATTCTAAACGACGTCCTACTATGACGCAACGATTTACCCTCGAGTTGCCTGGATTTCACCTTGAATGGCTTCTCTCGGCAGTCGAAACGCGATTTTCAGCCATTCCGAGTTTCGGATACCGTCGTGGGGGCGGAACTTCCGTTTCGCGTCACTTTCCGATAATCTGATTAGCTAGGACTTATGGCCCTAAGGGCGGTCGTTGTGGCGTCCTAATATTGCTGGCCTCTCATCAGGCCCTTTCTAAACCGCTTGAAAACGAATCCAAGAGCAACTGCCAAGACTAAGAGGCACACCCGGATCGTAATCCCTAGAATGCCAAATTTCAGCCATAAGAAATGGCCATGGTCGGCCATCGCTCGGAAATATTCACCCTTGCGTGCATACGCCAATCCTCGGTCATGGTACGCATCGACCAAATGCGCATTCAGGCGAATAGCCTGGTCATAATATTCGATAGCGCGGTCGTAATCGCCTCTTCGCGCGTACTCGACCCCCCGGTTAATAAGAGCCGCTGCATATGTCGGATTGAACTGCAGGGTCCGGTCGCAGTCCTGAATGGCAAGGGTATGCTTGCCAATGCGGGAGAACGCCAAGCCTCGGCCGTACAACGCATCGGCATCGCCGGGCGTTAACCGGAGCGCGTCATGGTAATCTCGAATCGCACGGCCATAGTCGTCCTCGTACGCGTACGCCCGCGCCCGGTCATAGAACGCCGCGGCAGAGTTGGGTTTCAGCCGGAGTCCCTGATCGAAGTCCTGAATAGCACCGTCATAATTTCCCTTCCGGGTGTGCGCTAGACCGCGCATGACGAGCACTTCGGCAGAGTTGGATTTCAGCTGGAGTGCCCGGTCATAGTCCTGGATGGCACGGTCGTAATCGCCCTTGCCCGCATAGGCGTTGCCCCGACCGTAGAAGACATCCCAAAAACCTGGATTCGGCCGCAGCGACTGGTCGTAGTCCTGAATAGCATGGTCGTAATTGCCCTTCCGCTGGAAGGCATCGGCGCGCCCGACGAGTGCATCCGCGTAGCCGGGATTGATCCGCAGCGTCTGATCATAGTCCTGAATGGAGTGGTCGTAGTCACCCTTGTGCGCATACGCCAGGCCGCGTGCGTAGAACGCATTGGCAAAGGCTGGACTCAGCCGCAGCGCCTGATCATAGTCTTGAATTGCGTGGTCGGAATCACCCTTGTGCGCGTACGCCAAGCCCCGGTCGTAGAGCGCGTTGGCAAGGCTTGGATTCAGCCGTAACGCCTGATCATAGTCAGGGATCGCGCGGTCATCATCGCCCTTGCGCGCGTAGGCCGCGCCCCGGCCGTGGAACGCATTGGCAAGGCTTGGATTCACTCGTAACGCGTGATCATAGTCAGGGATCGCGCGGTCATCATCGCCTTTGTGCGCGTATGCCCGCCCTCGATTATAGAACGCCTCGTCCGAATTTGGATTCAACCGTAGAGCCTGATCGGAGTCCTGAATGGCATGGTCGTAATCGCCCTTCTTCAGGTATGCCGAGCCTCGGTAATTGAATGCCTTAGCCAGATTTATTCCCGTATCCTGGCCAGACTGGATGAGGGCCGAGCATGCTTCGATGGCCCGGTCGGGATCATTCCCCCCGCACCGCTTCCAATTCTCGCCTCGCGTCTGGCCGTGTAGGACGGCAGACCCGCCCAGCAAAGCCATCAGCATGTTCATCGGCAGAACACACATGATTTGACAACCAACAACCATTCACTCTTTGCGCAATTTACCATGGCTTCTTCTGCATAGAGTTCTAAGTGCCTGATTAGCGTAATCACCGGAAACCAACCCAGCATCGGAGCATTCATCAATCAGCTTCCGGGATTTTGAGAAAAGAGAGCGTCTCAACAAACCGAGCCAGATTTTACTCGCTCGAAGGCGATAAACCCGCCGCCAGCTCGTGAACGCGCCGCAAGTCGAGTTTGCCGCTGCCCAAGTGCGGCAACTCCTCCACATGAAAAAATTGATTGGGGCGTGGCGTCCATAGATTTGGCAAGCCAATCTCCGGCAATCGTTCGAGCAATTTCTTTATCTCCTCTGGCGAAAGGGTATGCAGCACGGCCAGGCGCTCACCTTTTCTTCCATCAGGGACGCCGGTGACCACGAAGACCTGATCGGTCGCGCCCGCGAGCTCATGTAATTTCTCTTCCACCTTGATGTGCGGCACCATCTCGCCGCCCACTTTGCTGAAGCGGCTGAGGCGGTCGGTGATGATCAGGAAACCGTCCTCGTCTTCCGCGGCGATATCGCCGGTCACGTACCAGCCATCGCGCAGCACTTCGGCGGTCTTCTCCGGCTTGCCGAGGTAGCCCTTCATCACGTTTGGCCCGCGCACCAGCAGGAGCCCGGGCGTGCCGACCGGCAGCCGCTCGCCAGTGTCAGGGTTGACGATGCGCACGCTCACTCCCGGTAATGGGTGACCGATGTGCCCGCGTTTCGCGCCTACCTGTCGGAAGCCCGGCGCGCGAAAATCCCGCGTATTCACCGCGACCACCGGCGAACATTCAGTGCAGCCATAGCCTTCCAGCGGACGGATGCCGAAGCGATCCTCGAACGCCAGCGACAATCTCTCCGGCAATTTTTCTGCACCCACCATCACGAATTGCAGGCTGCCGAAATCTTCCGGCAAGCAGCGGCGGATGTACGCTTGCAGAAACGTAGGCGTGGCCAACAGAAACGTGACGCGATAATCGCGCACCAGCTCACTGACTGCTGTCAGATCGAGCGGGCTGGGATGATACGCCACGCCGATGCTGAGTACCGCCGGCAGCCAGAGCGTCACCGTGAAGCCAAATGAATGAAAGAAGGGCAGCACTCCGAGCAGAACGTCCTTGCGGTTCAGCATGAATGTCTGGCCCATCTGTTCGATGTTGGAAGCAATGTTGTAATGCGTGAGCATCACACCTTTGGGCTCGCCGGTGCTGCCGCTCGAAAAAATCACCGTGGCCAAGTCGTCGAGCGTTTTCGTCGATCCACCGCTCATCGCACGCTCCAGCCAATAGCCCGGCAGAAACCACAACAGCAGCGCAGCGATTTTTTCACTCAAGCGCGGAGCGGCCGCGGCCTCCTCGAGCAGGATTGTTTTCCCCGGCACTTTCAGCGGAATGCGTTCAAGTAGCAGCTTGGTTGTGATCACCGTTTTGAGCTTGCACTGTTGCGCGCAGGATTCGAGAGTTTCATTCGAAGACGTGTAATTCAGATTCACAGGAATCTTCCCCGAAAGCAGCGCCGCAAAATTCACCAGCGCTCCGGGAATAGACGGCGGCAACAGGATGCCCACCATTTCTTGTCCCGCCCAAATGCCACGCAATCGCCGAGCCAGCAAAATCGAAGCCAGCAGCGCGCCGCTCCATTTCGTGCGCGGCCGGCGCTTGTCTCCCATCGCAAATCGAAATGGATAGCGATGCGCCGTGCGAATCAGCGCGCGAGGAAGAGTCTGCAGCCGCGTTTTGTGATGGAGGTACGCGTCGCTCTGCAACTCTTGGACGACTTCTCGCACTTCGAACGGAGTGGCTGTCGCAGGCATCGGCTGGCCAAAACTTATCGTCACCGGATAGGGAATCGAGCGCGGCAGCTTCCACACGAATCGTCCGCGCTCGTAGCTGAAAATGCTGCCCCACACGCCGTCGAGATTCACCGGCACGATCGGCGCATCCACGCCTTTCATAATGCGTTCCATGCCGCGGCGGAAGGGAAGCAACTGACCGATGCGCGTGATCTGT
>Ga0307475_10000844_pt1 | contig 18355 bp, 15 predicted proteins | sample atmos_gasesECM1C_FD_203317 | JGI IMG/M metagenome (GOLD analysis project Ga0307475, IMG submission 203317) | Hardwood forest soil microbial communities from Morgan-Monroe State Forest, Indiana, United States - atmos_gasesECM1C_515 | ecosystem: Environmental > Terrestrial > Soil > Temperate... | reverse complement strand
TGGTGGATTCGGCGGCGATTCTAAGGTGCGAGTGCTCAGGCAAGACGTTGAACTGGTGCACCCAGTTGCCGAGCGAGTCCCGAAATGAGGGGAGGCTGATTCTACTGCGAGTTTTTTGTACGGTACAGGTACGGTGATTTCAGAAGGCGGACAAGCTGTTCATTATGGGAAGGATAGATTTGGTGGAGCTAGTCGGGATCGAACCGACGACCTCATCGTTGCGAACGATGCGCTCTCCCAGCTGAGCTATAGCCCCACATTGGGCGGTAGTTCGATTTTATCAGCGCACGATGGCTACCAGCCACTGGCTTCTCGCTGGCGGCCGAAAAGCATCGACAGCGTTCGAACTGGCAAGCCCAGTCGACGGAAGACCCATCGGACGCGAACAAGACCGAACTCGCCGCGCTCGCACAGATCGTGAACTTTGGCTATCTAGCAAGCAGTTTATTTCTGGCTTCCTCCAAGATCGAATGAAGTTGCGTCGATTCGGGGACGCCGCCCTGGGCGAAGTCCTTGCCGCCACCGCCGCGTCCTCCAGCTTTGGTTACTAGTTCTCGAAGAATCGTTCCCATGTCGGAACTCAAGTCCGCTGAGTGGGCAAACACCACCGCTGGAGAATTCTCTGATGAGCCCAACAGTGCGATGACTCCCGGGCTTCGAGTCAGCCTTTGAGCCAGCAGCTTTATGAAGACGGCATCGCGATCAGGGAAAATCTCGGCTATTAACTTCAGCCCCGGAGTTTCCGAAACCCGATCCAGCATTTGGGCTGCCTTCAACTCGGCAATCTCCTCGAGCAGTCGCACTTCTCTTTTCTGCTGGTGCCTCGCCTCATCCCGTTGCCGGGAGATGTTGACAGGCAAATCCGCGGGAGCGCATGGATACAGCGCCGCCGACTCACTCAGCAATTCGAAGTCGCGGCGAGCTGCTGCAACGGCCCGCAATCCGCAGACAAACTCCACGCGCACTCCCTGCTTCACCTTCTCCGTTCGCCGCAGAAGTAAGCCGCCGATCTGTCCAGTGCTACGAGCGTGCGTGCCTCCGCAGGCATTGAGATCGAATTCATGAATATCGATCAAGCGAATCTCGCCTGCGCGTTCCGGTAGCTTGCGCACACCCATTTGCTGTGCCTGCTCGCGGCTGACGTAATGAACGGCGATCGGCCGATCCTCGGCGATGATCTCGTTGGCTAACCGCTCCACTCGAACGAGTTCCGGCAGTCCGAGCGAGGGGACATCCAAATCAATAGTGGAAATCTGCTCGCCGAGATGAAACGAAACCGTTTTGGCACTTACCAACTGAATAAACGCGGCAGACAGCAGATGTTGTCCGGTGTGTTGCTGGATATGATCGCGGCGACGTTCCATATCGATTAATCCGCGAACGTCAGCACCGGGTGGAACTACTTTGCTCACACGATGCCAGATCTCTCCATGTTCGTCTTCAAACACGTCCTCGATAGCGCTCTCCAGCGGCACGCCAGATTTCGATTCCGTAATGAGACGGCCGGTATCAAATGGCTGACCCCCACTGGTGGGATAGAAAGCTGTGCGGTCGAGCCTGACTGCCCAAGTGGAATTGTTGTTTTGGCGAGTGAGTTCCGTTGCATCTAGAACCTTCGCGCGAAAGTCGGAGAGAAAGGAGTCGTTGTAGTAGAGACGCTCAGTCATAAAACAAGCTTCTAAGCTGCTAAGCAAAAACCGGGACAACTCGCACTGGTTTGTGTTGCTTGGCTGTCAGCTTAGTAGCTTAGGAGCTTAGCAGCTTAGAAGCTTGTTTTTCAGTATGGTCCGATGATTCCACCGATCTTGCGCTCTGCAGGTTTTGCCGCTCCGCTTTCGTTTGGCTCACGGGTGATTCCCATCGCTGGGGCTATGACGTCGATGTACTTGAGTCCCGTTCCGGTATTGAAGATCACGACTTCGTCTGCCGGTTTTAGGAATCCACTGGCCAGTAGCTTGTCGTAAGCGGCCGTAGCCGCTGCGCCCTCCGGACAGAGAAAGATGCCTTCCTCACGCGCCCATTCGAGCATGGAGGTGAGCATCTCCTGGTCCGATATCGCAATGGCAGTTCCACCGCTTCGACGAACGATGTCAAGGATCAGGTAGTCGCCATAGGCCTTTGGTACACGCAGTCCCGAGGCAAAGGTGCTGGCGTTTTTCCACGCTTCAGATACGCTCTTCCCTTCCTCAAATGCTTTGGGAATTGGGGCACAGCCCTCCGCCTGAATGGCAATCATTTTGGGACGTTTGGAACCTGAATCGAGCCACCCGAGCTGCTCGAGCTCCTCAAAGGCCTTCCACATGCCGATCAGACCGACACCACCACCAGTGGGATAGAAGATCGCGTCCGGCAATCGCCAGGAGAGTTGTTCGGCAACTTCAAGTCCCATTGTCTTCTTGCCTTCCACGCGAAAGGGCTCCTTCAGCGTGGAAATGTCAAACCAGCCTTCCGCCTGCTTGCGTTCATTTACGATGCGAGCGCAGTCACTGATCAGGCCATCGACCAAGGTGACATGTGAGCCATACGCTGTGCACTCTACAAGGTTCGCCTCCGGAACATCCCTAGGCATGAAGATGTGCGCTTCAATTCCGGCAGCCGCCGCGTACGCGGCCAGCGCGCCGGCAGCATTTCCCGCAGAAGGAATCGCGAGTTTTTTGAGTCCATAGTGTCGGGCCATCGTCACGGCCAGGCACAACCCGCGCGCTTTGAAAGATCCAGTAGGATTCGTGCCTTCGTCCTTGATCCACACATTTGCGCGCTTGCGGCTGGCGAGCATTGGAGTGAAACCCTCGCCGAGCGTGACCGGCTCGACATCGGGCAGTAGCTCGCGATATCGCCACATGCTGCGCGTGCGCGGGGAAATCTCCTCGCGGCTGACACGAGATCGGATGGCCCGCAGGTCGTAGCGTACCCAGAGCGATCCGGCATCTTTTGGGCAGAGGGTTTGGGCGACAGTGGCAGAGAGACGTTCGCCGCACTTTGAGCACTCGAAGTAACCGATGGGAGTACCTGAGACGGTCTTCAGGTCAGAGGACAGGGCCGGCACGGGCATATTTAAAGTGTATCAATCACAAGCTTCCTGGCGCGCACGTCAGGCCGGAGTCGAGTAGCAAAAGCGAGTTTTGAAGAACGGCGCTAAAAGATCATGCATCCCTGCATAACTATTGAGTAATCAAAGTTGTGAGAGGCTGGTGTGTCCAGCCGACAGAGATGGTTGTTCTGGCCGCAGAGTGCAAGACTTGCTCCGAGGCAACCTTTGCATCCGCGCAGAAGAACTTCTCGGGAGTCCACCATGTTGTCCAAATTATCGCTCTCTCTTCTGCTAACTCTTTCATTTTCATTAAGCTGTTTGGGACAAGTCGTGAGTACGGGAGGCTACGCAACGACTATGGGTCCAACGATCACGCCGATCAGCGCAGCGAATGCACCGCTGGTCGCGACTCCGGATGTGGCGCTGCCAGGCAGCGGTCCCGCAGTCGGCGCGCCCCTGGGAAGTTCAAATAGCAACGACAGCCGGGTTTCAACTGGACCGTCTGTCTATAACCCCAACGGTTTCGTTCCTGTTGAGAGCGCCGAAGTGGCCGCGACGAATGCGAATCCCGGAAGCCAGACCACTGTAAACAGCAGTAGCAATGCTCCGGCAAACAATCAGGTCTTCGAGTTTGGAGTGCAGCAAGTGATTACGGAATCGCCCAGCCCGAGCGGCTCGGCTTCGAGTCTGGGAGAAATCGCCAGAGACTTGCGCGCACATCCTCGGCCGGCAACGAAGATGATTAATAACGACACTGTGGCGCGGTTAAACGCCTCGGGAGCCACATTGGGAAATCCAACGGCACAGGACACGAACACAGTAGCAGCCACCCTGCCATCAAACACACCTGTTCAGGGCGCCGCGAGCACTAACACGCTAATGGCCCAAAACCAGACTCCCGCGCTTCCTCAGAGTGATCAAAGCGAAGCAGTTGAGCCGCCTCAGTCTGCGTCGAAGCCGAGCCCAACGGCCGGCCAGCAACGACATGCTCCGGAGAGTCAAGCCTCAACGTCTTCGGCAGCTCAAAGCTCGGCTTCCGGTGAACAGAATCCCGCACCCGCACAGAGTGCGGCTAACAGTCAGAATTCTGCTGCAAAAACCAAGCTTCCCCAAACCGCCTCTCACCTGCCTCTCATCCTGCTTCTTGGCGGACTGGGAGTTGGAGGCGGCACACTCTATCTGTTGCGGCGATAGCTGGAAGCCTTCGAGAATCTGATACGCTTTGAATCCCGGTCCTAATCACGGACCGGGATTTTTCGTTTCTGATTGCAGGAGGCTCACCGCTTTGTCCCATCCACACAGCGATGCCACGTCACAACTTCGCCGTGAGATGGGTTTCTGGGACGTTCTTCTCTTCAACATCGCGGCGGTGTTGGGCCCGCGATGGATTGCCGCAGCCGCCCACAATGGGCCTTCGTCGTTGAGCTTGTGGGCTTTGGCGGCCGTTTTCTTCTTTATTCCGACAGCGCTGGTGATTACCGAACTCTCGACGCGTTTCCCTGCAGAAGGCGGCCTGTACGTTTGGACTCGCGAAGCCTTCGGCGACTTCCACGGCTTTGTCGCTGGGTGGTCGTACTGGGTCTATTCCTTCTTCTATTTTCCCGGACTGCTGGTGGCAAGCACGGCGATGGGCGCCTATATCGGTGGTGGAGGACACGCCTATCTCGCGAACAATCGCCAATTCTTACTCGCCGGTTCCCTGCTACTGCTAGCGGTGGCTGTCGGGTTGAACATCATTGGATTGAACATCGGCAAATGGCTGCAGAACGCTGGCGGTGTTGGGACCTATGCTCCCTTGCTGATCCTTATTGGAGTCGCACTCGCTATCCATTCCCGTTATGGATCACAGACTCAGATTACATGGCATAACGCTCTTCCGGAGTGGAACCTCGATACAGTAAACTTCTGGTCTCAAATTGCCTTTGCTTTTACCGGATTGGAACTCGTTTGCGCGATGTCTGAGGAAGTTCGCGATCCCAAGCGCACGTTCCCACGCGCCATATTAGGTTCCGGAGTTCTGATTGCCGTCATTTACATGCTTGGGACCTGGGCTGTGATGGTGTTGCTCAATCCCGCTAACGTCGATCCCAAGAGCGGAGTTTTTCAGGCAATTACTGCCGGCTCAAATCTGCTGCGCCTTGGTTTTCTCGGAGTACTCGCAGCGTTGCTCGTAACCGTTGGCAATGCTGGAGGTGTCGGAACTACGGTGGCCGGAGTGGCGCGAGTACCTTTTGCGGTCGGAATCGATAGCTATTTGCCTGCGTTCTTCGGCAAGATCCATCCGCGGTGGCGTACTCCGTACATTTCCATTTTGATACAAGCCGGAATCTCAGCTTTCATCCTGATCCTTGCGCAGACGAATGAAACCATTAATGGCGCATATCAAGTACTCGTGGACGCTGCCATCATCCTTTACTTTCTGCCGTTTCTTTACATGTATGCCGCGGCCATCAAGCTAGCCTATCGCGAGGATCGGGACCGCAGATCGGGCGCCGTGCTCATTCCCGGTGGCCGCGCGGGCGTTTGGCTGGCTGGCGTCCTAGGGTTCTTGATCTGTCTGCTGGCGATGGCGCTTTCCATGATTCCTCCCGGCGAGACTAAGAATAAAACGATATTTGAAGTAAAGCTGCTCGGCGGCACCGGATTAGCGGTCCTGATTGGACTCGCGCTGTATTGGAGATTGCATTTTGTCGCGTTTGCGCGGCACTTGTATGAACGTCTCCGCCCGAAAGCAAGACGTGGCGTTCAATGATCACTCGTCGCCTCGAACCATGACGGCCGAGCATAAGGTCTTAGCGTCATTGAGAAATCAGAACTCGAAACCACATTCTCCTTCCATCCGTAGACTCGGTGGCCGAAGGGTTCGTGAAATCCATGTCGTGTTCTTACTGATAGTTTTATCATCGTCATGCTTGCTGAATGGAGTATCGAACTCGGCGCTGAAGATCCGCGACTTGAGGTTCCATGGTCATCGCAAGATGGACAACTACGCTTTCTCGATCTCAAACACCGGCCGGAACTATTGCTCGAGCTTCGAGAAGCCAGCTTCTATCCAGAACTCGGAGAGTTTCTGAGCTGGGCCAATTCGGCGGAGGCGCCACTCGAAACCGCGAAATGTGACACGTGGACCAGCCGCCAAATCGAGACTGAAGAAGAGATTTTCGGCGAGCCTTGCAAGTTTGGCTCTTACATCGATCTGCTGTTTGCCGCTTCAGAACGCAGAGGCCGATTCCCCGATCACGAGCTCTTTGTCCAAGCACTGGCACGACTGCTGCGACACGCTCCGGAGATGTCCAGCGCGGCAGAATTCATCGTTCGCCGATGCGTCGATCATCGCGACCAAGCGAACCAGGATTGCTACTACATCACTTTTTATCTGCACGGGTATGGAGAAAACGAGCACCAGGCTCGGAAGCGCTGGGGAATTGCGCTCAAGCTGGTGCAGCACGCGATGATTCAGCACTGTTCGAGCGGCAATCAGCGGTTGGCCGATAGCCAAAATGGCTGAATTAGAATGTAACTAAGCGCCCGTAGCTCAGTTGGACTAGAGCATTTGCCTTCTAAGCAAAGGGTCGCAGGTTCGAATCCTGCCGGGCGCGCCACCCGACTCCCGTCTTTGGATACTCAATTCATGCTACGAAAGTCATAATCAAGCTACAATCGCACCATGTTGATGGTCGTGTTTGGTGCTGGCGCCTCTTACGACTCCATTCCCGCGCTTCCTCCGAAGAAAGGCGAGCAACCCGCCGGAGCCGGATTTTACCGACCACCTCTTAGCAACGAATTGTTTGCCGACCGTGAGCCCTTCTCCACGGTGCTCGCCAATTATCCCCAGTGCCACTCCATCATTCCTTTCCTTCGGCACCTGGAAAAGACCTCCGTGGAAGAAGTGTTGGAGGAACTGCAGGACGAGAGCAAGCAGTATCCATCGCGCGTTCAGCAATTGGCTGCGGTGCGCTACTACCTGCATCACTTACTGTGGGTATGCGATGCGGCCTGGAGCGGGCATTCCCTGGGCATAACCAACTATCGCACTTTGCTCGACGAGATCGAGCTGAATCGCAAGCGCGATGAGCAGGTCTGCATCGTGAGTTTCAATTACGATCGTCTCGTCGAGGCAGCTCTCCCGGCCGTCGGTGTGGACATCACCGACATGAACGCCTATGTCAGCTCTCCACATTACAAGCTCATCAAGCTACACGGATCGGTGAACTGGGCTCGCCGTGTGTCCAATCCAATGACGAACCTTGGCCGCAGCGCCATGCCTATTGCGCAGGAGCTCATCATGCTGGCTCCGCACTTGACCATCACCGAGGAGTACCGCATGGTCTCGCAATATCCCATTGCCACCGATGGCGTGAATGCGCTCTTCCCCGCGATCGCAGTCCCAGTACAGAATAAGCGTGACTTCGAGTGTCCCGCCGAACACTTAAAGGTGTTGCGCGAATTCATTCCCAAAGTGGATACGCTCCTGCTTATCGGCTGGAGTGCAAGCCAGATCGCATTTCTCGAGATGCTCAAACAAGGTTTGCGGCAGCAGGTACGAGGATTAATCGTGGCCGAGTCCACCGAGGAAGCCGCCCGCGTCGCCTATTCGATCGACGCGCATGGATTGAAGTTGAACTTCTATTACACCACCGGCGGCTTCAGCAACTTCATTGTCTCGCGCGAGTATCGCAATTTCGTGCGCAGCTTGCGTGAAGAAACTGCCAGCGCGCGTATCTAGTGGCAACTGAAACCGCGCGCATCGAAGCATTCTCTGATGGCGTGTTTGCCATCGCCGTAACTCTGCTCATACTTGAAGTTAAGGTTCCTTCCGCGGGATCAGGACATCTCGGTGTTTTGCTGTTACAGCAATGGCCTTCCTATCTCGGCTTCGCGCTCAGCTTTGCCTTCATCGGAATTATGTGGACCAACCACCATCGGCTGTTTACGCATATTCGGCGTGCCGATGACGGGCTGATGGCTTTGAATTTGCTACTCCTCCTAGGAGTGACTGCTGTGCCGTTCCCCACCGCAGTACTTGCTGTTCACCTTCGCACAACCGATGCCAGGCTCGCTGCGATGCTTTACAACGGCACGTACGTCGTGATCGCCATCTTCTTCAATTTGTTGTGGCATTATGCAGTCTCCCATCACCTCCTCGGACACGAGGTCGATGAGACATCGGTCAAGAGAATCTCCCAACAATACGCGGGTGGACCGTTGCTCTACTTTCTTTGTGTGGGATTGGCCTGGTTCAGCGTAACCGCAAGTCTGGTGCTGAATTTTGCCCTGGCAATCTTCTTTGCCTTACCGCCTGCTTTAGCCGAGCGCGTGACCAGAAGAGCCTCGGAGCGAGCGTGAGATCACGCCGTTGCACTGCCCGACGGAGTGCGCAACGATGATCGCCGAGTGCTGTCATTAATCCACTCTTGCAAGCGTCGACATAGTGCGTCGCGCGAATCCAGCGAGGCGCGACTCATCTCGGCCACAACTCCCCACAGTGCGGGCCGCACGCCGATGTAGGCAATGAATCTCCAGGCGCTGAATTGACCGCTGCGGTTGAACTGATTCATATCCGGAAGCCGCGCGTCGTGAGCGTCAGAAATCGCTTTGAAACAATAGAAAGGCAGACCAGCTTCGTCGGCGCATTCGGCAACCGCTGACGCTTCCATATCGACGTAATCCCCACGATAGAGTTCGCCGAGGCGCCTCTTCTCTTCGAGACCAGCAACTACTTGTACTGTCACCAATGTGCCTGCACTGCCGCCCGACTGGTAACGCTTTTCAGAGAAAGCGTCAATCACCGTCGCCGGTTCCACGACTTTCCCCGTGATTGCTTGGGAGTTCAATCCACCTGCCCACCCTACCGAAACCAGCTCGCTGAGTTCGCCGGCAGCCAACGCTGCGCGGCAGGCAATCGTAACGCGTTCGCGTCCCATTCCGGCGTATGCCACAATTGCAGTTTCATTTTGGTAAAGCTGCACTCGCCGGTCGGGCAAGTACTTCAGAGGCTGCATGCCGCGCACCAGTGGATGCACCTCACGGAACATGGCTGCGATGATGCCCACGCGAGCCATCAGCCTGCGACTCCGGCTAGCGCGGGCAATGCGGAAAGCACGTATCCGTGCTGTGCGAACCAGGTTGATGCGCGCCTGAGGGCGTCTTCCACGGGAATCACACGATATCCCAGTTCCCGCTCGGCTTTTGCTGAGGAAGCAAACATCTTCTTGCGTCCCATGCGAACGGCTTCAATGGTGGCTCGAGGTTCCTTTCCCCGCAGGCGACCGGTAAAAACCTCATCCAAGGCCGCGAATCCAAGCGCCACACCATGTGGAACCTGTAATCTCGGCGCTGGGATTCCTGAAATGGCGGACAACTTATCGAGTATCTGTTTCAGCGTGAGATTCTCCCCGCCAAGAATATACCGCTCACCCGGTTTCGCCTTCTCCATCGCCAGTAGATGGCCGCGCGCCACTTCCTTCACGTCCACGAGATTAAGTCCAGTGTCCACATAGGCGGGAAAGTTGCGATTGAGAAAGTCAACGACGATGCGACCAGTCGGAGTAGGTTTGATGTCGCGCTCGCCGACCGGTGTAGTTGGATTTACGACCACGACGGAAGCGCCGGCGCGTCCGGCGGCTAGTGCTGCTTGCTCCGCCATGAACTTTGACCGCTTGTAATGGCCAATCATGTGCCCGAGATCGACGGCCGTCTCCTCATCGACCACTGTGCCGTCGGAGAGAAATCCCATGGTGGCCACCGAGCTGGTACAAACCACGCGCTTCACGCCCGCTTGCCGGGCGGCATCCATGATCGCGAGCGTCCCATCGACATTGGCCCGATACATCGCATCGGGATCACGCACCCAAAGGCGATAATCGGCGGCGACATGAAAGACGACGTCGCATCCGGACATTCCTCGACTCAGCGATTCGAAGTCGCTCAGATCGCCCTGGACGCGATCGGCTCGCAGAAGATCGATGTTGTCTGTCCGGCTGCCCGGGCGCACCAGCAGACGCAGGTCAGCGCCTTGCTGCTGAAGCAGCTCGGCAACGTGGCTGCCGACAAAGCCGGTTGCGCCGGTGACGAATGCCTTCATGAATTAGCGTTATCTCGATTATTGCACTTGGCATCGACGGTTGGCTTTCGGCAATCAGCATGCGGCCAGCACAGAATTGGGCAATAACTACCTCCCCCGAAAAGAACCCTGGCTAGGTGAGATTCTTGCACTCTGGTTCGTGGCTGAATGCCGAATGCCGACCGCCGAGTGCCCTGTTCTAACGCAGACTCTCCATCACCTCGTCCAGCACGCGCTTGGGCGGGCGAACTACATCCTGTTGCAAATGGGCAAGCGGCGTTTCTGTCATATGCAGGAGATCGACGAAACTTGGCTTCTGCGTATCCACGAAGAAAATGCCGGTCAGCACTTCGCCTTTCTCGTGCGCTTCCATCAGATTCTTTACCGCGTTGATGCGGTTGGTCGGATCATAATCCTCGTGCAGCTTGCGCAAGCGCAAGCGCGATCCGTCGTGCATTTTCACATCGAACGTAGTGCCGGGATCGTAGTCTACGGAAATATCTTCGAAGTGAGGAACGAATCCGGCCTCCGAAATCGGCTCTTCGTGGTCTTGCACGTACTTGTAAGACTTGGTCGAACCTTCGTGATCGTTGAATGTGACACAAGGCGAAATCACGTCCAGCATGGCGGTACCGCGGTGCGCGATGGCAGCCTTCAGCATGGTGAGCAACTGCTTTTTATCACCGGAGAACGAGCGCGCCACAAAGGTGGCGCCCATCTGAATCGCGAGAGCGCAGGTATCGATCGCTGGAAGGTCGTTGATCACACCCGATTTCTGCTTCGAACCCAAGTCCGCAGTAGCGGAAAATTGCCCCTTGGTCAGGCCATACACCCCGTTGTCTTCAATGATGTAGATGATCGGCAGATTGCGCCGCATTAAGTGGACAAACTGCCCCATCCCAATGGAAGCCGAGTCCCCATCGCCGCTGACGCCCAGCGAAAGCATGTTGCGGTTGGCCAGAGCGGCGCCGGTGGCAACTGAAGGCATGCGCCCATGTAGTGAATTAAAGCTGTGAGCGCGGCTTAGGAAGTACGCCGGAGTCTTCGAAGAACAGCCGATACCCGAAAGCTTCAGCACATGTTCCGGTTGCACGCCCATTTCGTACATGGCGTCGATAATGCGCTCGGAGATGGCGTTGTGCCCGCATCCCGCGCACAAGGTGGTTTTGCCGCCGCGATAGTCGATAACCTGCAGCCCCAGACGGTTTGTCTTTGGCGCCGGCGTAGATGTCGGAGTTGTGGCCATGAACTACTTCCCTTCCTGGGAGATGATGTCGTCCGTCACCGAACGCGCGTCGATCGGCAATCCGTTGAAGTGGCGAACGCTGCGCAGCCTGGAAGTACGCGAGGGATCGAGATCGAGTTTCAACAGACTGAGCATTTGCGCGTCTCGATTCTGCTCCACGACATACACGCGCTCGTGCTTCTCCACGAAATCGTGCACCTCACGGCTGAATGGAAAGGCTCGTATGCGCAGGTAATCGATCTCGATGCGGTATTCAGCCTTGAGCTGATCGCGGCTTTCGCGGACAGCAAAATCGCTGCTGCCGTAGGCGATGATGCCGATCTTCTCGCCCCGACTGGCGACCACTTCGGGACGCGGGACGTAGGAACGGGCGGTCTCAAACTTCCGCGCCAGCCGCTCCATGTTGTTCTGGTAGTCGTCAGGACGCTCGCTGTATTGCGCTTTCTCGTTGTGTCCGGAGCCGCGGGTAAAGTACGCCGCTGCGGGATGATCGGTGCCGGGTAACGTGCGGTAGGGAATGCCATCCTTATCAACATCCTGATAACGCGCGAAACCGCCAAGTCGCTTCAAGTCTTCGGCAGAAAGCACCTTGCCGCGCTGCAATGGCTTTTCCGGATATGGGAACGCCTCGGACATCCAATTGTTCATCCCCAGATCCAGGTCCGAGAGAACGAAGATGGGTGTTTGCAACTGGTCGGCCAAGTCAAACGCCTGGATTGCCATAGAGAAGCATTCGCTCACGCTGCCGGGAAAGAGCATGACGTTCTTGGTGTCGCCATGACCCAGAAAAGCGATGGACAACACATCGCCCTGCGAGGTTCGAGTGGGGAGGCCGGTCGAAGGACCTACGCGTTGAATGTCGAAGATGACAGCCGGAATCTCCGCGTAATAACCCATGCCGGTGAATTCGGTCATGAGCGAGATGCCGGGACCGGAGGTGGAAGTCATGGCTCGCGCACCCGCCCAGCTTGCTCCCAGCACCATGCCGATTGCAGCGAGCTCATCCTCAGCTTGGACAATGGCGAAAGTCGCTTTTCCATCTGGACCAATTCGGTATTTCTTCATGTAATCGATCAACTGTTCGCAGACCGATGACGACGGCGTGATTGGATACCAGGTGACTACTGTTACTCCTGCAAACATCGCGCCCAATGCCGCAGCAGCGTTGCCGTCGATGATGATCTTGCCTTGATTCTTATTCATCGGCTCGACAAAGAGCGCGTCAGCCTTGGTGAGCGAGGCGGCGGCATAATCGAATCCAGCGCGCGCTGCGTTCATGTTCAGCTCGGCGGCCTTTACCTTCTTCGCAAACTGCTGGCGCACCGCAGCTTCCACGTAGGTCAAATCGATGCCAAGAAGCTGCGCGACTACGCCGACGTAAATCATGTTCTTTACCAGCTTGCGCAGCTTGGCCTCAGGACACACGTTGGCAACGATCTTGTCGTAAGGAACCGAGTAGAACGTCAGGTCGGAACGAACCGCGCTGAGCTTCAGCGGTTCGTCATAAACTATGGCCGCGCCGGCCGCCAAAGACATCGCGTCTTCCTTCGCGGTTTCAGGATTCATGGCCACCAGCATGTCGATCTCTTTCTTGCGGGCGACATAGCCGTGACGGCTGCAACGAATCGTGTACCAGGTCGGCAGCCCGGCGATATTGGAGGGGAACAGGTTCTTTCCGGAAACGGGAATGCCCATGCGAAACAGGCTGCGAAGCAGAACGGTATTGGCCGATTGCGATCCCGATCCGTTGACGGTGGCTACCTGAATGCTGAAATCGTTTACGATGCGACTGCGGTCAGAACCCTGTGTGAGATCCTGAACCGCTAAATCCCCTGTTGCCATGATGGTCCTTAGGACGTATTTGTGGACTTACCGCGTCCGCACTTCGTGTTAATCGTACCTAAAATTATATGACGTGTTCGGAGTTACCGGGCAGTTACTTTGTTCGCTCTGGCCTGCGTCAGGAACGGCGTTCCAGAAGCCGGAAGCTAATGAGCGGCCTTATGCGCCGTGGCCAACCACTCGATCACGAAGCCGTAGTCTTCAGGCACAATGCCGGTCAGCGTATACCACTGCGCGCCGGTGGGCTTCCTGGGAGCAACAATTCTCGCCTCGGCGGAAATCTTCTGCTTGATTCGTGGAGTGAGCTTCGCGAATTTTATCCATATTGAGTCGCCAGTCCTCAGGCTTCGTGTTTTTGGCAGCAATCCAAAGATTGTCCCGGAACGATAGACCGATTTCATGCCAAACATGCGCTTGAGCTCGACTTGAGGCCAGGACGAAACCTCCTGCTCGATTGCCGCAACCAACGACTCCAGTTCTTCTGACGCGGGAACGACAGGCGAACGAGAACGGTTCGATGTTCGTTGAGAAGATCGCATCCGAGACCTTTCGTCCTAATTCCGCACGTCGCCCATCAGCCGGTCGACCTCTGCCCGTTGCTCGCCGGTGAGGGGCAGCAGTGGAAGGCGTGGCGGTCCACCGTAGTATCCGTTCAGATCCTGCGCGTATTTCAAAGCGGGAATTCCCATCTGACTGGTAACACGCGTTGCCGCCTCAACGATTCGCTGCTGCTTCAGTTGCGCTAGTTCCTTATCTCCGTCTTTCCATGCGACATAGATCTCGAAGCACGCCGTCGGAGCGGCCGCGCCGAAAGCCAGCACCGCGCCTGCGGCTCCAGCTTCGAGCGAAGCAAGCAGCTTCTGCGCCGATCCCGCCAGGAGCTGGAAGCCGACTTCCTTTTTTCGCATGACTTTCGCAATCGGCTTTGCGGGAGCCTGCGAGCTCGAGGATGCCTTTTGCGTTCCCGACCCTGCTAATGCCGCAACGCTGACCAATTCCTCCGCAGGCGGGATGGCGCCAAGCATCATGCGTCCGGTGAACGCGCTGAAGACTTCGGTTGCGTTGGCTGTTCGCTTGACGTGCTTCGTACGGGCGACGACATCCGCGATCTTTTCGATTACGCCGCTCGATTCCTTGATGCCGATGATGTTCGGATGCTCCGCAAGTTCGGCGATTACTTCAGTAGGCAGATCGTAGGCGGTGAATGGAGGCACGCTGTACAAAAGCACCGGCAAAGGCGAGCGGTCGGCGACGAAGCGGTAATAGGCCAGCAGGTTCTCGGGCTTCATCTGTGGGCGGTAGTAATGCGGCGTCCGCACCAGGGCGACATCGTAATTGAGTTGAGCTGCGTATTCAGCGGCCTCGACCGTCCTGATTGCCGACTCCTGGCCGACGCCCGCCAGCAGAACCTTCTCAGGCGTGGCGGTCTCAACCGCGATGCGCAGCACCGCGCGCTGCTCTTCTTCCGAGAGCATCACGACCTCTCCCGTCGATCCGAGGATCGCCATGCCAGCCACGGGAGTTCGCGAATAGCGGTCAACGTTGTGCTCAAGCTTCTTCAGATAAAGACGACCGTCGGGATAGAACGGCGTTGTGAGTGCGGGGAAGATGCCGGTGAGGAGCATGTCCATATTATGTCACTCCGAAAGCGCAAGTTGGTCATTCCGAAACGAGGTGTGTCTGTCATTCCGAACCGCCGTTTTTTGGCGGGAGGAATCCCTACTGACCCCATGCTGGTTGGTATCGAAAGGGATTCCTCCCTTCGGTCGGAATGACATAAGAAGAAGACTCCACAGGCTGCTTCAGCAGATAAGTCTTCACAAACATGATGGTCGCGTAGAACTGAAAATCCTGGTTCTTCTTTTTGGAAAAGCCGTGGCCTTCGTCCTTGGCTTCGAGATACCAAAGTGGAACGCCGTTGCCACGCAGCTTTTCCACCATCTGGCGCGATTCGCTGACCGGCACGCGGGGATCGTTCTGCCCGGCGACGACGAAGGTCGGTTTAGTGATCTTCTGCGAGTTGTTCATGGGCGCGATGCGCTCGAGGAACTCGCGCATTTTGGGATCGCGCTCATCGCCGTACTCCACGCGGCGCAGGTCGCGGCGATAGGGTTCGGTATGCTCGAGCAACGTGACTAGATTCGTAGGGCCAACGACCGGCAACTGGCAGCAGAGCTCGTCTTCGTACAACGTTGCAACCGCCCACGTCATGTTGCCGCCGTAACTTCCTCCAGTGACCATAATGGCGTTGCTATCGAGTTCCGGATTCTGCTTGATCCAATCAATCAGCGAACCGATATCCTTGTATGAACCTTCGCGCAAGAATCCGTTATCCAATTTGAGGAAACTCTTTCCGTATCCCGTCGAGCCGCGTACGTTAGGAAAAATGACCGCTACGCCCAATTCGTTTACGTAGTAGTTCGTTCCGGCACTGAACCCGGGACGCGCCTGCCCTTCCGGTCCACCGTGGATGTTGATAATCACCGGCCGCTTTCCGCTGAATTTGCCTGGCGCAGGTTTGTAAAGAAATCCCGAAATGGTCCGGCCATCGAAGCTCTTCCAGTGCACCAGCTCCGGAGTGACAAAGTTCGCCGGATTCAATCCGCCCGTTTCGCTTGCCGTCCAGCGATCAAGTTTGCCGCTCTGCGCGTCAAAGGAATAAGTGTCAAGCGGAGACTTAGCAGAACTGAGGCTAAAGGCCACATCCCTCCCATTCTTGTGCCACTTAACCGCGCCGACGACACCGAGTGGCAGCTTCGGGCCGGGGGTCACCCGACCAGAGGCGGTATCGAGCAGGCGAATCACTGCTGCGCCATCCTCGTTGGTGACAAGCGCAATAGTTCGGCCATCGGGACTGACATCGAAGGCATCGACATCCCAGTTGATGTCGCTGGTTAGATACTTCGGCTGCAAAGTTGCAAGATCTACATACGCGAGCCGTTGAAATTCCGAGTCGCGATCGCTGGTTGTATAAAATCCTTTTCCGTCTTTGCTGAACTTTGACTCGCCGTATGCAACTTGCTCGGAACCTTTAGCAGTAAGTAGTCTCTTCTCGCCGGAAACGGCATCCACCAGCCACACATAAGTTTCGTTAGCCGAGATTTCCTGCAGAAGAAGAATCTGTTTGTCGTCTGGGGACCAGTCGGTAGGCTGCCATCCTCCGCCTTGAAGCTGCAGCAGCATGTGGTCCGATTTGGGGTCTTTGGCGTCCATAATCCAAAGATCGGTGTCCTCCCCGTTGCGGCGGGTGGAAGTATAAGCAAAGCGACCGCTATGATTCGCAAACACCGCGCCCAGGTTGCGCGACTTGCCGTCGGTCAGCAGCGTCACATCACCGGTATCGACGTCGTAACGGTAGTACTGGAACCACTCGCCGCCACCGATGTCCTTGGAAAAGATGAAATAGCTGCCGTTCACCGGCTCGTAATGCGCCGAGGTTACTCGGTCGGGATAGAACGTGAGCTGGGTACGCGCAGCTCCGGGAGCTAGCACGCGATGCACCTGGGGCACGTCGCCAAAGCGGGTGGAGATCAGCATTTCGCGCCGCGTCGGGTGCCAGTCCAAAAAGCCGGCGGAGCGGACCTGCGTATAACGATCGGCCTGCTGCGCGATGGCAACAGGGATTTGCGGAACGCCTTGTGCGATCAGCGCCGAATTGGGCGGCACGTACTGCGCTGCCGGCGGCGGACCGCTGGGGGCATTCTGCGACGTCAGGAACGAATAGGAGATAACGATACAGCTAGCGAAGCTTAGTTTTCGTTTCATAGCTTTCTCACGCTCTGGCCAAAGCTCTTAAATCGCGGCTTCACATGATAATCCGATAACCCACCCCCTCCCCTTTTTGCGGGCAAAATCTCGAAAACACAGGAGTTATAACGCAAAATCGGGCGGTTTTCCCATTTTGAAATACCACATCTTGTAATTCCAGATTCAAAATACCAAGATGTTGTATTTGCTCCATCAAAATCTGACACTTAACAACGGATTCTTTCCTTCTCGATTCCAGTTCCTCCCGGAAATTTTCCTCAGGGTTACCCAGAGATTTCCGGAGGGTTAACCTGCGCTCGGCAGTGTTACCCCGAACCTCGGATTCAGCTTCTGCAATCACCATCTTCCCAAAACGATACATATTCGAACCACCATCTTCTTTGCTACGACGATCGACCGTCGCTGTCAATAGCTATACCGTCGGTCGCAGTGGAAAAACGTGGAGAGAGAAGACTGCTGCTCATGAGTGGGGCACTCAGACAAAAAAAGAGAGACGCAGTATGCTGCGTCTCACCAAGCATTCTCGTTGTTATGAGTTGTTTCCGGAGTGCATTACGCGGAACGTGCTGCCTCCGTTGGCCCAAATCAGCACCAGTGCATCTTCACCTTTTGGGATCGAGGACAACGCCTGCTGAACGTCCTGTGCCGACTTCACGTCCTTGTGGTTCACCTGCTCGATGATCTCGCCGCTGGCCAGACCGGCGTTATCCGCAGGACTTCCAGGCTGAACCTTAGCGATCACTGCTCCATGAACGTTGTCCGGAACCTGGATCTGCTGACGGGTGTCAGAATCGAGATCGGCGAGTCCGATGCCCCAGCGGGCTTTTCCTTCCGGATTGCTGGCGCCCTCTTCGCTGTGCTTGCCGCTATTAAGTTCTTCAACCGTCACTGGCAGGGTCACGGTCTTTCCTTCTCTCATCACCTCCAGATGAACGGTTGTGCCTGGCTGCTGCTGGCCTACTTCCACCTGCAACTGACCGGCATCGTTCACTTCGCGACCGTCGATCCTGGTGATGACGTCGCCAACTTTGAGACCGGCCTTTGCGCCTGGAGAATCAGGCTGCACTTCGCTGACAACCGCGCCCTGGGCCTTCGATACCTGGAAGAACTTCGAGTTCTCCGGCGTCACATCGGTAATGCCAATTCCCATATAGGCATGAGTCACTTTCCCGTAGCGCAGGATCGCATCGACGGTCGGCCGCACGATCTGGGTGGGAATCGCGAATCCCATTCCCGAAAAGGAACCTGATGGCGAGATCAGGAACGTGTTGATCCCGACCACTTCGCCGCGCGCATCCACCAGCGGTCCCCCCGAGTTGCCGGGATTGATGGCCGCATCGGTTTGGATGAACTCGCCCGGTTTACGGGCATCGCTTGGGTCGGGATTGGGCCGGTTCAGCGCGCT
>Ga0307475_10000843_pt1 | contig 18365 bp, 19 predicted proteins | sample atmos_gasesECM1C_FD_203317 | JGI IMG/M metagenome (GOLD analysis project Ga0307475, IMG submission 203317) | Hardwood forest soil microbial communities from Morgan-Monroe State Forest, Indiana, United States - atmos_gasesECM1C_515 | ecosystem: Environmental > Terrestrial > Soil > Temperate... | reverse complement strand
GTCCGCCTGTTTGGTGTCGAATTTCTCGGGTTTCAGCGAAGCATTGGCGCCGAGCGCGGCCTGGTGCTTGCTCTTGACCTCGATATCCCGGTCCATGTGTCGAACGTCTGCTTGGCCTTCGTACACGCGGACTTGGTCGTTATCGGAGTCAAATTCGTACAACCCGGTTTTGCTAAGACGCACTTTGTCGCCGTCTTGCACGATCATCAGATTGTTTTGCGGATGAAGCTCCGCGATTTCGACCATCGCGCGTCCCTTGTCCAAGCGAAGTTCCATGTCGGTCAGGCTCGGCGAAATCATCGTTACCGAGCTGTTGTCACCGAGTCTGAAGAAAGCACCCGGCGTCAGAAGAATCTCCGCTTTGCCAATCTGAGTATCGAGCGATTGACCCGGCTGCAATTCGGCCGAGCCTATCGCTTGGGCGTCGAGGGGTTGCCCTGCGAGAGAGACTTGTCCTTCGACATAATTTACGGTTCCTGGGCGTGCAGGGTTTGCGCCAAAAGCCGGCGCAGACAGAGCCGCAGCCAGGATGATGCTTGTTGCCATTGCGATCAACCTTGACTGCCGCATGATTTTTACCTCCAAACGATTAGATGCCCAGCGTGCAATGCACGTTATCCCACGCGCAGAAACGACTTTTTCTCCGCATAATTTTTTCGACGCGGAATAGTGACGCGTACGCGTTACTCGCGACCGACCCTTATATATTCTTAATGCGCGTCTAGTCTGGCCCAATGGCATAGGCTTTAGCCTGTGTCTGCCTCCCTACTCTGTGTTAAATTCCAGGCTTTCCTGTTCGGAGGCAGGGCAGCCATGAAACATCTCGCACTGGTTCTTTTGCTGTTCGCCGCGCAGATTGCTTTGGCGCAAGACTGGGCCAAGGCCAAACTGGAAAAATCGCCGCGCCATCGCGAGTGGGTCACCATCAAACACGATGGCCGTTCCGTCGAGACCTTCGTCGTTTATCCGGAGTCGAAGAGCAAGACGCCCGTCGTTCTCGTGATTCACGAGATTTTCGGCATGACCGACTGGGTCCAGGATCTTGCCGACCAGGTCGCCGAAGCCGGCTACATCGCCATAGCGCCCGATCTGCTTTCTGGTATGGGGCCGAACGGTGGCCGCAGCTCCGATTTTCCGCAAGGCAAAGCCACCGAAGCGGTAAGCCACCTCAATCCCGATCAGGTCACCGCCGATCTCAACGCCGCCGCCGATTACGGCAAGAAGCTGCCGGCCAGCAACGGCAAATTGTTCGTCACCGGATACTGCTGGGGCGGCGGACAGAGTTTCCGCTTCGCAACGAATCGCGGAGATTTGGCAGCCGCATTCGTCTTCTATGGACCGCCGCCGGACAAAGACGCGGTGGCGCGCATCAAAGCTGCGGTGTACGGCTTCTACGCGGGAGACGACGCGCGCATCGGCGCAACTCTTCCGGAAACAATTCAAAACATGAAAGCCGCCGGCAAGATATTCGAGCCGGTGACCTACGAAGGCGCCGGCCACGGCTTCATGCGCGCCGGAGAAGCGCCGGAAACGAACGAGGCCAACCGTAAAGCCCGCACCGAAGCCTGGGCCCGCTGGAAATCCCTGCTCGCCAAATGAATTGTAGGGACGCAGCACGCTGCGCCCCTACTCGGCAAGGTGCTAACCACAAAGGATGCTAATTTGGAGTCATGATTTACGCGGGCACATCAGGATGGGCGTATCCGAGCTGGAAGCCGGATTTCTATCCGGCGAAACTTGCGTCGGCGAAATTCCTCAATCACTACGCGACGCGCCTGAACACGGTGGAGGTGAACTACACGTTTCGTCGCTTCCCCACCGAAAAACTGTTGCGCGGCTGGATCGAAGCTACGCCCGCGGGATTTCAGTTCGCCATCAAGGCGCACCAGAAAATTACGCATGTGGCCCGGCTGCGTGACGTCGCGGATTTCACTTCGGATTTTATGCGTTCGTTGCAGCCGCTCGACGCGGAGAAAAAACTAGGGCCGGTGCTGTTTCAATTGCCGCCTTTTCTGAAGTGCGATATATCTTTGCTGAAGGATTTTCTGGTCGCGCTGCCGAGATCCCTGCGCGCCGCATTCGAGTTTCGCCACGAATCCTGGTTCAGCGAGGAAGTCTATGGTGCGTTGCGCGACGCGAACGTCGCGCTGTGCAACGCGGAAAACGAAAAGCTGGAGACTCCGGACGTGCAAACCGCCGATTTCGCGTACTTGCGCTTGCGCAAGGAAGAGTATTCAGCAAAGGAGCGCAAGGCATTGGAACAAAGAATCGCGCGGCTTGGCGGCAGCGGCGACGTCTACATCTATTTCAAGCATGAAGACACGCCGGAAGGCGCGTTACACGCGGCAGAAGTGCTGTCGGCGGCGAAGCGATGAAAGCTGGGCTTGCAGCGATGAAAAAAATTGGTGCCCGAGAGAGGACTCGAACCTCCACTCCCTTGCGAGAACTAGAACCTGAATCTAGCGCGTCTGCCAGTTCCGCCACTCGGGCACTTGTACGGTGTGTTGAGCGGGCTCGATGTGAGCCAGCCAGCACTGCGAGGCAAATTAATTTTGCCCGGCACAACGGGCTTTGTCAACGCGCGGCGGTTTGCGGCAACTAACTATCTGATGTTCCGGGAGGCAAGCGATGTCTAAGAAATCGATCCTGATGCTGATTGGGGATTACGTCGAAGATTACGAGGTGATGGTCCCGTTCCAGGCGCTTCTGATGGTCGGGCATACCGTGCACGCGGTCTGCCCGGGCAAGAACTCAGGCGAATTCGTGGCCACCTGCATTCACGATTTTGAAGGAGCGCAAACCTACACCGAAAAGCGCGGGCACAATTTTGCGCTGAATGCCACGTTCGATCAAATCAAGGCCGAAAACTACGATGCGTTGGTTATTCCCGGCGGCCGTGCTGTCGAATATATCCGGCTGAATCCGCGCGTCCTGGAAATCGTGCGCCACTTCGCTACTGCGAAGAAGCCCATAGCCGCTATTTGCCACGCCGCGCAACTTCTGGCCGCCGCCGGCGTATTGAAAGGAAGGAGATGCAGCGCCTATCCCGCTTCGGCGCCTGACGTCACTCTCGCCGGAGGCACCTACGCGGACATCGCAATGGACGAAGCAATCGTGGATGGCAACCTGGTTACGGCACCTGCGTGGCCAGCGCTCCATGCGTGGCTCGCCAAGTTTCTTGTGGTCCTGGAGACAAAGATCGAGTTGTCAGCCCGCGTCTAAGCCTTTACGCGCCGGCCGCGCGCACGAGCGGGACATCCACAACGTGCTCGGCGACGAACCAGGCCTGCAGTTCATTCGTGCGGATCACATTGCTGACCAGCAAGTCGTTCGTGCCGTCATCGCCGGCCTCGCTGGCCTTCTTGGCCATGGTGCGCGCTTCCTTGAGGATAAGCTCGTGCGCTTCGAGCAAGCGCGAAATCTGTACGGGTGCTTCCTCGCGGCCGCGCGGCGGCCGGGGAATCATCGTGGTCTCAGCAACGTCCGCGGCCATCGCGAGGCTTATGCCGCCAAGAAGCTGGATGCGCTCGGCGATAGCGTCGACCAATTCGTCCTGCTCGCCATGGTGCTTGTCGAAAAGCAGGTGAAGTTGGTAAAAGGTGTGCCCCGCGACTTGCCAATGATGTTTCTTGTACATGTCGCGCAGCGTCATGGTGTCCGCGAGAATTTGGTTTAGATTGCCCACGCTCTCGGCGCGCACATTTTCGTCGAGGGCGATGGGCATGGGCGTCAATTTTCCGTACGGCTGAATTTCGCGGGCTTTCTGATGCAGGATGGGCCTGGCGCGATCCGATCCAGCCTCGAGTTGCTCTTCGCTTTTGGAGTTGGAGCGATGATTTTTTGGACTCATTGGGTTTTCTCCTCGGTACAGAAAGCAACGCGCTTCCTGCCAGCGTGATTTCGGCGGACACAAGGCGTCCGGCCGGCGGGTATAAGGTTGGATTACTCCGCGGGGCAAAAGGATAGCATGCAATCCGCACTAATTCCGAAGCCCGCGGGTTGCGCTGGCCGGATGATGTTGGCCCGTAATTGGATCGGCGGGGCGGCTAGGATTCCCGGCCGCTGGCGCGCGCGATGTTCTCTGCCGTGCGAAACATGGTCACGAGAAACTCAAGAGCCACTCGCACGTACACAATCCACAGAAAATAGGCGACGACGGCAAGCAGTAGGGTCAGAAGCCCCTGGGACGTTCCGGCCTGAAAGCCGTTGAAAACGTACCAAGTGGCCACAATCAAGCCCAACAACAAGTGAATGCCGTAGAGGAGCTTTGCATACTTCTTGGTGATGAAATGCTCAAACGAAAAATCCAGCAAGCGTTCGAAAAAACCTTTGTCTTCGCTCATGTGCCTCGCCTCTAAAACGTGAGAAGTGTCAGACATATTAGGCCTCCAAAATGTATTTTCCGGATGATCAGTTCGCTTTGTTTAAGTTTCGCACCAAAATGCGCCTCGCGGCCAGTGCCCGCGACGGCGTTGCCGAATCAGCCAAGCGTCAATTACGGGACGAAATATGGCGCAGGGCTAGCCTTTGGCTTTGCTTTTGAGTTGCTTGGCGAGCTTTTCGATTTCTTCGGTCTTCTTGTACATCCGGATGGAGAGGACATCGCTGGTGGCGGTCTTCTGCACTTCGTCGTGAAGTTCGTTGGTGAGTTGATAGAGGCGGTCGACGCCAGCGCGAAACTCCCGCTCATTTTCCTGAAGCGCTCTTTTCGCGGACGGATGGCCGACGTCGTCCGGGGCAGCGGTGGCAGGATTCCGTTTCTCGGCTGGCTCTGGCGGGTCTGGAAACCCTCGCCGGCGCTGCGCGAAGAGGAGCGATTCTCGCGCGCTAACGCAGCCCGCGACCGCAGCCAATGCCAGCACAAACCGGCGTCTGGTTTCGCGCATGGTGGCCTCCTATGGGCAAGAGGATGAGACTGCAAATAGTATAGAGAATTTTCAGCGCGTGGCGCGTCGGGCGCTTGGAATTACCGGCGCGCGACCGCCTTTTTGCCGCCGGCCATTCGCGCGAGGGCCCGGGAGTATTCGGCGATGGTTTTGGGAATTGCGCAGTTGTGAACGAACTGACCCTTCCGGCGGCATTCGATCAGCCCGGCGTCGGAGAGAATTCTGAGGTGATGGGAGACGGTGGCCGGGGTGACTCCACGGAGGGCCACGAGTTCGCCGCAGACCATCTCTTTTTTGGCGGAAATGGCCTCAAAAATCATGAGGCGGGTAGCGTCCGCCAAAGCCTTTGAAATCTTCTCGATACGAGTGCGTTCCATGGTTGCGGGATCCAGTTTAGCGGAGTCCGCGGGCGACGGCTAGAAATAATGCGGCAGGAGCGGCTCCGAAGCGTTAGATGCAACCGAATACTTAGATGTTCATCTAACTATCGAACTTAAATCGGCCAAGTCAGAAGCGATTAGGAAACTGGAGAAAACCAATGAAGAGACTCGAAGGAAAAGTGGCGGTAGTAACCGGAGGAAACAGCGGCATCGGACTTGCGGCGGCGAAGCGGCTGCAGGAAGAAGGCGCAAAAGTAGCCATTTCGGGGCGCAACGCCAAGACACTCGAGGATGCCGTGAAAACTATTGGGAATGGCGTGCTGGCAGTGCAGTCCGACGTGGCTAAGCCGGCCGACCTGGACAAGTTGTATGCTGCAGTTTCCAAGAAGTTCGGAAAAATCGACGTGCTGGTCGTCAATGCAGGGATTTACAAGTTTGTACCGTTTGAAGCGACAACCGAAGGCTTGTATGACGAGTTGTTCGACATCAATACCAAAGGCGCGTATTTCACGATTCAAAAGGCACTGCCGTTTCTAAACGACGGCGCATCAATCATCTTGAATACTTCGCTCGCCGGCGAAACGGGAGTGGTCAACGGAACGGTCTATGCGGCTACCAAGGCCGCACTGAGGTCGTTCACGCGCTCGATTGCGGCCGAGTGGGTCGGGCGCGGAATCCGCGTTAACGCCGTGAGCCCGGGACCGATCAACACGCCGGAAGGCTTTGCGCGCACGGGACTGTCGAAAGAAGCGATGGAGGAATTTGCGAACAGCATCGTGAGCCAAGTGCCGATGAAGCGCATCGGCCAACCAGACGAAATCGCGGGCGCAGTCGCGTTTCTTGCGTCATCGGACGCCTCATACATGACGGGGGCGGAGATTCCGGTTGACGGCGGGTTTGGGCAGATCTGAAGGGCGTTAGCGTGGAGAGGGCGCGTCAACAAGATGCTGGCGTTACCGTCCCTCGTCGCGAGCGTTCGAAGGATCGGGCGTAGTGGCGGAGTCGAGGTCGAGAAACCAAGAGTGCACAGTGTCGCCGGCGGCGTAGCAATTGCCGTCGGGATGATACGTGGAAGCGCAGCGCGCGGTGAATTCCTTGCGGCGGGGAGACTGCGCGAACTGCCAGACGGCCGCATACGGGATGCCGCTGTCGGATGGGGGCGCCGGACTGTGCGGGACGACGCAGCCGGGCGAGGGCGGGCAGGTGTCGTTGTATACAAAGTAGGTGAGGACGCGCTTGCCAATGGTGTTGCGAATATCGTCGGAAGTAACAATGGTCACGCCATTGCCTTCGTTGACCGGCATTCCGGAGCAGTAGACTCCTGCGCGATAACCGGCGCGCGCGAGCGCATCGACCCATGCGCGCAGGTAGGCGTGATATTTGGCCGGCAGACGGCCACCCTCCTCGATGTCCAGAAAAATAATCGCGTGGGAAGGAAAGCCTTCTCGTTTTGCCGTTGCGGCGGCGTTTGCTGCATCCGCGGCTGCCCTGCCACGGGCTTGCGACGAAGATTTCAGTTCGCGAGTTTGCGGGCCGCGATAGAGGAGAAGAAAACCGAATCTCTGCGAGAGCAGGAGTTGGCGCTTGCCGACCCAGGTGTTTCGCTTGGCTCCTGGTGGAGGGCTGAGCCAGTAGCCGGCGAAGGAAAATGTTTTGCGCAGGATGGAGAGGGCGTCGTCGCCAGGGTAGGTGTTGAGGTCGAAACCAAGATACGCACCAGCGAGGGTCCGAGATTCGGGTTCAGCGATTGGGAACTCAGGGTCGCGGAGAAACTGCGCGCGGGCAATCAGCAAAAGCGAAACCACCGGAAGCACAGAGTTGCGATGCATGGATTCAATGTAGCGCGAGAAACTGGTCTGAGGTAATCAAAACTAAAGCGAGTCAGAACGTCGACGGGCTGGGGTCTATCCCCAGTTGCAAGAGTTATGGACTTTTTCCTCAGAGGTCTTGGGCAAATAGTGCGCAAGGAGGCTGGTCAATTGATTGGGCCGGATGGGCTTTGTTAAATAGTCGTCCATGCCAGCTGCCAGGCAGCGTTCTCTGTCACCCACCATGGCGTGAGCGGTCATGGCGACGACGGCCAGGTGATTCCCGGAGATTTTCTCTTTCGCCCGAATCGCCGCAGTCGCTTCGAGGCCGTCCATCTCGGGCATCTGGGCGTCGAGCAGAATGAGGGGGTAAATCCTTCCCAAGCCTTGTGCTTGTCTTAGGGCAGTTATCGCTCTTGCCCCACTTTCCACTGCTGTGGTATTAGTGTGCCAGTTGGCGAGCATCTTTAACAAAATTTGCCGGTTTGTCGCATTGTCGTCTACGACCAGCACTCGCATATCACGCAAAGTTGTTGGATCTCTGGGTACTATCGTTCTGGCGGGACTCTTCTGCAAGCCAAAGTACGCGCTGAAATGGAAACGGCTGCCTTGGCCCAGCTCACTTTCCACCCAAATTCGCCCGTGCATGAATCCCACCAGCCGGGAGGAAATGGTCAGGCCTAAGCCCGTGCCGCCATACGTGCGGCTCATGGATCCGTCGGCCTGTGTGAAAGCCTCGAAGATCGCCTTTTGCTTCTCGGCGGGAATTCCGATACCCGTGTCCGCGATTGTAAAATGGAGTTGGATATCGTCCTTGGTCCGCGAGTCTGCCTGGACGTAAACAATCACTTCACCCTTCTCGGTGAACTTGATGGCGTTGCCTACCAGATTCACGATGATTTGCCGTAGGCGCCCGGGATCGCCGACGAGTGCATCCGGGACGTCGGGTTGAACGTCGTAGGCTGAGTTCCAGCCCTTTCTGGTGGGCACGAAGGCTCAGTGTTTTCATGGTGTCACCAAGGCTGTCGCCCAGATTGAAATCGATGGCGTCGATTTCCAGCTTCCCAGCTTCGATTTTGGAATAATCCAGGATGTCATTGATCAAAGAAAGCAAGGCGTCGGCGGACAATTTCGCCATGTTCAAGTACTCGCGTTGTTCGGAGTCTAGGTCTGTGTCGAGAACCAACTCCGTCATTCCCATGATTCCATTCATGGGCGTGCGGATTTCATGGCTCATGTTCGCCAAGAACTCGCTCTTGGCCCGGCTGGAGGGTTCTGCTGCCTCCTTCGCCTGCTGCATGGCTTCTTCCGCACGCTTCCGGGTGGAAATGTCCTGGTAAATGACCAAGCAGCCCACCACTCGTTCCGCGAGCTTCCAGGTCAATTGCGTGTCGAGCCGCGCATCAGGAAGCGACAAATTGCGCTGGCAAGCGCCCAACAAAATAAGCGCTCGCGTCCCAGGCCAAGCCACCGGACAGTTCAAGATGGGACCGCAGTTGCGCTTGGTGTCCAGGGTTTGACCCTTGAGTGTCCGCGACGCTGGTGTCGTCCAGACTGGTGGATTCCGTATGTAGATGCATTTCCAAAAAAGAATAGCCGGGGCTGAGCGTCCATCGATCTATTAGCCTCCATTTGACCGAGGCCTCGATGCCCTCAGTCGTGCCATACATTTTGTTGCCCAGCGTTATTGGGATAATCAGGCGGGGCGGGATGGAAGTCGGCTCGAAGAACGGCGGAAGATGCTCTGCGCTTTCCAGGCCGTGGTAATTGTTGAAAAATATCGTGAGGTCGAGGGAAAGCCTGTCCGTTGGCTGCGCCCGATAACCCAGTTCGTACGCGATGACGTGCTCCGACTTCATGCTCGGATTGCCAAATAGTTCTGCCTCCGCAGGTCCCGGCAGTGCGGCGAGCGTCGCATCGAGGCCTATATCTCGTCGCGTAGGGGTGCGGCTGGCGCGCGAAATGGCGACCCACAACGTTCGGCGATTGCTTGGAGTCCAAGCTAACCGGGCGCTCGGTTCAAGATCGAGGCCGCCAAAATAGTTGTTCTCGAATTTGGACTCAAGATACAAGGCCACGCGATCAGGCTTCAGAGTGACTTGATCTTGGACGAACACGTTGAATAGTTGGCCGGCAAAGCTGGCGGGAACAAACGCCCCGTCGATCGTACCAACTGTGCGATCCGCCGTATGGCGACACCCCGCGCCCCAAATAAGGTCCTGGCGGACGCCCAGAACGATGTGGTTCTGGAAATCAAAATCGAAAGTGTCGCGGTGTTCTTCTGCAAACGGACCGTTTCGCGCGTACCTATCGAAATAGAACTGCACGGTTGTGTCGTTGCGGACAGAAAAAATATATTCCCATCGGGTCAGTACGTTTCCTCCCGACAATGCAGCGAGCCTCTGTACGTCTACGTTGCTCGGAGGGTTGAAGGACGAATGCACAATCGTCGCGCCTTCCTCCCCGGTGTAGATGTCTCCTTGAGTTATCAGGGAATTTTTTTGGACAGACTCGTATCCACTCGAAAACCGCCATGCAACAAATGCCAACCGTCATCCGCATTCTGCCCGTTCAAATCGGGAGAATGGCCTTCGTTGAGGTACTTTGTGAAGATTTGATAGTTGGTGTCCTCCTTGATTTTCCCGCCGTACTGTAACGTGCCAAATCCTTGTGCCTGCGTGCCCCCGCCGCCGGTTAGCAAGCCGCCCTGCGTGTCTGCTGCTTTTTTTGTAATGATGTTAATGACACCATTCACCGCGTTGGCGCCCCATACAGTTCCGCCCGACCCGCGCACCACTTCGATCCGCTCAATGTCCTCTGGCGGCACGTCCTGTGTGTCCCAATACACTCCCCCGAAAAGCGGTGAATAAACAGTCCGACCATCGATTAGCACGAGCAATTTGTTGGCGAACTGCAAATTAAAACCGCGTGCCGATATGGCCCACGTATTTGCGTTGATTTGCGCTACATCCAATCCGGGAACCATACGCAAGAGATCGGGAATGTTTGTGGCACCGGAACGGCGAATGTCTTCCTCGGTAATGACGAAAATCGCGGCGGCCACGCTGGAGAGCTTCTGTTCCTTCTTCGAGACCGAAGTCACTTCCATGTTCATCAGGTCTTCGATGCTTTTTTCCGCGAGGTCCCTTGGTTTGTCCTGGGAACAAGCAGGAATCGCCGTTAGTAGAGCGACTGCCAAACCAAGATGGCCACGATTGCGAGCCTCGATGATTTCCCGCTTGGGCCTTGCTAACGCCGAGCGGTGCGCATTATGGATGGATTCCAAACGAACGATCATTCCTGGACCTCCCCCAAGTGTGGTTTCCACAGGTGGACGAACGAAAAAGCAAGCCCCACCGCGGTCATGAGAACAGCCACTTGCAGTCGTTTCTTTTCGGGGAAGGGGGAGCTACTCCGAGAAGATCACAGCGTCAGAACAAATACCAAAGCGGTGAATCGAGAGGGATCCGAGGCTCCGCCTTACAGGATCACACACGCCAATTGTGCCGCATGTCGCGGTACGAGGACTGGGGAAAAATGGGTGGGTGCCTTATGAGTTAAACAGAGTTGTGCCCGGGGTGGGAGTCGAACCCACATGAGGAAAAATCCCCGGAGGATTTTAAGTCCTCAGCGTCTGCCATTCCGCCACCCGGGCGCTGACAGTACAAACTTAGCGAATCGAAAGAGTTAGTGCAATACTGGCGCTGGATCCCGGATTCGCGCAAAACGCAGCGGCGCCGCCGGGTGGCGGAAGCCGTGGGAATAAATGCTGTTGAAATCAGTTCTCGAGAGCGGATATTTGATTCTCGGATAACGCAACTACAAGTGGCGTACGGATTGGCAGGCTATGAGCGACAGAAGAGTAGTACTCATCACGGGAGCAAAAGGGGGCCTTGGCTCGTTTGTGACACAGCGTTTCCTGGCGACCGGGGCGACGGTTGTCGGGACGTCGCGCGGCATCGCGGCAAGAGATTTCCCGGTTGCAAATTTCGTAGCGCTGCCGGCGGACTTCACGAAGGCAGCCGCAGTTCATGGCGCGATTGGATCCATCGTTGACCGCTATGGCAGGCTCGACGTGCTGGTGCACGTGTTAGGCGGCTTTGCGGGCGGCATGTCCGTGGCGGAAATCGATGACGCCACTTGGGATCAGATGCGCGACCTCAATCTTACTTCCGCGTTTTACTTGCTGCGCGCGGCGATTCCGCACCTGCGGAAATCCGGCGCGGGCCGCATCGTGGCCATCGGCAGCCTCGCTGCGGTTGAGCCTCACGCGGGCCTCGGGGCTTACGTCACATTCAAGTCCGCGCTGGTGAGTCTGGTGCGCACCGTGGCGCTGGAGAACAAGGACAAGGGACTCACCGCGAACGTGGTCCTTCCCGGCACGATGGACACGCCGGCAAACCGCAAGGCCATGCCTGGAGCGAATTTTTCGAAATGGCTGAAGCCCGCGGATGTCGCCGATTTGGTTCTGTGGCTCGCGGATGAGCGCGCCGCACATATCACAGGAACGGCTATCCCGATTGACGGCCCTGACGCTTGAGCAAGAGCCTTCCGAGTCACAGAAAATCGCCCCCGAAGTTCAAGGCAAAAGCCCCGTATCGTGTTCTTGTTAAAAGAGATATTGCCCTAAGTGAGGCAAAAGAATATGCTCTTGGGCACCATGGAAAACCCAAGTTCGAGGGCAGCGTCGAGGACCAATTGCGCCTTCTTTCGGTGTCGACAAGTCACTCTTGCCGCGCTCGCTTTCTGCACCATTTTGGCTCCCGCAAGCTTCGCTCAAGAGGCGGCAGCGAAAGAAGCGGGGTTGCGGCAAATTCAAAGCTACATAGCTGCTGGGTGGGATACGCTGACGCGCTCGCTGAACGATTGCAAGGTGATTGTCGATCCGAAATTGGCGGCGGCTTCGGTGCTGTACCTTCCCGCGGATTTCGATGCGCCAGCGGACGTGCAGGAGATGCAGAAGCGGTGCAACGTGCAGGTGAAGCACCTTCCGCAAGTGATTCACAAGCTCGGCGAGGTGGACACCAGCAATCTAGAGCCGCCGGGTTTGTTGTATCTGAACAACAAGTACGTGGTGCCGGGCGGAAGATTCAACGAGATGTATGGATGGGACAGCTATTTTATCGTTCGCGGACTGGTGGAAGACAAGAGGATCGAACTGGCGCGGGGAATGGTGGAGAATTTTTTCTTTGAGATCGAGCATTACGGCGCAGTGCTGAACGCGAATCGCACATATTATCTGACGCGCTCGCAGCCGCCGTTTCTTACGTCCATGATTTTGTCCGTTTATGATGCGCAGAAGGCCACGGGGAGGGAAGACCGCGCGTGGCTGGAGCGCGCGTATGGCTATGCGACTCGAGACTACGGTTTGTGGACGCGCGAGCCGCACTTGGCCGGGACGACCGGACTGTCACGCTACTACGATTTTGGGAATGGGCCGGCACCGGAGAGCGTAAAGGACGAAACGGGACATTACCGCCAGGTCGCAGCGTTTTTTCTGGGGCAGAAGCAGGACGCGTGGCGCGACTACGTTGTTCCGCAAAAGCCGGATGAGGAGCATGTAGGGCCGCTGTTTGCGCTGCAGGTGTGCGATTCCGCTAACACGATGGCACAGGGGGCGTGCGATTCGGCGGGCGCGGCCGCGCTGAGTGCGGACTATTACAAGGGCGACCGCGCGATGCGGGAATCGGGCTACGACGTCTCGTTTCGCTTCGGACCGCACGGCGCAAGGACGCACCATTACGCGCCAGTGTGCTTGAACAGCCTGCTCTACAAGACGGAGAAAGATTTGGAGCAAATGAGCGGGATGCTAGGGCGCCCGACGGAGGCAGGGGAATGGCGAAAGCGGGCGGAGGATCGCAAACAGAGAATTCAGAAATACCTGTGGGACAGCGAGCGAGGTTTGTACTTCGACTACGACTTTGAAAACGGGAAGCGCTCGGACTACGAATATGTGACGGCGTTTTTCCCGCTATGGGCAGGAATTCCCACGCCTGAGCAGGCGCGCGCGGTGATGCAACATCTGCCCACGTTTGAAAAGCCGGGCGGCCTGGTGATGAGCCCGCATGAGACCGGCGCGCAATGGGATTTCCCATACGCCTGGGCCCCGGACCAGTTGGTTGCCGATGAGGGAATCCGGCGCTATGGCTTCAACGCGGAAGCCGATCGCGTCTCCTACGAATTTCTTTCCACGGTTGCGGAGAATTTCCGCCGCGACGGCACGATTCGCGAGAAATACAATGCCGTAACGCGCTCCTCGGAAACACAGGTCACCGCCGGCTATCACATGAACATCGTGGGATTCGGGTGGACGAATGGGGTGTTTCTGGCGCTGCTGCACCAGCTGCCGGAGACCTCCGTGACGCGCCTGGCCAACGAACAAACTACTCAGCCTGGTTCAGGGCGCTAGAACTCTTCAGCGCCAACCGCAGAGCGAACCTTTTCCAGACGAAACTCATCCGCGGCAGGAGTGGCACCGGTTTGGCTGGCCACCCATGCGCCCATACGATTGGCGGCTTCGTTAAGGGTGGAAACCGAAGCGTGACGAAGAAAGTGGTAGACCAGCGCGGCGGTGAAGGCGTCGCCGGCGCCGACGGTGTCGGCCACGTGAACGCGATAGCCGGGGTGCTCGCTGCTTTCGGTTTCGCTGACGACAAGGCTGCCCTTGGCTCCCCGGGTGATGCAGACCAGCTTTGAATTGTATTTGGCGCGGAGCCACTGCGCAGCGCGTATTTCGTCGTAGATGAAGGGAAGGCCTAAAACTTTGGCGACGACGGGAAGCTCATCGTGATTTACCTTGATGATGTCGGCGAGCTGCGACGATTCCTCGAGCACTTGCGCGGAATAAAACGATTGGCGCAGATTTACGTCGAAAACACGCGTGGTGCCTGGGCGGACGGTATTCAGAAAAGCGCGGATAGTTTCGTGGGATTGCGGGGAACGCTGCGCGAGGGAACCGAAGCAGACGGCGTTGGCGCTTTCGGCGAGGGATCGCCAGGCCGGAGTCCATTCGAAGAAATCCCAGGCTACGTCTTGCGCGATGTCAAAAGTGGGCTGGCCCGAGGGGTCGACGTCCACTTTGACTGCGCCCGTCGGATGAACCGGATCGAGTTGGACTGCCGATGTGGGCAGACGCAAGTGCTCGAGGCGCTTTGTCGCGGCGCGGCCAAGATCGTCATCGCCGACACGGCTGGCGACGACGCCCGCGTCGCCCAAAAGATTTGTCATGTAGGCGAAATTGGCGGGAGCGCCGCCGAGTTGCTTGCCCTCCGGCAACATGTCCCAGAGGAGTTCGCCCAGGCCGACGACAGTAAAGGGTTTTGCGGGAGTCACGTGCTGGTCTCTTCTCTATTTCCAGATCGAGCCCAACTTCCAGATGGTTAGCGACTGAATTTGGGAGTCACCTGAGTTCGAAAATAGTTCCAACCCATCGCTGCCCGGCGACGGATAGATGCGATCGGTCAGCACGGTTTCGCCGTCATTTGCGAAGACCTCGACGCTGGAACGGTCCAGGAAGATATGAAGTTTCACGGAGGAAGTCCAGCGCAGACCGGCGCGATGTCGTCCAGGAAAATCTGGGGAGAAGGACACCAGGCCGGAGAGCCTGCGATCAATAAAGAGTTCGTGCGTTCTTGCGGAAATTCCAACTAGAGTTTCCTCGTTCGGACCCTTGCGGAGGCGGAAGCCGATCTCGTCGGTAACGTGGGGAGCGATCTCTGCTTCGATTTCTAGGGTGTCACCTTGAACGTTGGCCGCGTGAATTTCTTTGTTGGCCTGCTGGATGGAGAAACGGCCGCCGTGAAATAGCTGCTTCGTGCGAAGGCGTTCGACCTCTTCGACCGGAGCCTGAACCAGGCGAATGCCGTCCGGGTAAGTTTTAAGGCGCAATACGCGCGGCAGGGACTGCGCGCCGCGCCAGAGCTTTGTGGGTTCGGTGTTTGCGTATTGCCAGTTGCTGATCCAGCCGATCCAGATTCTTCGCCCGTCGGTGGCGGGAATATCCGAAAAACTGTTGGTGGCGTAGAAATCCTTGCCGTAGTCCGCCCACAGCTCCTGGCCAGCAGGAGTTTCGTTGGTGAATTTGGCGCCGTCGAACTCGCCGACGAAATATTCGACGCCGGTGCCTCCGGCGGGAGCGCCTGGATTGCGGTTGACGACCATGACCCATTTCTTCGCGCGGGAGTGGTTGTCGAGCGACAGCTCAAACAGGTCGGGGCACTCCCACTGACCTTTACCCGCGCCAAGGGGGCCGAAGGTGCTACGCAGCGTCCAGTTTTTCACGCCGGTCGAATCGAGGATCTTGACTTGCTTTTCATCGGCGAAAGCCGCGACCATTACCCATTTTTTCTGGCGTTCGTACCAAAACACTTTTGGATCGCGAAAGTCGGGCTGATGCAGGTCCGCGACGGGATTGCCGGAATAATTCGACCAGGTGCGGCCGCGATCGTTGCTGAAGGCGAGATTTTGCCTCTGGGAGTCGGAACCGGCAGCGGTGTAGATGGCGACCAGGCAGGAGGGATCGCGGGGATCGGTCCTGGAGCACAAACCGCTGGAGTTGTTCCAATCGACCACGGCACTGCCGGAGTAAATCATGTAGCGGCCAGGCTCTTCAGGAATGGCCAGCGGCAAATGGCGCCAGTGCAGCATGTCGTCGCTGATCGCGTGGCCCCAGCTCATGTGTCCCCACTCAGCGCCCAGCGGATTGTGCTGGTAGAACAAGTGGTATTCGCCTTTGAAGTAGACGAGGCCATTGGGGTCGTTCATGAAATTGGTAGCGGGAGCGAAGTGATATTGCGGGCGCCATGGCTCGTCGTAGAGGCCCTGAGCAGACATAAAAAACTGTGAGGCGAATAAAGTCAACAGAAAGAGGAGGGCGAGTCGGCAGAGCGGCTTTTGGCGCGCGGCGACGACGGTCACGGTTTCGCGCTCTGGCGTTCTTCGAGTTGCGCAGCAACTTTTAGCTCGCGTTCCGCGTCTTCGGCTCTGCCCAGGTCGCGATAGGCTTGGCCGAGCAAGTGGTGCGGGATGGGGTTGTTGGGGTCCATAGCCAAGGCACGCTGCAGAGTGCGCACGGCGAGCTCCGTTTCGCCTTTTTTCGCGAGAACCTTTCCCATCAAGATGTAGGGGCCGGTGGAAGTGGAATCCAGCCAGATGGAGCGCTGCAGCAATTGTTCGGCTTCGTCGAATTTTTGGATGCGGGAATATGCGTCGGCAAGCTTGTAGTAGGCCGGGGCGTAGCCGGGATTTAGTTGCAGCTCTTTCTGAAATTCCTCGACTGCTTCTAGGATTTTGGAGTGATATAGATGAAGCTCGCCCAGCAGGAAATGTGCGAGCGGGAGCTTGGGATCGAGTGCGACGGCTTTTTGCGCGTACTCCTCGGCGACAGGGCCGAAATCCTGGCGCAACAGCATGCGCGCGGTGAAAAGGTAGCTGGCGGCGGAATCGGCAGAGACGCCAAACATTTTCGCGAAGGCGCCACGAGCGTGCGGATAGTCTTTGGTCTGGATGTAGCAGATGCCCAAAACGTAGGCGGCGTCGACATTGGCGCTAGGAAACCAGGCCTGCACTTTTTCGAGTGGCGCAATGGCGTCGGCAGGCCGGCCAGAGAGATAGAAGGAAAGTCCCATTAATTGCACGGCTTCCGCATCGTCGGGGTTTTCTTCGCCGGCTTTCTTCAAATACGTGATTCCATTGAAATAATCGCCCTTCTTGTAGTACGCGATACCTAGTTCGTGGGAGAGCCCGTTGGTGGCGGGATGTTGGGCTTCGATCTCATGCAGCGCGGCAAGCGCGTCGTCGTATTTACCCTGCTGCAAAAGGTGGCGCGGCCGGTTGAAGGCGTCATTCGATGGGCGCCCGGAATTCTTCTCCGCGAGTACAGCCGGCGCGGAGGAGGATTGAGGACCGGGCGCCGGCGCCGGTGTCGCTGCGGCGTCGACGCGGAGGAGGGCGGCGGAAAGCAGGAGAACTCTTGGAATTCCAGTCATGCAAGAACTTCCAGAGATGTAAGACCCGATTAGAACATAAAAAAGGGGAGCCCGTGAGGGCTCCCCTTTTTGTTTTGGGGTGTTGGCGCGTCTTAGAAAGTGAACCGGACGCCGAACTGCAGCTGACGCATGCCCGACGGTGACCCCGGCGAATTGTTGTTTTCGATGTCGGTGATCCGGCCAGAGTCGCTGCCGCAATCTATGCATGTGTTGCCCTGGGTGCTGCTGAAGGCAAGCACCGGGTGATTGAATACGTTGTACGCGTCAAAGCGAAACTGCGCTTTGTAGCGTTCCGTTATGCTGAAGGTCTTCGAGAGTGCCATGTCGGAGTAGAACCCACGCGGACCGCGGTAGGAATTGCGTCCGACATTGCCGATCTGGCCGCAAGCCGGCAGCGAAAACCCTCCGGCTGTCGGCCGAGCAACCAAGCATTGGTCATTTTGACCGGTGATGTCCGTCGCGGAATTTTTGATTTCTGGAAGTGACTGGCTCAGAGCTCCACTTGCCAGCGGCGTGAACCAAAGCAGGTTGCCGGCGGAATCGCGGGATGTTCCGGTCTGAAGCTTGCCAGTGGCGATGGGACGGCACGGCCCAGCATCGGAAATCTGGCCGCATTCCCCAATGCTGGGAGTAAAGGGCAGACCGCCGCTGTAGTTCAGCGTGTTCGTGACCTGCCAGCCCCCGATAACGAGATCCTTGACTCGGCCGGCATCGCCCATGAACTTCTTGCCCCTGCCGAGAGGCAGTTCATAGACGGTGTTGATCACGAAAACGTGATTGCGGTTGAAGTCGTCTGGACCCCACGCAAATTTCTTATCCACCGAGAAATAGCCGGCGTCATAGAAATAAGCCTTCGAGTAGGTATAGTGCGCCATGAACTGCAGACCGTAGCTGACGCGCTTCTCAGCCTTAATTTGCAGGGCATTATATTTGTTGTCTGCATCGTTGCCGAAGTAATCTCCCGGGCTATCCGAGCAACACGTCACACCCGGGAAATTCGGATAAGTGAAAGTTGGTACGCCGTTCAGGAAGAGCCGCCGGCGGAATGCTTGCGGGGTAAACGGCTTGAAGCTCTGTTTGCAATCAAACGTCGTTGCTGGTAGTGGGTTCGGACTACAGGAATAGGCAAAGGTACCCTGGCCAATCGCCGCCTCATTCGTATTGTAGGACGGTCCGTTACCGGCAAACACGTGCGTGCCCTTGTTGCCCACGTAGCCCACGGTTATGTTGAGCGTTGGGGTGATCTGGCGCTGGACCGTGGCATTCCACTGGTCAATAGTGGGAAGCCGCTGAGTCGTGGGCCGG
>Ga0307475_10000841_pt1 | contig 18398 bp, 13 predicted proteins | sample atmos_gasesECM1C_FD_203317 | JGI IMG/M metagenome (GOLD analysis project Ga0307475, IMG submission 203317) | Hardwood forest soil microbial communities from Morgan-Monroe State Forest, Indiana, United States - atmos_gasesECM1C_515 | ecosystem: Environmental > Terrestrial > Soil > Temperate... | reverse complement strand
GCATGGACGCAGCACATTTAAGTGCCCCGCCCGGTGTTTAAAGGGAGTCTTCTTAAAGCGGTTTCGGGTGCGCCGCCAGTGCTTCGCGAAACGCTGCCAGGTTTGATTTATCCACGACCGCGGTCCCAGTGTCCACAAATGTTGGGATGGGCGCCGCCGGAGCGGTGTTCCATTCCTTGAATTCATGCACCGCATTGTGATGTAGATCATCAAGAAACTTCAGTCCGTAATAACTCATCACGTACGGCTTCTGTGCAATCGTCGCGGCGATAGCTCCTTGTTGCACGAAGTCCAGCGTTTCCGGGTCTTTGTCAAACGCCACGATCGGAATTTTGCCCGTCTGATCCAGCCGGTGGAGCGCCTCCGCGGCGCCTGGTCCTCCCGAAGCCTCCAGGCAAATAATGCCATCGATTTTTTCCTTGGCGTTTTTCGCCCCAAGTAGCGCCGAAATTTGATCATTCGCGATGCGCGGGTCTCCTTTGTCGTCAATCGTCTGTGCCACTTTGATGCCTGGGAATTTTTTCAGTGCTTCGTTAGCCCCGCGCACCCGTTCGTCCAGGTTGTCTTGACCCGGGATGGAAACAATCACAACGTTTCCTTTGCCCTTCAGCAGATCGCCCATGCGCTTCCCGCTTTCCATTCCAGCGCGATGATTGTCGGTCCCGATAAACAATACTCGTTTGGAATTGGGCGCGTCGGAATCGATGCAGATCACCGGAATTCCCTGCCCAATGGCCCCATCGATGGCATCCTTGAACATCTCCTTGTGCGAAGCGGACAACAATATTCCCGAGGGCTTCTCGCTCACAGCTTTTTGAAATGCAGCCAGCTCCTCCTCCGGCGAAAACTTCTCCGGCCCGCTGAATTCCGCCTTCACGCCCAGCCATTTACCGGCATCCTGGAAGCCCGCCTCCGCCTCCTGCCAGTACGGCAGAGTTGAATTGAAGGTTACGAAAACGTAGCGTTCCTCTTTTTGGTGATACGAATCCCCTCCGCACGACGCCAGCCCGATCCCCATCGCCAAAATCGCGCACGAAAAAATCCCCAAGCGAAGTCGCTTCATGACAACTCTCCTTTAATCGGCGAACAAATATTTCCAATGATGGGAATAGCGATCAGCATAAAACCACGCGAAACATCGCCCCAACGAATGCCAGAGCCTATCACAAACTCGTTCCGCTAGCGTCACGGAACGCTTCGAGCTCACAGCCCCCGGCGTTGTGACACATTCTGGCTATTAACTCATTCCGTTATCTTTTGGCCACCAGTACTCAGGTACGCTTGTTCCCGAAAATCCTATGGCTCATAATCGCAAGTACTTTATTTTGTGCACACCTGTTAGCCTGCCGCGTCCGCTTCCAGAGTGACGCGCCACTTCGGGTATCGTGCGCATTTGGGACGGCCGTGTCCGAGCCAAGTTAATCACTGCGCGTAAGGAAGCGATCAAAACTTGATACCCCAGGATTTAATCGTGCTGGCCTTGCTCGCCGCCACCGCTCTGGTAGCCGGATTTTTTGCATATATCTACAGCATTAAACGCCAGTCCTATCTCCTCGTCTGGACCATTGGCTGGGCTTTCTACTCCTTGCATTTTCTCGCTCCGGGCCTTTCGCGCTGGATTCCTGAGGGCCCCATTGAAATCTCCCTCAGCCACTGGATCTACGCTCTGGCTTCCATCTCGTTTTTCGTCGGCGCCCAGTTATATGCCCAACGCAAGCCTTGGATCGTCCCGGCCGGTATCGCGGCTGGGGTGCTCGGTCTCTGGACCCTCGGCAACTATCTGCATTACGTGCCCATTTCCGTGGTGGTTCCGTCTGCATGTCTTTTCCTGGCCGTGGCTATCATTTTTTGGCAGGAAACCCGGCGTCATGAGACTCTCGCCGATCATTTGCTGGCCATTTCTTTTGCCTGTTGGGCCATTCTGAGGTTATCGGTCTTTTTGTTTTTTCCGCACGCCGAACAAAGCCAGCGGACCGCGTTGATGTCCATAGGCGCGGTGCCTTCCGCCTTCGTCGCCATGCTCATGGTCATGGCCTTGTATGAAGAAGAGAAACGCCGCATTGAGCGCAACATGCTGGCGCTTTCCAATCTCAATTTAGCCACCTCCAGTTTCGTCGGCGGAGAAATCCAGCGCATGCTTTCTCAGGCTCTGGACCGCGTCCTGGGTGTCGTGCGTCTTCCCGCCGGGGCGCTCTTTCTTCATCATGGGGACCCGCAGGGTCCCACATCCGTCGTCGCGGTAGGCTTGAACGACGGCTTCAGCCGCTCTGTTCAGGAAGAGGGGTTGGACGACTATCTCGTGGCTCTGGTCGCTCGCCTCGGCGGCCTGCTGGGTTTTCGCGATTTGCGCGATGACTCACTCTCCGCGCTCGACAAAGAACCATCTATTCGCCGCTTCCGTGAAATTGCTCTAGCCCAGGGCTTGCGCAGCATTGTCGCCATCAGCTTGCAGGCCAAGGAAAACGCTTTTGGCGTTCTGCTCCTCGGCACTTCGGATAGCCGCAAATTCACGGCTGCCGAGCTTCGTCTGCTTCTGGCCCTGGGCCATCAGATTGGCATGGCCGTCGAAAACAGCTATTTAATTCAACAAACTTCACGCCGCTCCGAAGAACTTCATGTCCTCAACGAGATTGGCCGGGCCCTTAGCTCCACGCTCAACAAAGAAGATCTGCTGCGCAAAGTATGGGAAGAATTACGCCGCTTGTTTGATGCCGAAAATTTTTACATCGCCTCGCTGGAATCCACCAGCGATGAAATGACCTTCGATCTGGAAATGATCGACGGTGCGCGTATGCCCAAACGCACCCGTCCTTCCGGCAATTACATTTCCGAATACATTATCCGCACCCGTCAGCCCGTCTTGATTCGTGAAAACTATGTCGAGGAAGTCAAAAAACTCGGCGTCGATCCCATCCGCACGCGCGGCTGTTTTTGCGGCGTTCCGCTGGTGGCCTACGACCGCGCCATTGGCACCATGGCGGTCTTTTCGGACAACGAGCGCGCGTTCGATGAAGGTCATCTTGAACTATTACGCGTGCTCGCCAGCGAAGCCAGCATCGCCATCGAAAACGCGCGTCTCTTCCAGGAAGAGCGTACCAAGGCGCGCCATCTCGCCCTGCTCAATATTATTTCTCGAAACGCTATCGCCACTCTGAATCCTGACGAAATGCTCGCCAAAATCGCCGAGCAGCTTGAAGAGGGCCTTACCTACGATCACATCGGCATCGGCGTGCTGGAGTACTCCACACGCGAAATCGTCGTGCAGGCCGAAGCCGGCGAGCGACGCGGCAGTTTAGGTCTACGCATACCGCTTGGCGCGGGCCTCGTTGGACATGTCGCGCGCAACGGGGAGATGGCTTTCTATCGTGGTGCGAATGTCGCCGATGCCGCGCTAAAGCCGCTTCTGATGGACACTGCTACCGCCGTGGCCCTTCCCATCTTCTATGCCGAGCAGCTTCACGGAATACTCTTCATCGAGTCCTCAGCCAACATCGAATTTTCCGAGGAAGAAATTTTGCTCATTCGCACCCTGGCCGACCTCATCGCCGGCGCCCTGCACAATGCCTATTCCTTCCAGAAGGCCCAGGAGCAAGCCATCACCGACGGCCTAACCGGCGTCAAAACGCATCGTTTTTTCATGGAAGCCCTGGGCAACGAGTGGAAGCGTTCCACGCGCGCTGCTCGCGCCTTCGCCCTCGTGCTGATGGACCTCGATCGCTTCAAATTTGTCAACGATTTTTACGGCCATCTCGAGGGCGATCTTGTTTTGCAGCGCGTCGGACACATCCTCGAAACGACTTGCCGCCGCTCCGATGTGGTGGCCCGTTACGGCGGAGACGAATTCGTCCTGCTCATGCCGGAAACTAACATGGAGCACGCGCGCCACCTTTCTTCCAAGCTCCGTAGCTTGGTGGCCGCCGATCCGTTATTGCGCGAAAAAAATATCAGCGCCAGTTTCGGCATTGCTTGTTATCCCTTGCACGGCTCGTCCCCGCAGGAATTAATCCAGGTCGCCGACGCCTCCATGTATCTCTCCAAGCATCAGGGCGGGAATACCGTCTCGACCGCCGATCATTTCGATCCCAACGAAGCGAAAAAATGGAAGCGCGACGTCCTGGAAGCCTATCTTGGGGTCACCCTGAAGCGCTTGTTCTCCACCGGCCCTGAAGCTTTCGAGGAAATTTATTTGCGCCTTAAGCAATTCACGGAATCGCTGGCAGCCACGGAAATCGTCAGCGATAAACCCGCGGTGGTGGAGGGTCCACAGGCCCTGCCGCAAGCCGTTCTTGACACCGTGACCTCCCTGGCCTTCGCCATCGATGCGAAAGACCATTACACCCAGGGCCACTCGCAAAAAGTTTCCGCCTACGCTGCACTCATCGCTGAATCCATGTCCATGACCGATGCCGAAGTCGACGAAATTCGTCTTGGCGCGGTGCTCCATGACATCGGCAAGGTCGGCATCCCGGAAATTATTCTGAATAAAGGCAGCGCCTTGAATCCCGAGGAGTGGGAAACCATGAAATCCCACGTTACCTTTGGCGCGAAAATTCTCGAGCCCCTGACGCCATTAGCCCGTATCCGCGAGATGGTTCTCCATCATCACGAATTTTTTGACGGCTCAGGGTATCCCGACGCTTTGGCGGGCCAGGAAATTCCCCTGGGCGCGCGTATCATCGCCGTGGCGGACGCCTACGACACCATCACCAGTGATCGCGTCTACAAAAAGGGCCGCCCCTCTTCCGACGCCCTCAAGGAACTCGAACGCTGCGCCGACGCCCAGTTTGACGCCGGTATCGTGGAAGTTTTTGTGCGCACCATGCGCCAATTGCCCAATCCCATCATTGAAGTCGCAACCGTAGCCCCCACACAGCACCCCTGATCTTTTTGCGCCCTCGCAGGCTGCTGCTCCTTCCCTCGCATATCCGCATCATATTATTTGGCTGCGAAAACAACGGGCATTTTCCAGTAACGTAATGGAATCCCGTTCCGGCATTCGCGATTCGGAATTGTTCGGATGCAAAAATTTTTCTTGACGATCGGGTTGATTCTGTTTTTTCTGTCGAGTTCGTCTGCACAGGATATTGCTCCGGTACCGGCGCCTGCCGATGTCGCGCTCAAACTCGGAACGGAAGCCGATCAACACCGATTTCATCTTGGAGAATTAATACCGCTAACGTTTTCTTATAGTGCGACGATCCCAGGCAGATATATTTGGGTTAGCCAGAGCAGCACACTCGCCGGAGGACGATCCGTTGAAATCACCTGTAAGCCTGCAGCTGAACGTGTAAATGGAATTCCAAAATCAGGTGCCGATCTTACGTTCGCTCGAATCCTCAACGCGCCTTGCGGTGGTGTTGGGGGAGGGGTATTCGGCGGATGCGCAGATTGCGATACAGAATATCCGCTGACGAAGAAGGCGCTCGCGTTCGGCGTGGTACCCATGAACGAGTATATTCGCTTCTGCACTCCGGGAACCTACACCTGCCAGGCTTCCTCCGCCCAAGTTACGTCCACCTCGCGTGATGAGTATATTCGGCCTGCGTTGTTGCTGAAGTCCAATCTGATAGTGCTAACCATTGTTGGCGACCCGGGTTGGGCGCTCTCCACCGCCTTGGCGAACGCAAGAGTCTACGACACGCTCTGTCGCGGCGATGACGTTGCAGAGCGCCGTTTCCTGGAGTGTACCGACGTGGCACGGCGCATCACCTACCTGGATACCGTGGAGTCACTCACGGTTGAGGTGAAGTTCTTCGACGGCAGATCACATGGGTGGGACAGTGGTTTTTGGGATGCGATTCAGCATTCGTCTAAGCCTGAGGAAGCCGTGCGGTTGATGAGCGCCCGGATTCAGGAGCCGGATTTTGAGGTCTCGCCGAGTGTTATGGAATGGATGGCAAGTTCGGCGCTACGAATGGAAGTGCCGGAAGCGTTTGAGAGCGGCACACCTGCAACGTATCATGCGCAAGCCATTGAAAAACTCCGTGTGTATGTCCGGCTACTCGGAGGCAGTCTCAATCAAAAAAACTCGACCGTGCTAGATGAGAGTGCAAAGACATATAGCAACTTCGCCGATCAGAAATACTGTGAACCGGAATCCCTGATTCCAGCCGAAGAACAAAATAATGTGCTGACAGGCCTCGGTGCCAGGCCATAGGCATCGCACGACCTTTTATTACGCGTTACTACAAAGCCGGACCGTAGCCTTATTAGCGTTTCTCGAGCACTACATCTTTAATTGGCACATCCCAGTGCCCATCCAGGATCTCAAAGCGCCGCTGTTCCTCTTTCTTATAACTTTCCTGATCCGGATAAAGCTGCCGCAAAATCCCCTCACTATCAAAATTATCATTCGCGATCGCCGCACTCCTAAACACAATGGTTACCCGGTAATCCCATCGCCCGTCTTCCGTGCTGTGCAGCCGCGGCGCGGCCATGCTCACCCGCAAAATACGTCCCAGCTCCACCTCTTTCTTCAGTACCGGGTAATGATTTTTCTTGAACAGCGTAAGAAACTCTTCCGCATGTCCCCATTTGGCCTTGTAATAGTATTCCACCACGTAAGGGTCTTCTTTCGTCTCTACCGTCGTGCCACTCTGCGGCGGCCCTGCATAGACTCGCAGGCTGGATGCCAGCGCGGCCATAAAAAACACTGCCAAAATCCAGAATTTGTCGTGAGCTCTGCTCATCGGCTTATCCTCCATAACTCTTTTATAGCGCCCGCATAGTACCTCTTCCTTGATTTCACGTCGACGATTCACACCAGTGGGCGCAGTGCATAGACTTTGTCCGGTTGCCAAAACCTGCCGGGCAGTTCACACTGAAGTTCGCTGAGAATTGTCCGTTTTGTAATTGCCCACCCGCCGGGCTGTTAGCTTGAAATTCCGAATACCACAATTGTTATAACCCTGATTTCTGTGGATAATAAGTTTTCGCTGCATAGGTTTCTGTTGTTGTCACCGCCTGATTGCACATTGTGAGGCTCAAAAACGCCACTATGGCTCGCGCATCAAAACGCACGAAAACTGCTGCTGCGTCTCGTACTTTTCCGCAGCTAAAAAAGTCGCGTAGTGGTATTGCCGGCTTCGACGAGATCACCGACGGCGGGCTGCCCGCTGGACGCCCCACCATTGTGTGCGGCGGTCCAGGTTGCGGAAAAACCATGTTTGCCATGGAATTTCTTATCCTCGGCGCCACCGAATTCGGGGAGCCCGGCGTGCTGATGACCTTCGAAGAAACCGGCGACGAGATGAGCCGCAACGTGGAGTCGCTGGGATTTAACCTGCAATCACTGGTCGACAAAAAGAAATTATTCCTCGATTACGTGCGCATCGAGCCCAGCGAAATTCAGGAGACCGGCGAATACGACCTGGAAGGTTTGTTTATAAGACTGCAGCATGCGGTGGAGTCGGTCGGAGCCAAGCGCGTCGTTCTAGACACGGTGGAAGCGATTTTTTCCGGTTTTGCCAACGAGGGCATGTTGCGCGCCGAGATTCGCCGATTGTTCCGCTGGCTGAAAGACCGCAGCCTCACTACCGTGGTCACCGCCGAACGTGGTGAAGGAACTACCCTCACACGCTATGGCCTGGAAGAATATGTCTCCGATTGCGTAGTCTCGCTGGATCATCGCGTCAACGATCAGATTTCCACACGCCGTATGCGCATCGTGAAATATCGCGGCTCCTCTCACGGTACTGACGAATACCCTTTCCTCATCGACCAGAAAGGCTTTTCGGTCTTGCCCCTCTCATCCATTCGGCTGGAGCACAAAGTCTCCAAAGACCGCATTTCTTCAGGCATTAAAGATCTCGACGCAATGCTGGAAGGCCGGGGCTTTTTCAAGGGCTCGTCAATTCTGGTATCGGGAACTTCTGGCTCCGGTAAGTCCACGGTGGCCGCTCATTTCGCCAACGAAGCTTGCCGCAGGGGCAAGCGCGTCCTGTACATCGCCTTTGAAGAGTCTTCCGCACAGGTCACGCGCAATATGCGTTCCGTGGGAATCAATCTCGATCAATACATCAAAAAAGGACTACTGGAATTTCGCGCGTGGCGCCCGACTCAACACGGCCTGGAAATGCATTTGCTGCGCATTCACGAGCTGGTCGATAAATTCAATCCTCAAGTGGTGATCGTCGATCCCATCACCAATCTTATCAGCGCGAATCTCAATGAAGTGCACGCAATGCTGATGCGCCTGCTCGACTTCTTAAAAGACCGCCTGATCACCGCCATGTTCACCACCCTCACCGCCAACCGCGGCGCAGAGGAGCAAACAGAAGTGGGCATTTCCTCGCTCACCGATACCTGGATCCTGCTGCGCGACCTGGAACTGAATGGCGAGCGCAATCGCTGCCTCTATGTTTTGAAATCGCGCGGCATGGCGCACTCCAACCAGATTCGCGAATTTGTTCTAAGCCGCAACGGGGTGCGCTTACTTCCCGCGTATGTGGGATTTGGAACCGTCTACACTGGTTCAGCACGACTAGCGCAGGAAGCTCGCGAACGAGCCGAGTCGCTGCGCGAGCAGCAACAGTTGGAGGAGAAGCGCAAAGAATTTTCCGTCAGGCGCAATGTTCTGGAGTCACAAATCGCCGCGTTGCGCTCCGAATTGTCCTCCGGCGAATCCGAATTTGCGCGTCAGACCCGGCAACGGAATGAACGGCAGCAAAGGTTGGCCCTGGATCGCGAGGAAATGGGGAAGATCCGCGGCGTAACCCGAGATAGCCAGAGTGTGAACTCATGAGGAGCTCCAGGGTGAAAGCTAAACCTCCCAAGACACAGGCAACCGGGAACGCTACAGATGTTGTGCTTGAGCTTCGCCTGTATGTCGCGGGTCAAACACCAAAATCTTTGATCGCTCTTAAGAATTTGAAGAAAATTTGCGAAGAACATCTTCAAGGCCGTTACCGGCTGCACGTCATCGACCTGGTCGAGACCCCGCAACTCGCTCGGGATGACCAGATACTCGCCATTCCTACCTTGGTGCGCAATCTTCCTCATCCCATTCGCAAAATTATCGGCGACCTTTCAGACACCCAGCGCGTCCTAGTGGGCCTCGACGTCCGCTCACAGGCGAAATAATATGGAAGCGGCATGAAACCGAAGCTCAAAAACAGCCGGAAAGCTAAGACAAGAAATACTGTTGCGACAGGAGCGCCCAAAAGTGCGGCTAAAAGGGCTAGCACCCGCTACGCTCTGCGCCTGTATATCACCGGACAGACTCCCCGCTCGCGGCGGTCCGTTGAAAATCTTCGCGCACTTTGCGACAAATATATTCCCGGTCAGTTTGACCTGGAAGTTGTGGACATCTACCAGCAACCCGCCATGGCCGCGGCGGGCCAGATCATTGCTGCACCCACGTTGATTAAGTCCATGCCGCCGCCCCTGCGCAGGCTGGTCGGGGATTTTTCGGACCAAAACCGCGTCATTCTCGGACTGGATATCAAGCTGGATGAGGAGCAGGGAATTGCCTAAGCGGAAAAAACAGACCGCCGGATCCCATCAAGTAACTGATCTGCATGCTCGCATCGCGGAGCTGGAAGAAACTCTCCGCGCCATCCGCATGGGAGAAGTCGACGCTGTGTTGGTTTCTGGCCCTCAAGGCGATCAAGTTTTCACCCTGCAAGGCGCGGAACATCCTTACCGCCTCATGGTCGAAACCATCGACGAAGGCGCCGCAACTCTTGCCGATGACGGTACCGTTCTCTATGCCAACCGCAGTTTTGCCGAAATTTTTGACATTCCTCTCGAAAAGTTCATTGGCGCCGCGCTGAACGATTTCGTTTTCGGCGAAGACCGTGAACTACTGGCCCGTCTGATCGCCGATGCCAGTCTTAATATCGTACGCGGCGAAATTCGTTTGGATAGCCACAGGCAGCACCCACGCACTATTCGTTTAACTCTAAGTCCAGTTCGCGAGCAGGGAGTTCACACGATCTGTGTCGTTGCTACCGAGCTAACTGAGTTGATCGAAACCAACGAAGCCTTGCGCGTCAGCGAACTTTCCCTCCGCCAACTTTCCGCCCGCCTCTTGAAACTCCAGGACGAAGAGCGCCGCCGCATCGCTCGCGATCTCCATGACACCACTGGCCAAAAAATCGCCGTGCTCTCCATGACCCTCGATCGCCTCGCCAAACTCGTCGACACCAGAAAAGTCGATGTGCAGGAGGCCTTGACCGAATCTCGCGACGTGGTCGGCAAAATCGGCGAGGAAATTCGCACCCTCTCCTATTTATTGCATCCGCCGCTCCTCGATGAATGCGGTCTCGCTTCCGCAGTGCTCTGGTACGCCGAAGGTTTTAAAAAGCGCAGTGGTATTCATCTGAACGTATCCATAGACGATGAGTTGGTTAGGCTCACCACCGATGCCGAGACCGCTCTGTTTCGTGTCTTGCAGGAAAGCCTCACCAACGTGCACCGGTACTCCGGCAGCCCCAGCGCGGAAATCCGCATTTTTCAATCGCCCAGCAAAGTGCACCTCGAAATTGTCGATCATGGAAAAGGCGTAAAGGCCGGGACGGAACGCTCTACCTTTGCCGGCGCGCCAACTCTCGGCGTCGGTATTCCCGGCATGCGCGAACGCATCCGTCAGTTGGGGGGCCAACTGGAAGTGGAATTTAGCAACGAAGGTACGCGCGTATACGCTACGCTGCCCCGGGAGGCCTGCGCGGAATCCGCCGAGCAATCGACAAACGAACTTTTTCGGCGCCCGGATGTTCGTAAACGCATCCTCATCGCCGACGACCACGAGGTCATGCGTCGCGGAGTGCGCGGTCTCGTGGAAAGTCAGGAGGAATGGTCGGTTTGCGGTGAAGCCACCGAAGGAAATGAGGTCATCAGCAAGACCAGAGAATTGCGGCCCGACCTCTTGATTCTGGACGTCAGCATGCCCGGCGTGAGCGGCGTCGACGCCGCTCTGCAAATCCTCAAGGAGGATCCCAGCATAAAAATTCTTTTCTTCACCATGTATGATTCTCCGCAAATGATGCGCGAGCTTTCCAATGTAGGTGCCTGGGGCTACGTCGCCAAAGCCCGCGCGGGTAATGACCTCGTGGACGCCGTCCGCATAATTTTTGACGGCAAAAAATTCTTCCCCCGCATCGCCACGGCATCCTGAGCTAGAAACACTATTCACTCGAACGCGCGTAACTCCATCCGGAATTTCCCGTTCGCAAAATTCGGCTTGTTTTTCTGAATTGTTAACGATGTTAAGAACACGTTTATTTTTGAGACTTTTTTTCTAAAGCCTTCCCCCGATTGCACCGTTGTCTTGGTAGGCGAACCATAAGCGTCGAGCGATTCCTGCGAGCTAAGTTTTGCCGCAGGGAATTGCTCCAATCCAAATAAGTCGAGGAACGTTATGACTGACAAACAATTAAACGGACTACGCGTAGCTATCCTGGCCACTGACGGATTCGAAGAAGTCGAATTACTGGAACCCCGCAAAGCTCTGGAGGCTGCTGGCGCGAAGACCACCGTGATCGCTCCAAAGAACGGCAAAATTCAGGGCATGAAGCACGACGAAAAATCGGACAAAGTCCCCGTGGACGCTACCTTTGATTCAGCTAATCCCGCGGATTTCGACGCAGTGCTGCTCCCGGGCGGAGCCCTTAACGCCGACGCGCTTCGCGTGGTGCGACTGGCTCAGCAATTCGTACAGGAAGCTAACAACGCCCACAAACCCATCGCCTTTATCTGCCATGCTCCTTGGTTACTGGTCTCAGCCGGACTAACCAGAGGGCGCACCCTGACCAGCTATCACACCATTCAAGACGACCTGCGCAATGCAGGTGCCAAATGGGTGGACAAGGAAGTCGTGCGTGATGGCAACTTTGTCAGCAGCCGCCAGCCCACGGACATTCTCGCGTTCAATCGCGAAATGATCTCGCTGTTCAGCGAACCCAAAGCTAGGGCGCACTCCGCATCTTAAAACAAATACTAAAAACCCCGGGGTTTCATTAGCCCCGGGGTTTTCTTTTTCCTCGACGAACGAACCCGCGTTTTCTGCGCACACTCCTTGTAACTTCGCTGCGCTATCGCATAAAATCCATATTCCTCTGGCCGGGTCATTCTTGAAGGAGTTTCATGTCTCATCGCATCGCCGCAAAAATTACGGGTGTGGCAGGTTGCGTTCCTCACAAAATCCTCTCCAACGCCGACTTGGAAAAAATGGTGGCCACCAACGATGAATGGATTCGCACGCGCACCGGCATTCGTGAACGCCGCATCGTCGAAAAGGGTACCCCCACTTCCCATCTCGCCGTCCAAGCCGCGAAAACTCTTCTCGCGCAGACTAAAACAGATCCCGCCGAAATCGATTTGATCGTCCTCGCCACCGTAACTCCGGACATGATGTTTCCCGCCACCGCCTGTCTGGTTCAGGACAAACTAGGCGCCACGAAAGCCTGGGGCTTCGACCTCTCCGCCGCCTGTGCCGGATTCGCCTACGCGCTCACTGTCGGTGCCCAATTCGCGGCCGGCGCGCACAAAAAAGTTCTGGTCATCGGCAGTGACACTATGAGCTCCATCATCGATTACAAAGATCGTGGTACTGCCATTCTCTTTGGCGACGGTGCTGGCGCCGTTTTGCTCGAGCCCGCTGCCGACAACGAGGGCATTCTCGACTTCGCCCACGACGTAGACGGCTCCGGGGGCAATTTTCTGTACATGCCTGGCGGCGGCTCGCTGAATCCTCCCACCCACGAAACCGTGGATAAAAATATGCACGTCGTGCACCAGGAAGGTTCGCAGGTTTTCAAGTACGCTGTGCGCCGGATGGCCGAGCTAGCTGTGAATTTGCTCGAACGCAATGGTTTCAAGAGCGACGATCTCGCGCTGGTCGTGCCGCATCAAGCCAACCTCCGCATCATCCGCGCCATGCAGGAGCGCTTGGGCGTCGAAGATTCGAAAGTAATGGTGAATATCGATCGCTACGGCAACACCACCGCAGGCACCATCCCCCTAGGCCTCCGCGACGCCGTAGTCGAGGGCCGTCTGAAAAAAGGCGACCTGGTCCTGCTTGTCGCCGTAGGCGCGGGCTATACCACTGGCGGCGTCCTGATGCGCTGGGCCTATTAAAAAGTTATCGAGTATCGTCCTTCTGCACTGTCTAATTCAGCACCCCAGTCAAAAGTGTGCGCGCAAACCTTCTGCCCTTCCGCTCTTCTTGAGCCATGATCCGAAGCAGTTGTTACTTCAGGTCGTGGACAATCACCGCAAGAGTGGCATGGATTTGTGTGTCGTGTAGCGCGACGCCGCGGGGGAAACCGTCGCGGCGGAGAATCAACGCGTCGGCCTAAACTTCGAAGAGAAGCAATACGAGTATCTCAGCACTGCCGGGGTTGTGCTCGCTAAGCGCTTGACCATCACCCCGCAAACCGCCGACGTGCGTGTCTTCGCGCGCGATACATCTTCCGAAGCATTGGGTTCTGTAACCATCCCCGTACAAGCCCTCTTCGAAGGTCCGCAAACCGCAAGCGGTTTGCCTGCAAAGTTCGAGTTTCCGAAGTGAAAGGAAAGCCGCGCAACTCTTAAAGGATTAGAGAATTTTCTCTAATCTAAATTGGCATCCAAAACGCGTATTCGCATTTTGTAGCTGACGTCAGCCGCCCGTTAGCAGGATCGCAGCGCCGCAGCCAATTCCATGTTCGCTTGCAGCCGCTGATCAATCTGCACCGCGGCATATCGCGCACAAATCGTGCCTTCCCGTTCTATCCACTGCGCGACAGCCGGAACGCGTACGCCGACCAGCATATTTAGCGCGCGGGTCAGCCCATAGTAAAATCGCACCAATCCCAGGCCCCCTCCACGTGGAGTCAAGTTCGGTGTCAATGCATGAATCCCGGCAAACTGTACGAAGTCGGCCGCTCGAAGCGCCCGATTCTCCGCGGATATTGCCGCGATCACGGACTCAGAAACTGGTTGAGAGGCGACACTGGCTAGAACAGCCCGCCAGTAGTACATCCCGAATTGGGCTATGGCGACGGTTGATATGGCGAAGAGCATAGCGGCGAACATGCTTTTTTCCTCACCCGTATTCTCGCGTCCCCGACTGCTTTGCCCTATAGCTCACAGGTACCAAGCCTATAGGACTCTGGGCTTAACTACCTGTATTCATTGGACTTGAACGACTACCAACCGCCGCATTGCCGGAGCCGCCGCTTTGAACTATTCTGCCCCCCGCAACCACCAGGTGAATACATGCCCAATTCCCGCTACCTCCGAACCAGACCGAAGCTCGCCGCCCTCCTGATACTGATTTTTTGCAGCTTAGCGCTATCCGCCGCGTCCGCTGACGAACCCGCCAATCACCGAGCCGCTCCACAAATCGAGCGTCAAACCGACCGCACCGCCATCCGCGCCGTCCTCAAGGCCCAACAAGAAGCCTGGAATCGCGGCGACATCAACGCATTTCTCACCGGCTACTGGCATTCCCCCGATCTGACTTTTTCCGGAAGCAACGGCATTTTCCGCGGCTGGGACGCCGTGCAGGCGCGTTACAAAAAAAATTACCCGGGGCGCAGCGCTATGGGCACGCTCGATTTTTCCAACCTGGAATTTCGCTTCCTAGGCCCCAACGCCGCCCTGGTCCTGGGCCACTGGCATCTAAAGCGCGAAAAGGACGAACTCGGCGGAGTCTTCTCTTTGGTCTGGCGGCGTTTCCCCGAAGGCTGGCGCATCATCCACGACCACACCAGCGCCTCTCCCCCAGAAACAAATCCAACGTAACTCCGTGTTCATCGTGAAGGGGAGCGCCCGCACGACGAAGTTGCGTGACGAAGTTGCATGACGAAATTGTTTGCGGATTTTGCAAACCAACGAACGGGCATCCAGCCCTTAGTTGCGCAACACTTACTTACCCACTGCTTGTTCAGAACGCTCTGCCGCCTTTTTCAATCGCGCCAGAGCATCCGTTACTCCCTCGTGTAACTGCCGGCTCCCGAAATGTTCAAGCACCCATCCCCACCATCCAGGTGAGATTGTGAACTCTCAACCAAAGCTCACCCTGCAATGCTTGTTATCCAGCGCCCAACACACGATATGGTTGTGCACCGTGATGCCGAACGGTAACTGCGTCGTCAGGTCCAAGGCCCGTTTGTCCGGATCAATGCTCGCAACCGTGGTCCGCACGTGCCAATCTTTCCCGAGCGCCCTCGTTCGCGCGGATATTCGCTGCCCCGCCTTGGCCGGGCCAGCCGGCTCCATCGCAAAGTGCCAGCACGTTTCCGCATCCCACCACAACCCATAATTGGAGGGATCCGCCAGGAGTTGCCAGACGTGCTCGACGGGCGCTGCCACTGTGGCGATGGGACAAGTGCTTATGCTCATCGAGATTCTGATTTCGTGCTTACAACAATTCTAAAATGTCTTCGTACCGTTTAAATGGCGGAATCAAATAAGCGCCCGCCATTTCCGTGCGCGCCCACTCCATCATTTTTTGCGCCACCTCAAACCCGCAATCTCGCGCTGCCGCTCCCGCCACTTCCAAGGACTTCAACACCGTAGGCGGGATCACAATCCCCGGCACCTCATTGTTCAACCGTAGCGCCTGCTTGTAACTATTGAGCGGCCACACTCCAATCAGCACCGGAATCGCCGGCTCGCCGCCCAATTTTTTCAAAAATGCATGCCAGTGCTCCGGATCAAACAACGGCTGCGTCATTGCGAAGTGCGCACCAGCCTCCACCTTCGCGTGGAATCTCTCAATTTCACCGTCCAGATCGTCCGCCACGGGATTCAGCGCCACGCCGATCGCAAAATTGGTCGCGCCGCCCAATGTCTTTCCCGCCCAATCCGTCCCTTGGTTCAACCGGTGCAAAACTTTCACCAACCCCACGGAATCGACTTCGTACACTCCGCTCGTTTCCGGATAATCGCCCACCGACGGCGGATCGCCGGTAATTGCCAGCACGTTGCGCACGCCGCCGACCGTCCACGCCCCCAGCAGCATCGCTTGTAATCCAATAATGTTGTAATCCCGAGTGGTCAGGTGCGGCACCGTTTCCACGCCGCGAGCTTCCAGCGCGCCAGATACAATCAGCGCATCCATCCCCACGCGCGCCATCGCCCCACTATTTACATCGATGGCATCGACGCGGCCCGAAGCCATGATTTTGTCCACTTGCTCGTAGACGCGTTCGAGCGAAATCCCTTTTGGCGGATCGATTTCCACGCACACGGTGAATTCTTTGTCTTGAAGTTTGCGCCAGAATTTGCTCTCCGGCTCCCGTTCCGTCACCGCCGCAGGTCGCGCCGTGGCTGCCACGTGTGCAACAGTCGCGGCCTTCACCGGGCGCAGCGATTTCACCGCTTCAGCCATGGCATGAATGTGTGCCGGCGTCGTTCCGCAGCATCCGCCCAAAATGCGCACGCCCATAGCTGCAGCCTCGCGCGCAAACAGCGCAAAATATTCCGGCGACGATTTGGGATAAACAATGCGGTCGCCTTCCCGCTTGGGGAACCCCGCGTTAGGCATGCCGCTCACCCGCAAGTCCGCCACGCCCGCCAGTTCCTGCAAAATCGGCAGCAAAGCCTGCGGGCCCAGCGTGCAATTAGCCCCCACCACCTGTACGTTTTTATTTTTTATTTGCTCGGCCGCGGCCGCCGGACGCAAATCCCCGTATGTAGTGCCTTCTTCCGAGTACGTCAGCTGCGCAATGATAGGCAAACCTGAAAACGACCGTATCGCATCGATGGCGATCAGCAGCTCTTCGATATAACTAAAAGTTTCCAATATGTAGAGATCGACGCCGCGCTCTTCCAGAGCCAGCGCCTGCTCGTAAAAAATTTCCTTGATCTCTTCAGGCTCCGGGTGCCGCGACTGCACCCCCAACCCCAGCGGCCCCATGGACCCCGCCACCAGCACTTCACTGCTCGCCGAATCCCGCGCTTCACGAGCGATTTTTACCCCGCGGCTGTTCAGCCGCTGCACATCATCGCCAAGTCCCAACGGAGCCAGTTTGAAACGGTTAGCGCCAAAGGTATTCGTCTCGATGATTTGCGCGCCCGCCTGGATGTACGACTGGTGCACGCGAAAAACCGCTTCCGGCTCCGTGCTGTTCAGCTCATCGAAACAGCGCTGTGGCCCCACGGTTTCATGCAGCAGCGAACCCATCGCACCATCAGCAATGAGAATCGCGTTCTTCAAACGTTCATTAAATTCCTGAATCTTCAATTGGCTTTTCCAATGTTTTTAATTTTTAGGAAGCGCAAGACGCCATCAACGCTTTTGTTCCATCATGCTGGCGACCGTGCTCATTAAATCGTACTTGGTAAGGATTTCAAACCGCGCGTTGCCCATCTCCACGAACACCGCTGGATTTTCGTGGCTCAAAATATGCGTGATACGTTCCACCGGCGCGCTCCCCGGAATCTGCGGCAGCGGCTTGCTCATCATTTCGCGCACCACCAGCTTGCGCAAATCCTTGCCTTGCAGCGCCAGGTTCAAAATTTGATCCTCGTAAATCGTACCGATGGGCAAATTCTCTTCGAATACCGGGATCTGCGAAATGTCCTGCTCCTGCATGGTCTTCAGCGCATGAAACACCGTTTGATACGGCCGAGCGATAATCAGTTCGCGCGCTTTACGCGTCGCATGTTTTGCGTGCACCACTTCCGCCGCCGTAATCGCGACCGCCGCGTCCACGTAGCCGCGCTCGCGCATCCATTCATCGTTATAAACCTTGCTCAAGTAGCGCATGCCCGTATCCGGCAAGAGCGCCACTACGAAAGCCTCTGGCCCTAAATCCTTCGCCAGCCGCAGCGTGGCGGAAATGCATCCGCCGCCCGACCCACCGGTAAATAACCCCTCCATCTTCACCAGCCGCCGCGCAATAACAAAGCACTCCTCGTCGCTCACCTGCAGCACATCATCCAGAATCTTTAAATTCATGGTGCTGGGGAAAAAATCTTCACCAATGCCTTCCACCACATAGGTCTTGGCACGGATCGTTTCGCCGCGCTTCACAAAGTCGTAATAAAGCGACCCAATCGGATCGACGCCGATAATCTTGACGTCCGCGTTTTTCTCTTTCAGGTAACGGCCCACGCCGCTCACCGTGCCGCCCGTGCCTATCCCACAAACAAAATGCGTAATTTTTCCTTCGCTGTCTTCCCAGATTTCCGGCCCGGTGGTCGAGTAATGCGCTTCCGGATTCATGGGGTTGTCGTACTGGTTCGGATAATAAGAATTGGGAATCTCGCGCGCCAATTTTTTCGCCACCGAATAGTAGCTGCGCGGGTCGTCGGGCTCGACCGCGGTGGGGCACACAATTACTTCCGCGCCCAGGGCCTTCAACAAATCCACTTTTTCCTTGGATTGTTTATCCGTAATGGTAAAAACCATTTTGTAATTGCGTACCGCGGCTACCAGCGCCAGCCCCATCCCGGTATTTCCAGAT
>Ga0307475_10000840_pt1 | contig 18445 bp, 13 predicted proteins | sample atmos_gasesECM1C_FD_203317 | JGI IMG/M metagenome (GOLD analysis project Ga0307475, IMG submission 203317) | Hardwood forest soil microbial communities from Morgan-Monroe State Forest, Indiana, United States - atmos_gasesECM1C_515 | ecosystem: Environmental > Terrestrial > Soil > Temperate... | reverse complement strand
TCCTTGCCGACTGCAATGAGCTGGCGTACCGCGTCGTATTTCTCTTCAAGACCTACTACCGCCACAAATCCCTCCCCAATCTCACCGCAAATCCGCCGCTTTGGGCGCTATTCGGGGCAAAGTTATTTAGATTCGCTGAGGCATAAACGGACGCGCTGGCCGGCGCGACCTCGGGGTGCTTCCCCGGAAGATCGCTCTGCTCATTGACCGCCCTGCGGTCATCAAGAACGTTATCTGAAGCTTGTGCACGCGTAATTGCCGCTCGCCCGTGCGTCGCCCGCTTGGTGCTGCCCCTGCCGCTAATCCCCTACATTAGATGCACTTAGCGCCAAAACCGTCACTCGCGAAACCCTAGTACGCTACACGTTTAAGTCCGTTGGCGTCAATGATTTAATTGATGGAAAGTTGCGAAAAAATACCGGTATTTTCTTTGCGCCCTAGCGGGCAGCCGCCAGCCGCCGCATCAGCTCCTGCTTTCTTTGCAGCAAATCGCGCATCTCCGGAGCTGCGGGATTGGCTTCAATGCTCCGCTGCACGTCGGCAAGCTGCTTTTCGGCTTGCCGGTGCCGCAATGCATCCACGCAACTCGCCGCTTCCTCCCAGGTCAGGTCGCTGGTCTCCTCGAACAGGATTTCGTAGAGCAGCCGGCGGTCGCGCTCCTCAAGCGCGGCGGCAATTTCGGTCGCTTGCACTGCCTGGCCGGAAAGGCCGGCGGCAATCAGTGCGACAAATATCCTTTCCGTTTCCAGTCCAAGATAGAGCTGACCCTGCTGAAGCTGCTGCGCCAGCTCGCCGCGAAAGCCTTCGCCCTCCGCCAGCATGCGAATCAGCCGGCGCTCGACGGGCTTTGCAGCCCGCCCTACCAATTCCGGCTTCGTCTTCACTTCGCCGCGGCGTTCCGTTGCGGCCTTGCTCAGCGCCGCGCGGAGCACCGGTTCGTCGAGACGGAGTTGCTGCGCGATGCGCGTGGCCCATTCCGAGCGCAAGATGCGGTTGGGAATCTTTTGCACGTACGGCAGCAGGAAATTGACCGCGCGCAGCTTGCCTTCCGCGGTGGTCATGTCCATCTGCCGCGCTCGGGCGATCAAGTAATCGACGTACGGCGGCGACTCCTTCAGCAGCTTCATGTACGCATCCGCACCCTGCTCGCGAATGAATTTGTCGGGGTCGGCCTTTCCGGGCAGCGCCAAGACGCGCACTTCAAAATCTTGCTCGAGCAAGATTGCGATGGAGCGCTCGGTGGCTGCTTGGCCTGCGTTGTCCGGGTCGTAGTTCACGATGACCCGCTTCGTGAAACGCCCCAGCAGCTTGATTTGCGGCTCTGCCAGGCTCGTGCCGCAACTCGCCACCACGTTGCTGATTCCGGCCCGCGCTACAGCGATGGCGTCCATGTAGCCCTCCACCAGGACGGCGAAGTCCGACCGCCGGAGCGCTTCCTTGGCGCGGTCCAGGTGATACAGCACGTTGCTTTTCGAATAGATTGGCGTCTCCGGCGAATTCAGATACTTCGGCTGGTCATCGCCGAGCGCGCGGCAGCCGAATGCGACGATTTTTCCCGATTCGTTCGCGATGGGAAACGTGATGCGGCGCCGAAAGCGGTCAAACAAGCGCCCGCCCTCGCCGCGCGAAACCAAGCCAGATTCTGCGAGCAGCTTCTCCGCGTATTTCCCTTTTACGTGCCGCAGCAACGCGTCGCCGCCGCTCGGTGCGTAGCCAATTCCGAAACGTTCGATCGTTGCTTTGTCCAGGCCACGGTCTTCCAGATAGGCGCGCGCGAGCTTTCCTTCCGCCGTTCCTTGCAACTGCTTCACGAAGAACGTCTGCGCTTCCCGGTGCATCTCCACCAGCGTCGCCCGCACGCTGCTCTGCGTGCGCTCCGCAGGCGAACTGGGTTTCGGCTTGGGAATCGAGATGCCGCACTTTTCCGCGACCAGACGCAATGCATCCGGAAATTCGCAGCGTTCCATTTCCATCACAAAATTAAAAATGTCCCCGCCCTTGCCGCAGCCAAAGCAGTAAAAAATCTGCTTGATCGGGGAAACCGTGAACGATGGCGTCTTTTCCTGATGGAAAGGGCAAAGCCCGCTGAAATCTTTTCCGGTTTTCTTGAGGCGCACGTATTCGCCGACAACCCGAACGATATCGGCTTGCTGCTTGACCCTCTCCGCTGTGGAACCCGCTTCCGCCATTACAATTTATGAGCGTAATTCTACAACTGTGACGGCTTTCCCGCCGCGGTCCTCCGCCTCAAAGGATTGTTTGGCGACCAGCGGGTGAGTCTTGAGAAACTCACCTAGTCCTTTTCGCAGCGCGCCGGTGCCGTGGCCGTGAATGATGCGGACCCTGGAAATGTTTGCAAGGGCGGCATCGTCAAGAAATTTGTCCACGCGCTCGGTGGCCTCTTCGACTGTCGAACCGATCAAATTGATTTCCCCCGTTCGCTCACCCTCTCCTCGCTGCGAATGCACTGACACGCCGCCGCTTGCCGCCCGGGGAGGCCCTGCGGATGGTCCAGTTGCTTCAATTCCGACGATCTCGTCCACGGCCACCTTCATGCGCAGAGGTCCAGCTTCGATTTCCGCGGAGCTGCCGTCTAGCCTGCGGAACATCACCGGCTTGTTGAACCCGCGCACGCGAATCCGGGCGCCCGGTTGCAGTTGCTCGGCACTGACGGCCTCCACTTGCGCGGACATGCCAAGGTCCAATTGCGAATCCGAAAGCGTCTGCACCACCGCCGCGTTTAACTCTTCCCGCGCTTCACCGCGAACATCCTGCATCTTGCGCCGCGCGGACTTCTCCAATTGTCCGCGCAGCTCACGCTCTTTCACCGCCTCGACCACGCGTGCGACGTTCTCGTCGAAGCGCTTCTGCATCTCTGCGAACTTGTCTTCGAGCTCCCTGATGCGCTTCTGTTGCCGCTCGACCCATTGCGTTCGCAACTTCGCGCGTTCCTCTTCCAGCGCGTGGCGCTCCGCGGTCATCTGCTGTTGCATGCGGTCCAATTCGTCGCGGCTGCGGTGCAAGTATGCGATCAGGTCCGCCGCTTCTCGCGATTCCGGCGTCAGGAGCGATCTGGCGCGCTCGACAATCGGAGCGGCCAGCCCCAGCCGGTGCGCGATGGCGATCCCGCTCGACCCGCCCGGCACTCCCACCATCAAGCGATACGTCGGCCGCAGGTTCACGTCATCGAATTCCACCGCCGCGTTCACCACACCCAGGGTTGTCGAAGCATATGCCTTCAACCGGTCGTGATGCGTCGTCGCCAGAACAATGCAATTCTTCGCGCGGAATTCGTCCAGCAACGCCACCGCCAGCGCCGCGCCCTCCTCCGGCGCCGTGCCGGTGCCCATCTCGTCCACGAGCACCAAGGACTGCTGCGTCGCAGCTTGCAGCATCGACTTCAAATTCAGCATGTGCGCCGAAAATGTGGAAAGGTCGGCGGCGATCGACTGCTCATCGCCAATATCCACCAACACGCGATCAAAAAGGGGCAGCAGCGCGCGCTGTGCCGCAACGGGAATGCCCGATTGCGCGGACAGCACCGCGATACCCGTGGTTTTCAGCGCCACCGTCTTGCCGCCGGTGTTTGGCCCGCTGATCACCAGCACTCGCTCGTCTCCTCCGAGCGCGAGCGACATCGGCACGATCGTGCGATCTTCGCGCCGCAGCTTGTCTTCCAGCACTGGATGCCGCGCCGCCTCCAGCCGCAACTCGCCTTGCGCGGTAAATTCCGGTATCGCCGCATCGAAATCCCGCGCGAACCGGGCCCGCGCAAAGACGCTGTCCATCTCGGCAAGCGTCTCTGCGGCTGCGGTCAGCGGCCCGCGCAACAACTGCAAACGCTCCGTCAACTCCCTCAGAATGCGCACAATCTCCGCGGCTTCCTCTTCCGCGAGCTGCACAAGCTGGTTGTTCGTCTCCACCGTCTCGAGCGGCTCGAGAAAAACCGTCTGCCCTGTTCCACTGGTGCCATGCATGATCCCCGGCACACTTCGCCGGTTCTCCGCGCGCACCGGAATCACGAAGCGATCGTTGCGCAGTGTGACGTAGTCCTCGCCGGAGTCCGCGTTTCGCGCCCGCAAGATTTGCTTCAGCGTCTTCTGGATGGATTCGCGCGTTTGTGCGATGCTTCCGCGAATCCTCCGCAGTGCAGGAGACGCATCGTCGCTGATCTCCCGGTTCGGCAGCACGCAGCGGCGAATCGCCGCCAGAGCGTCGCGAAAATCGGCGAGAGAAGCCGCGAGCGCCGAGAGCAGCGGAAATTTCACGGCCTCCTCGCGAAATTGTTGGCGCAGCCATCCCGCCGCCTCCAGCAGCGACGCCGCGTCCAGCAGCTGCGCCGCATCCAGCACCACGCCCGGGCCTTCGATGTGCTCGAGCCATTGCTGCGGGTCGGCCACTCCGCCAAAACCGAGTTCGCGTTCCGCGCGCAACCATTCTCGCGCTTCACGAACGTGCGCGAACGCCGCTTCCAGTACCACCTGGTCCGTGCCAGGCTCGAATGCGTCCACCGCCCGCTTGCCGAGCACACACGTCGTGCGCAGCCGCAACAACTCCCGCAGCTTGTCAAATTCCAGAACGTCTTGCGCTGTTCGTGCCATCGTTTGCTACTTTAATATCTCTGTTAGATGATGCGCCGCGTCCTTCGGCGTCGCAGCCACATGGATCAGCCGTCCATTGGCTTCGCCCCAGGGCGAGTGACGGCCGAGTTCCACCTTGCGAACGCATTCAATAATGGGCGTCCAAAAATTTCCCAGCACCGCCAACGGCTTCCCGGTCATCACCGACTTGTTGAGCATCTCCCACACCACGGCAAGCTCCACCAGCGTCCCGGTCCCGCCCTTGCAGGCCACGAACCCGTGCGCTATGCGGATTAATTCAAACAATCGGTCTTGCCAAGTCGTCACGCGCACTTCCATATCGATCCACGAATTGGCCCGCGCGCTGAAAAACTCCGCGGTCACTCCGTACGTTTTGCCTCCGCCTTCCTTCGCGCCGCGCGACACAGCTGCCATCACCCCGCCGTAGCCGCCACTGCACACGGAAAACCCATTGGTTGCAAGCATGCGCCCAAGCTCGCGCGCCTCCGCGTACTCCGCATCGCTCTCCTGCGGCCGCGAACTCCCGAACACCGTGACGATCCGTTCTTCCTTCATCGCATCAATGCGCGCGTTGACCCGGGCGCCCGACCGGTGGCTTGCGGTCAAATTCCTCAATCATCGCCAGGCACAATCCGTCCAACGCATCCGACGCTTCATGGTTCTTCCCGCTCTGATTGTTGCTCAAGAACGAAAAAATCAGCCGCCGCCCGCTAGCAGTGTCCGCAAAGCCCGACCGCGTCCGTACGTGCTCTACCGATCCGGTCTTCGCATGGATGCGCCCCGCACTCGGTGTGTTCTTCATCAGTGTTTCCAGCGTCCCGTCCACCCCCGCCACCGGCAGCGACGCAAAGTACGGCGCGAACCACGGCTGGCCTTGTGCGTATGTCAACAGCGCCGCGATGGCCCTTGGCGTGACCAGATCGTGTCGCGAAAGCCCGGAGCCATCGGTCTGAATCACATCTCCTGGAGCAATCCCCGCCGCCGCATAAAAATCCGCAGGAAACTTCATGAGATCCTCGGGCGTGTTCCACACCGAGGTGTTTCGAGCCGCCGCCCGCAGCAACATCTCCGTATGCAAATTCTGGCTAATTTTGTTCACCAGTTTCACCGAGTCACCCAGCGGCACAGACACGTGTTCCGCGAGCACCGCGCGCGGAGACGCGTCAACCGCTTCCGCGTTGTGCATCGACCGCAAGACTCCAGAAACCTTCACTCCGCGCTCAGCCAGGAGCTGCGTCAACAGCGCCGCCGCATGTTCGGCAGGATCGTGAATCGCCAGCACCAGCTTGCGCGGCATGCCGTGCGCCGGCATCGTCCCGCGAATCACCACGATTTTTGAATTTGGCTCCCTCGTCAGGGTTAAATCTGACTTTACCTCCGCCGCCGACGTAACCACGTCGTTCCGCACAATAAAGTCCGGTGTTGGCGGAGCCACCACCGCTTGGACGGGCGCGCCCGCCGATTCCCCCGCGGTCAGTGTCACCGTCACCGTATTGTCATTCACCACGATCGCCGAAACCGCCGCGCCATACTCCCAGACCATATCGTCGATTTCCCATCCGTTGGGATACGCCTCGCGCGGGAAATAGCTGTCGTCGCCGACCACATCTCCGGCAATTTCTTTGATCCCCTTTGCGACCAACGCATCCGCAAGCTCCGTCAGCGTTTTCTCCGGTGGTCCGTCGAACTCCTCTTTCAAGTCGTAAGGAAATTTTCGGTTCGACAGATTTGGATCACCTCGTCCCACAAGGAATAGATCCCCACTCAGCACACCGTCGGGAGAAATCGTGCTGCGCGTTTCCAAGGTAGTGTGAAAGCGATAGTCCGGACCCAGTTTGGCCAGCGCCAGCGCCGTGGTGAATAGCTTCATGTTCGAAGCCGGCACGAAATACTTGTCCGCATTCAGCTCATAGAGCGTCTCGCCGGTTTCCGCATCGACGATCAGCAGCCCCCACTCGCCTTTGTTCGCGGGCGCCGCCGCCAACAGCGCTTCAGCGCGCTCGCCAAACTTCCGCGTTGCGGCCGCAACGCGCCGCTTTTGACCTTTTGAAGCCGCAGCAGGGACGGATTTCGATTGACCAGGCTCCGCCGCAACCAAAACATCGCCGGCCAAGATCCCACATGCCAACATCACTGTAAAAGCAAAGCCGACCCGCACCGCCCCTCCCGCTGGCAAATTGTGTTCCGGGAAAGTATAGTCGAAACAGCACAATGCTTCGCTTGCAGCGCCACGTGTGAGGGGAAAGCCGCAGCGAAGGCAAGGTTGGAAGCTCCGCGGGTTGCGCCCAGAAACCTCGGAACGTAAAATCGCATTCACCCAAATTTGAGCGAGGTGACTTGATGTTGAAGCCCATGATGTCCTCCGTCCTGGCGCTGGCCATTGCATTACCGCTCGCCGCGGTAGACAACAAGAAGGAGACGGATCGCCTGGAAAACTGCGGACTGATCCTTAAGGAAATCCTGGACATTCCCGACGACATCCCGCAGGACCTGCTCGACAAATCCGAATGCGTAATCGTGTATCCGTCCGTTCTGAAGGGCGCTTTCGTTGTCGGTGCCAGCTATGGCCGTGGCGCCATGACCTGCCGCACCGGCGAGCACTTCACCGGTCCTTGGAGCGCCCCGACGATGATGGCCCTCGAAGGCGGCAGCGTCGGATTTCAGATTGGTGGCCAGGCCACCGACTTCGTCCTCCTGGTTATGAACGACCGCGGAGCCCACTCTATCCTGAAGAGCAAAGTGAAGCTTGGCGCTGACGCCTCCGCCGCCGCTGGCCCTGTTGGACGTAATGCTTCCGCCGAAACCGACGTCACTATGCGCGCTGAAATCCTGACCTATTCGCGTGCGCGCGGCCTCTTCGCGGGTATCTCCCTCGCTGGCTCCTCCGTTCGCCCCGACAACGACGCCAACGCCCGCATTTACGGGAAAAAAGTCGAAGCGGAGAGCATCATCTTCAAGGGAGCCGTCGCTGTTCCGCCAGCCGCCCAAAAACTGATCTCTTTGCTAAACCAGAAATCTCCGAAGAACAAATAGCCACGTCCAGGACATACAGAAGTTTTTCCGAAACAATCGAAAAGGTGGCCTTAGGCTCGGCGCTAGGCCGGCGGCTTTGTGTTTTCTAGTATTTGGGTATTATTCCCAGGTTGTAGAACACATTCTGATGTGCTCGCTTAACCTCATTGTAAGAAAGATCTGTCCAGCCAAGATTCTAACTGAGGAACCTCAAGGTGAACCAAGGGACTGTAGGCGTGGAGCGAGTAAACATCCGTTGCTGCGTCGTCGGTGCCGGCCCTGCCGGCATGATGCTTGCGTATCTTCTGGCCCGCGCTGGCGTGGATGTTTTGGTCCTCGAAAAACACACCGATTTTCTTCGGGATTTTCGCGGCGACACGATTCACCCCTCTACTCTCGAGCTTATGCATGAGCTGGGCCTGCTCGAAGAGTTCCTTCAGCGTCCTCACGACGAAGTGCGCCAGCTCAATGGCTGGATCGGCGAATCCCGGTTGCGTCTGGCTGATTTCACGCATCTTCCAACGCATTGCAAATTCATCGCTTTCATGCCGCAATGGGATTTTCTTAATTTCCTCGCCGAACAGGCCAGGCGCTATCCGTCATTTAGCCTGCTGATGAATACCGAAGCGACCGATCTGCTCGTCGAGGACGGGTTGGTTACCGGCGTCCGGGCAAAATCAGCACAAGGTCAGCTCGAAATTCGCGCCGGTCTCACCATTGCCGCAGATGGCCGCCATTCCGTCATTCGTCAAAAAGCTGCCCTCGAAATCATCAATCTCGGCGCGCCCATGGATGTCCTCTGGATGCGTATTTCGCGCGCTGAGAGCGATCCCTCGATTACGCTGGGCCGCATTGATGTCGGCAAATTCCTAGTGATGCTCAACCGCCGCGCGTACTGGCAGTGCGCCTTTGTCATTCCCAAAGGCGGCTATGACGAGCTTCGTGCGCGCGGCCTGCCCGCGTTCCGCGCACAACTTGCCGAGCTGGCTCCCTTTCTGCACGACCGAGTGGAAGAACTCGCCGACTGGGATCAGATCAAGCTGCTCACGGTGGTGGTGGATCGCCTCAAGCGTTGGTGGCGCCCAGGCCTGCTTTGCATCGGTGATGCGGCCCATGCGATGTCGCCGGTTGGCGGCGTGGGCATCAATCTGGCGATTCAGGATGCCGTCGCCGCCGCCAACATCCTCGCCACACCGCTACGCACTCGCGCGGCACGCGACCCCGAACTGGCTGCCGTGCAAAAGCGCCGCGAATTCCCCACCCGCGCGACACAACGCATGCAAATTGCCATTCAAAATAATGTTATCAAGCGCGTCCTCGGCAGCACTCGCGTCAAAACGCCCTGGATTCTCAAGCTCGTCGACCGCTGGCCTCTCTTGCAACGCATCCCGGCGCGGCTCATCGGCATGGGTTTCCGCCCCGAGCGCGTAAAGACACCAGCCGCGGCGCCTTCCCCGCACGCTTAGTATTTCGGCGTTATTCCCAGGTTGTAGAACACAAACGAATAAATATCCCGCGTCTGCTCCAGCCTCTTCGTGGTGCTGCTCGCCGCGTGCCCAGAGTTCGTATCGATGCGGATGAGCACCGGATCCTCATGGTTCGCCGCTGCTTGCAATGTCGCCGCGTATTTGAACGAATGCCCGGGCACCACGCGATCGTCATGATCAGCGGTAGTGATCAATGTCGCCGGGTACTTCACGCCCGCGCGAATGTTGTGCAACGGCGAATACGCATACAGCGCCTTGAATTCCGCCTCGTTGTCGCTCGATCCGTAGTCCGAGACCCAGGCCCACCCGATCGTGAATTTCTGAAACCGCAGCATGTCCATCACGCCCGCCTGGGCAACGGCCGCGCGAAAAAGTTCTGGTCTCTGGTTGATTACCGCGCCAATCAGCAATCCTCCATTCGAAACTCCATGAACCGCCAGTTTCTCCCGCGAAGTGTACTTGTTGGCGATCAGCCATTCTCCCGCAGCGATGAAGTCATCGAAAACGTTCTGCTTCTTCAGCTTGGAGCCGTTCTCGTGCCATTTCTCCCCGTATTCTCCTCCGCCGCGAATGTTCGCTGACGCGTACACAAAGCCCTGCTCCAGCAAAACCAGCCGCAGCGCGCTGAATTCCGGAGAGCCGATGTCGTTAAATCCCCCGTAGCCCCACAGCAGCGTGGGATTGTAGCCGTCCAGCTTTAATCCCCGCCGGTAGACCAGAAACATCGGAACGCGCGTCCCATCTTTGCTCGTATAAAAAACTTCCTTGGTCTCGTAGTTTTTGGGCTTAAACCCGGAAATTTCCGGCGACCGGAAAACCTTCGCCGCCCGCGAAGCAATTTCATAACGGAAAATCGTCGGAGGAAAGTTCAGCGAGGTGAAAGAATAGAAAACAACTTTGTCGTCATGATTGCCTCCAAACCCGGTTGCTGTTCCCACGCCGGGAAGCGCGATCTCATTCTCCATCTGCCCTTCCATGCTGTAGACATAGGGCCTGCTTATCACGTCCTTCATGTACACCGCGAAAATCTTGCCCCCCGCGGTGGCCACTTCCTGCAACGTTTCCGCCTTTTCGGGGAGCACGTCTTTCCACGCCACGTCCTTGCTGGCCGGATCGTATAACGTCAGCCGGTAATTCGGCGCCTTTCGATTGGTCACAATCAGGAATTTATCCCCCACATCGTCGATCACTTGAAACGCATCATCGGAAATCTCCGGCACAATCGCCGTGAAAGTCTTTTCCGGTTTCGAGAGATCGCGAAAGAAAAGCGCATTCCCCCTCGGGCCCTTGCCGCCGATGGACAAAATCGCAAATTTTTCGTCTTCCGTTGTTTCCAGAGCGTAGAACTGCTCCGCCTTCGCCTCGTCTTCGTAAATCAGCTCGTCTTCCGCTTGCGGCGTACCCAGCCGGTGATAGTAGATTCTCTGAAAATCGTTCTTGGAAGAAAGCTCGTGTCCCGCTTCCGGTGTTTCAAAGCGGCTATAGAAAAATCCCTTCCCGGCCCAGGCCAGCGTCGAAAACTTCAGCCACTTCAATTCATCGGCCAACACTTTCCGGCTGCTCACTTCCATTACGTGCGCCTCTTCCCAGTCGGATCCTCCCGTGGACACCGCATACGCGCAGTACTGGCCGTCCCTGGACACCGTAAGCGCATGCAGCCGCGACGTGCCATCCGCGGAAAACTTGTTCGGATCAACCAGCAGTTCCGGTTTCCCATCCAGCCCGTCTTGAACGTAGAATACGTTTTGGTTCTGCAATCCGTCGTTCTTCGAAAAGAAATAAAATTTGCCCCGCCGGAACGGCTGGACGTGTCTCGGATAGTTGAGAACCTGCTCAAGCCGCTTCATGACCTGCGCGCGGTATGGGATCTTATCCAGGTACGAGAAGGTCATTTCGTTTTCCGCCCTCACCCACTGCGCCACTTCCTCCGAACGATCATCCTCAAGCCAGCGATAGGGATCGCTTACCTTGACGCCGTGATAGGTGTCGCTCTGCTCCGCTTTTCGCGCCGCCGGATACTGCAAGCTCTGCGCAAGCGATAGGGAAACCATCACCACCAGAGCGCCCGCGACCACTCCCACTCGGATCACCCTTGAATTTTTTCCAGCCATACGTTCTGCCTCATTAGATTGAAATGTCCCGCACGATTCCGCTTCGGAGAAAATCGTGAGAAAAAATCAGTGGCACAAGCATCGAAAACTTAGCACTTTGTGCGTATCGCGGTAAAGCATAGAAGTCCAATATTTGGCGCGCCGCGGTCTTGTTTACCCTGTTTACCCCGATCATTGAGGGGACGCTTCAAAAGGCTTCCGCTCTTCAGGCCGCTCCGCTTTGCTTCTGTTTCCACTCAGCGTATTCTGCTCTACTTGCTTCACGCTGACGGAGCTATCTTGTCCTGTCCAATCTGTGAGAAACGAAAAGGCGCGCGCTTCTGTCCCGCGAAGGGCGAGACCATCTGCGCCGTCTGCTGCGGCACTGGCCGCGAAGTCACCATTGACTGCACGCCGGATTGCCCGCACCTCATCACCGCCCACCGCTATGAGGACGAGCATCCCCGCTCGCTTCCGCCCGGAACGCCTCTGCTCGACGTCAATCTCCCGTCCGACGTCATCCACACGCAGCAGCAACTCATGGCCGCATTCGCGTTCACGATCGCAAAGTTCTGCGCGGCCCAGCTAGATGCCACCGACCCCGACGTCCTCGCCGGCATTCAGGCCCTCGCCGAAACCTACAAAACTCTGCGCACCGGCATCTACTACGAAAAGCTCCCCGACGCGCGTCTTCCCCGCGAGCTCTACGCCGCGCTCACCACCTTCATCGCCGAAGTAAAGCGGCAGCAAGCCGAACGCAGCAACTCCTCCGCGCTTAAAGACGCCGACATCTTCTATCTTCTGGTTTTTCTCTACCGCATGGGCCTGCTGCGCACCAACGGCCGCCCCCGCTCCCGCCGCTACATCGAATTCCTCCGCAGCCAATTCCCCGACGCCCAGGAACTAAAGCGCGAAGAATCCCGCATCATCGTCCCCTAGGCGAGGGTACTCAGTGGAACAGCCATTTCTGGCTGTCCTGCAGCAGATCTTACCTCGCGTTTCCCTACCCAGCTGCCTGCAAAAGCGTCTCCCCCGCCAACCAACCCAGCGAAAGCTGCGGCCGCTTCGCCCTCAGCGTTCGTTCTTCCCACGGCCTTGCCACAAACCGATACTCCTGCCGGATCTTCGCCACCCGTTGCGACATCTTCTTCCGATACTCCTCCGGCGCATACCCGTTCTTCGCGTACCACGCTTCGTACTGCTTCGCCAACTTCGGGAATTTCTCGTGCACGAAAGGCAAGAACTGCTTCGCCGACGACGGCATTAGAAACAACACATTGGAAAAGAACCACTGCGCGCCGGCACTCTTCGCCGCCGCGGCCAGCGCCTCCAACTCCCCGTCGCGATCCGTCATCCCCGGAATCAGCGGGCAAGCCGACACGCCCACCGCCAGCCCCGCCTCCCGCAATTGCTTCACCGCCGCCAATCGTAAGTCCGGCCGCGGCGCTCGCGGCTCCAGCAGCCGCGCCAGCCGTGGCCGCAGCGTGGTAACCGTGATGTTCAGCGTCAGTTCCGACCGCGTCGCAATCTTTTTGAATAAATCGATGTCCCGCACAATCAGGTTCGATTTCGTAATCAACGAGATGCTCAGCCCTTCACGCTTGGCCAGCTCCTCCAGGCATGCACGCGTCACGCGATGCTCCTGGCTGGTAGGGATCGGTCGCCGTCCCAATCGCGATGTGCTCCGGATACATTCCCCCCGAGCTCCGCGATTCATAGGAGTACTTGCGCATATCCTGCGCCAGCAGCGCCGCAGCATCCTTCTTCACAAAAATCTTTTTCTCGAACTCTCCGCCGTCCAACTCCATGTATTCGTGCGTATACCGCGCATAGCAGTACTTGCACGCAAACTCGCACCCCCGATAAGGATTGATCGTCCATTCGAACGGCACGCGCTTCGAATCGCATCGATTCAGAATCGAGCGCACCGGCAGCAGAAAATACTCCGGCCGCTCCGGTGAAGTGCGTTCTGTCTGCGCGCAAGGGGAATTGGCTGTGAGGCGGGCGATGCCAACCAGTGGCGCGGATTGCTCCGCGCCACAACGTGCGGCGGCATCTCGGGTCCGGCTTTCTGCATGGCGTGGGGCGCCATGTTCTTCCGGTGACGCCGGGGGGCAATCCGGCATGGGGCTACCCGAGATGCTGCCGCCAGGACCAGTCACGATCGGGGCAAGATCAGATCCGGTCCGAGCTTTTGGGCCTAGTTCAGTAGAGCGTTCAATGGAATGGACGGGGAACAGCGCGGTTTGTTGAGCGGGACGCCGGTCAACAACGTGCGGCGTCGATGGGGAAAGAACTGGGGACATGGCCCACCTCACAACTGCCCTATATTTCGCTTTTGTTTCGCCATTGTCAAATACTTTCTTTGTTTTTTCTTCGCCCCTCCCATGCTCCGACTGATCCTTCGTGAAAACCGCTGTTGCTGCTTCCCGCAACTCCTCCCGGAATCTCGCTGGCCCTCCCGCCAAATTTTCTCTATCTTGGCTTTCACGACCCTTATATCCCGACCCTACGCCGGAAATCCGCGAGAAGTCCGATTTTCGCCGGCCCGGTCGTGAAATGGAGAGATTCGCCATGACCCGTTTTCCTTCTGTTTCGCGGAATTTTGTGCTGGTGTCCCTGGCCCTGATCGCAGCCGTGTTCATTCTGACCATTACCTTCCAAAGCGAATCCGCCTACGCCTCACCCGCGCCGCAGTCGGCCCTGCGCATGACCTGCTCTTCCGATGACATGCACCGCCATTTTTGCGCAGTCGACACCACCGGCGGCGTTCAAATGGTTCACCAGAAGAGCGAGGCCAAGTGCATCCAAGACCGCACTTGGGGCTACGACAATCGCGGAATCTGGGTCGATCGCGGCTGCCGCGCCGAATTTGAAGTCGGCGGTCACCTGGCTGTCGAGAACAGCCGTCGCGGCGACCATGATGGCGGTCGCGACCGAGATCGTGACAACGATCGCGCTGGTGGCCGTGACGGAGAGTTCCGCGGCTGGGGCGATACCTATATGGTCTACTGCGCCTCCGATGCCATGGAGCGCGTCTGGTGTCCCGCCGATTCCCGCTTCGGTGTGCGCATGATTCGCCAGCGCAGCCAGGCTGGTTGCATCGAAGGCGATACTTGGGGCTACGGCAAGCGTGGCATCTGGGTTGACCGCGGCTGCCGCGCCGATTTCCGCGTTACTGGCGACTGGCAATCTCGCGCCGCCGCCCTAATCTACTGCCCCTCCGATTACATGAACCGCGCTTTCTGCCCCGTCGACACGCGCGACGGTGTTTTCATCATCCGCCAGCGCAGCGAAGCCGACTGCGTTTTCAACCGCACATGGGGCTACGACCGCGACCGCATCTGGGTCGATCGCGGCTGCCGCGCCGACTTCGAAATCGTCGACCGCCGCGACCGCGAATGGCGCGAATGGTCCCGCGACTGGAACGAAGACGACCGCCGCGGCTGGGACCGTGATCACGGCCGTGATCGAGACAGGGACCGTGACCGAGACGACCGCAACCGAGATCGCGACGATCGCCCACCAATCCTCAACTAACCTTGCCTGCATGTAGGGGCGCAGCACCGCTGCGCCCAGCTTGGCACAATCTCAAACTACACAGAGCATCTTCTGTCTTGGCGCTGGGTTCCGTTAATTTCGCCCTGATCCGCGATTTGTGCCTCTCGCGTTCACGCGGTATCCTCAATCCGGGAGATTCATCCAGGCGCATGCCCTCGCGAATGCGGTCAACTTTCTTTGGTTTCATCTTGGTCGCAAGCGCCGGCTCCTCCGCCCGGGCACAGGCTCCTGCCCCGACCAGGAAGCCGCCCTCTTCTCCTACCACTCCGGTAGCTCCTGCCGCCCCGCAATCCAAGCACTATCCGATTCTTCTACTCGCCTCCGGAAATAATCCCGCATGGAGCTTGCGCATCGGACAAAAAGGTCCGGAGCGCCTGGATCGTCCTGGATATCCGCCGATCACTCTCGAACCCGCCGAGGTTGCCCACGAACCTTCCGGCGACGCCTGGACCTATCACGCCAAGGACACCGGGACCGGAACCGCCCTAACTATCCACTTGTCGCGCGAAGCCTGCTATGACGGCATGTCCGCAACGAAATACACGTTTCGTGCGGTGGTCGAGCATCCCCAGCTCGGCACCCTAAGTGGCTGCGCGCGCATTGCCGCCGAGCTATTTCCGCGCATCACCAACCAGACCGATGACGATGCAGACGACGCGGCCAAGAAGAAGCCCGCGCCCGAAACCACGGTGACCGGTTTCAAGCCACCCACCGCCGTGGCGTACGTCAACGCGGCGGACAAAATCGTCCTAAGCCGCGGAACCGTGAAGAAAATCGTAGCGCCCGCCGGTGCGGACCTCGCTCTTTCCCACGATGGCAAGAAACTCCTCTACATCCGTTCGGACTCTAAGCCCGGTCCCGACAGCACCATTGCACTCTACGAATTTGACACCGGCCGCTCCCGCGATCTGGTTCACGGCAACGTTCGCCAGCCCTTCTGGTCGACGGATGATGCCCGCATCGCCTATCTCACCAACCAGGATCAAAAATGGCAGATTTGGACGCTCCAGGCTGCGGCACCGGAAACTCCCGCTCCTCTTTACACAAACAATATCGATGCATTTCAAGGCTGGGTCGACGCGCACATTCTGCTCGGCACCGACCTGCAGAACGCATACTGGATCGCGGACGACGGCAAAATAACCCAAACTGCGCTCCTCCAAAATATCTACGGCTCCAGCTTCCAGATCCGCGAATCCGACACCATCCGCGTCAATCCCGGCAATCCCGATCTGCTTCTCGTTTCCGCCAGTTACACCACCCCGCCTCCCGGCGCCCCAGCGGACGCGAGTCACCTCTCTGGAGGTATTTTCCTCTACGAATTGCGCGCTAAACGCCGCGTCATCCTGACTCCGCCGGACCAATCCGCCAGCCACGCCGAATGGTCCCAAGACGGCGTCCAGGTTTTTTACACGGCCCGCCTCGCCTCTGGCCCACCAAGCACGTACCGCATTTTCTGGGACGGCTCCGCCTCCAAGCGCTACGCCCCCGCCACCAACTTCGTCATCGGCCAGTAGCCTTGGAGTGCAAGGGCTAATGCAGTAAGCCGTAAATGCGCCGCGGCCCAGTGGCCCCGAACTAAGACCCAACAACCAACAACTGAAGACTGGTATTGGCCGATACGCGGCCTGCTCTGGCAATCCCGGACCACCACACGCCCCCGAACGCTATACTTTGACAATGGGTACCCCTGCGTCCCCGATCGAGCCCCGGCAGGTGGGCATTCTCATCCTCGATGACGATGTCCAGAGCCAAGGCGCGCTGAAACAGATCCTCGATTCTGAGGGCTGGCGTGTGCGGGTCGTGCCCGACACCAAGATGTTCCTGGCTGAGCTGCGCACCGGGGAGTGGTCCCTGGTCATCGCCAATGTGACCATCACCGGCACGGACAGCCCCCTTTTTGTCACCCTGCGTGAATTGACGAACGTCTCTGCCGAAGAAGGCGGCCGTCTGCGCGCCCTGTATCTCGTTCCAGAAGTAAGCGGCGAGCAGTATCTCGAGCCGCTGGAGCGCGCCAAGCTTCCTTACGTTTTGCGCCCTTTCCATCTTCACGATTTCTTGGAAAAGGTCAGCGATTTGCTGGTGGAAATAAAAGCGATCGACGCGCCCCTTCGCCAGGTGCGCTACGAATTTGGCGAGCTGCGCAAAAAGAAGAAAAAAGCCGCCAAGTCCAACTCCATGTTCGCCTCCCGCGAGTCGTTTTCGTACACCGAAGAGGAAATCTCCGAATACGAACGCGAAGAAGGCGAAGCACTGAAGAACAAACGGCCCAAGAACCGCCTCAATCTGGGCGACCCACACGGATGAAGGCTCCATTCGGTCTGCTTAGGGCGATCTCTCCATTTGAATCCTCACCTCTTCGCTTTCTCCGTTCTGGTTCCTTGCAAGAAATCTCAGCCGCCCCGTTCTAACTCCTGAGCAGGTCTTTCTGTCGCATTTCCGCATTTCAAGGAGGTTCCATGCAACGTTCGTTTTTCGCTGTCCTGATCGCCGCCCTGGCGAGCATCGCCACTCTTGGAGGAATCGCTTTTGTGTGGGCTGCTCCGCACCCACATAAGGCTGCTTCGCGTCCGGAAGGTGACTGGCGCATCCTCGATCCCGTTGTCTACGAGAACATTGCGATTTTTCCGGTGGTTAGCGGCTCCTCGCAGGACACCAGCAACTTTCTTACGCTCGAAGAAGGGCTCGCCAGCGGCGAAGTGATCGTCAGCGAGCGCGGGGCGGCCGGCATGGTGCGCAACCGCGACGGGGTTCGCACCATCCCGGATTACGGCACAAGCGCTTCGGTGAACCAGCTCGTGCTCATCAATCGCAGCAAACGTCCGCTGCTCCTCCTGGCCGGAGAACTGGTCAGCGGCGGAAAGCAGGATCGCATCATCGGCAAAGATCGCATCGTGCCGGTTGGCGCGGAACCGCTCCCGCTCGATGTCTTCTGTGTGGAGCACGGCCGCTGGACGGGCAGCAGCTCGCAATTCACGGCGGCGAAGACCATTGTGCATCCCAGCGTCCGCGAGCAAGCCGCGGTGGAGCAGAAACAAACCGAGGTATGGGCCGCGGTGTCCGGGGGCACCATGGCTGGAGCATCCGGATCGCGTTCCACGCCGAATGCTCCGGCTCCGCGTCTCAGCACTTCCGAGCTTCAGGATGCCATTTCTTCGGAAGCGCCGACGCAGTCTTACCGGAAAATCTACGAGTCCAGGCGCGTGGGCGGTTCGGTGGACAGCTTCGTCGATCAAGTGCAACGACGATTCGCGCACGCCACTTCCGGGCTGAAGGGTGAGCGCGTGGTCGGCGTGATCGTCGCGTATGGCGGCGAAGTGGCGTGGAGCGACATCTTCGCTTCCGGCGAGCTCTTCCATCAGTATTGGAGCAAGCTGCTGCGGAGTTATGCGGTGGAAGCGCTGGCGCGTCCGACGCTGCGCGAAACCGTCTCCGCTGACGATGCTCGCGAATTCCTGCGGCGGCCCAATGGGCGCGAGGTGCAGGAGACCGAAGCGGGTGTATATCGCTGGCGTGAAATCACGGAAGGCTCGCTGGCGTTGATCGAGCTGGATGCGCTGCAACCAAAGACCATGACGTTGCACCGGCTCTTGCTCCATCGCACGTCGTGAGCTGGCGCTCACTTTCTCCTTCTTGCAGTCGTCTCTACGCTGGCCGGGCTAAAGCCCGGCACCTACACAGCACCTCGATGCTG
>Ga0307475_10000839_pt1 | contig 18458 bp, 20 predicted proteins | sample atmos_gasesECM1C_FD_203317 | JGI IMG/M metagenome (GOLD analysis project Ga0307475, IMG submission 203317) | Hardwood forest soil microbial communities from Morgan-Monroe State Forest, Indiana, United States - atmos_gasesECM1C_515 | ecosystem: Environmental > Terrestrial > Soil > Temperate... | reverse complement strand
ATTCGAACCCCCAACCTTCTGATCCGTAGTCAGATGCTCTATCCGTTGAGCTACGGGCGCTTGTCTTTAGTTGTCGCCATGGCGGAGGCGAGAGGATTTGAACCTCCGGTCCCCTTGAAGGGGGACAACTCATTAGCAGTGAGCCCCATTCGGCCGCTCTGGCACGCCTCCATGGACTTCCTGAGGGTACCCGACCCTATCCCGGTATCCCCGAACCGCCGGAGGCATAGCGTACACAGCCCCGACATATGCTGTCGAAGTGAGCGCCCGCCTGCGACCCGAGCTGGACGGGCTCCCAGTCTATGTGCCAGGCAAGACGGTGCCTGGCGCCATCAAGCTGGCCAGCAACGAGACGGTGTTCGGCCCGCTGCCCAGCGTCCGCGCGGCCATCGAGCGAGCCACCGATGTGGCCAACCGCTACCCCGACAACGGCTGCGTGGAGCTGAAGGCAGCGCTGGCCGCGCACCTCAGTTCGATGGGCTCCGCAGACTTCGCCCCCGAACAGGTCGCCGTCGGTTGCGGTTCAGTCAGCCTGTGCCAGCAGCTCGCTCAAATCACTGCCGCGGCGGGCGACGAGGTGATCTTCGGGTGGCGCAGCTTTGAGCTCTACCCGCCCCAGGTCCAGGTCGCCGGTGCGAGCGCCATCCGCGTGCCGTTGACCGACCACACCTACGACCTGTATGCCATGCTCGCCGCGGTCACCGAACACACCCGGCTGATTTTCGTATGCAACCCCAACAATCCGACGTCGACCGTCGTCGACCCGGACGCGCTGACCCGCTTCGTCGAGGCGGTTCCGCCGCACATCCTGATCGCCATCGACGAGGCCTACGTCGAGTACATCCGCGACGGCATGCTGCCAGACAGCCTGGGTCTGGTCGGTGCCCACAGCAATGTCGTTGTGCTGCGGACCTTTTCGAAGGCGTACGGGCTGGCGGGCTTGCGAGTCGGCTACGCGGTCGGCCACCCCGAGGTGATCACCGCGCTGGACAAGGTCTACGTGCCGTTCACCGTGTCCAGCGTTGCGCAGGCCGCCGCGATCGCCTCACTGGACGCCGCCGACGAGCTACTGGCTCGCACCGATGCCCTGGTCGCCGAGCGCGCCCGGGTCAGCGCCGGGTTGCGCGACGCCGGTTTCACGCCGCCGCCGACGCAGGCCAACTTCGTCTGGCTGCCGCTGGGGCCCCGCACACCGGACTTCGTGGAGCAGGCCGCGATTGCGCGCATCGTGGTCCGCCCGTACGGCACCGACGGTGTCCGGGTCACCATCGGCGCGCCGGAAGAAAACGACGCCTTGCTGCGGTTCGCCCGGGACTGGATGACGCGCACAGAGGAGTAACCAATGAGCTTGGCCCGCAAGAAGTTCACCGAGTTCAAGGAGCGCGGCGGACGGATTCCCGACGCCGAACTCGACGATTTCTGGGCGACCCTTGAGCCGGCCACCATCGAGGGCATGCTCGGCGAATGGAAGGGCGGCGAGTTCGTCACCGGCCACAAGATGAACGGCCAGTTGGAGAAGGCCGGCTGGTTCGGCAAGACCTTCAAGTCCGCCACCGCGGTTCAACCGCTGGTATGTGTGGACGCCGACGGGAACAAGTTCTCCAACGTGGCGATGGGCAAGGGCGAGGCCAGCCTGTGGCTGGAAGATTTCCGCGGCGAAGTCACCGCCACGATGGTGTACGACGGCCAACCCGTGCACGACCACTTCAAGAAGATCGACGACGACGCGGTGCTGGGCATCATGAACGGCAAGGGCGTCCTGGATGACGGCCGGTATTACTACTTCTATCTCGAGCGGGTATAGGGGCGCCCGGGCGTCCGGCGTCCAGCGTGCTTTGACGGCATCGACCGTGCGCTGAGGGTGCGGCCGAAAATCTCGCCCTGAACGCACACTCGAAGCTTTGAACGCATACTCGGTGCGACCGAGCGGCAGCTACCTGGCCGGGTTGCGTCCGGTGAACGCGATCAGCTGGTCCAGCGCACTGGCATCTTCGGGCACGTCGACTGGATCGTGGAACCCCGCCTGGCTACGTCCCTCAGGCCTGATCAGCTCCCGCGCTAATCCCAGCACATATTCGGCGAGTGAATCGGGTGCTTTGACGTTGCGCCCTACCGTGACGGCGTAATCCCAGGCGTGGACCAGGAATTCAAGCGACAGGATCGCGCACGCACCCTTGGCGGGCATCTCACCGCCGCCAAACGGCACGTTGCCATCCAAACCATGGCGGTGCCAGGCATCCAAGGCGGGCCGGGCCGCTGAGATGACCTGCTGTTCCACCGGATCATCGCTGCGTGAAAGGTCCGCAACATCTGCGCCAACCATGCCCCCAAGGGCCGCGATCGACTTCAGCAAATGTCCGGTCAACTGCATCACGTCGAACTCCGTGCACGGAGTTTGCCGGGACATGTCGTCGCTGGCGATGGTGTGCAGAACTTGCTGCAGCACTCCGAGCGTGGCTTCGGCGCTTTGCAGCTGGTCCGCCGGTGGGTAATCTGGTCCGGGTCGCAAATCAGGAGGCATATTCGCCACGCTACGGTCTGGATATGGGCGAAACATACGAATCCGTCACCGTCGAAACCAAAGACCAGGTCGCGCAGGTGACGCTGATCGGACCGGGCAAAGGGAACGCGATGGGGCCCGCGTTCTGGTCAGAGATGCCGGAGGTGTTCGCGGAGCTGGACGCCGACCGCGAGGTGCGGGCCATCGTCATCACCGGATCGGGCAAGAATTTCAGCTACGGCCTTGATGTGCCAGCGATGGGCGGGATGTTCGCCCCGTTGATGGCCGAAGGCGCGCTGGCCCGCCCTCGCGCCGATTTCCACGGCGAGGTGCTGAGGATGCAGAAGGCGATCAACGCCGTCGCCGACTGCCGCACGCCGACCATCGCCTCGGTGCACGGCTGGTGCATCGGCGGAGCCGTCGACCTGATCTCCGCGGTGGACATCCGCTATGCCAGCGCCGACGCCAAGTTCTCGGTGCGGGAAGTCAAGCTGGCCATCGTCGCCGACATGGGCAGCCTGGCCCGCCTCCCGCTGATCTTGAGCGACGGCCATCTGCGTGAACTCGCGTTGACGGGTAGGGACATCGACGCGGCCCGAGCCGAGAAGATCGGACTGGTCAACGACGTGTACGAGGATGCCGATAAGGCGCTGGCCGCCGCTCATGCGACCGCCGCCGAGATCGCCGCCAACCCACCGCTGGCGATCTATGGGGTCAAGGACGTCCTTGACCAGCAACGCATCTCCGCCGTCTCGGAAAACCTGCGCTACGTCGCCGCGTGGAACGCGGCATTCCTGCCGTCCAAGGACCTGACTGAGGGCATCTCAGCCACGTTCGCCAAGCGTGTGCCGCAGTTCACCGGGGAATAGCCTTCTGCTCAATAAGGCTGCAGCGCAATGCAATTGCTAGCAGCAGGGTAGATAACGCCAAGCCGGCGAATTCGAGGTAGCCGACCCAGGCGCCGGCGTGGTGGTCGGTGTCGATGATGTGACTGAGCGCGTGCAGCCCCCAGTGCGCGGTGGCGAAGGCCAGCGCCGGCACGCGCCAGGACCACCATCGCATGGCGGCCAGCAGTAGCAGACCGAGCGGCAACTCAAACGACGCATTGTCGAAGATGTAGTGATTGTTGCGGGAGCCGAATGCCCCAAGGGTGTCAAAAAAGGCCACCGGCAACAGCATCATGAACACCCCAAGGGCGACCGAGTAGATGCCGTAGACGATCAGGATCACATCGACATAGCGAGAACGACTGGTCATAGGACCACGCTAGATCCACCCTTGCCTAAGGCCGATGCGCTGCCACCCCGCGGCACGTACCCTCGCGGAGGTGGCCCTGACCCCAGACGGCAAGATCCGCCTCCCGGCCGACTTGGACGCCGTGACGGCGATCGGTGAAGAAGATCACTCCGAAATCGACAGCGCCGCCGTCGAGCGCATCTGGCAGGCCACGCGCCACTGGTACCACGCCGGAATGCACCCCGCGATCCAGTTATGCATCCGGCGGCACGGCCGGGTGGTGCTCAACCGGGCGATCGGCCACGGCTGGGGCAACGCGCCGAGCGATCCGCCCGACGCCGAATTGGTTCGAGTCACGCCGGACACACCGTTCTGCGTGTACTCCGCGGCCAAGGCCATCACCGCGACCGTCGTGCACATGCTCGCCGAGCGGGGACACTTCTCACTCGACGACCGTGTTTGCGAATACCTACCCACCTACACCAGTCATGGCAAGGACCGCACAACAATCCGGCACGTGATGACCCACAGCGCGGGCGTGCCCTTCCCCACCGGACCGCGGCCGGACGTCACCCGCGCCGACGATCACGAGTACGTCCAGGAAATGCTCGGCAAATTAAGGCCGCTGTACCGGCCGGGATTGGTGCATATCTACCATGCGTTGACCTGGGGTCCGCTGATGCGTGAGATCATTTACGCGGCCACCGGTAAGGAAATTCGCGACATCCTGTCCACCGAGGTCCTAGATCCGCTGGGTTTCCGATGGACGAACTTCGGCGTCGCCAAGAAAGACCTCCCACTGGTGGCGCCGAGCCACGCCACCGGACGGCCGTTGCCGCCGGTGATCGGCGCGATCTTCCGTAAGGCGATCGGCGGAACCGTGTACGAGGTGATCCCCTACACGAACAAACCGCGATTTCTCACCAGCGTCGTCCCGTCGTCGAACACGGTGTCGACCGCAAACGAGATGTCGCGGTTCGCCGAAATTTGGCGTCGCGGTGGCGAACTCGACGGCGTGCGGGTGATGCAGCCGGAAACGCTGCGCAGTGCGGTGACCGAATGCCGACGCCTACGTCCGGATTTCGCGGTGGGGCTGATGCCGGCTCGCTGGGGTACCGGGTTCATCCTCGGAACGAACAGGTTCGGGCCATTCGGGCGCAATGCGCCCGCCGCGTTCGGGCATCTCGGGCTGGTCAACATCGCGATCTGGGCCGACCCCGAGCGCGGCCTGTCCGCCGGTCTGATCAGCAGCGGCAAGCCCGGCAGGGACCCCCAGGCCCGCCGCCACACCGCGCTGATGGACACTATCGCCGCCGAGATGCCCGGCGCGCGCGCCGCCGGCTGAGTGCGTGCGATATCGAACGGCGTCAAATTGTGTTTCTGACTTGCCGGTCGGGTTAAATGTGTGACCAATATGAAATCCGACCGCTTCCGTCAACTGCTCGATACGCCGGGACCCTTCGTCTCGGTGTATTTCGCGGACGCGGATGACACCGACGACATGGGTGCTCAGCTCGACCTCAACTGGCGCGCATTGCGCGAACAACTCGAGCAGCAGGGAGCGGACGAATCGGTTACCGCCGAAATCGAGTACGCCGTCATGAACCTGCGTTTGCCGATTGGCCGCGGTGGGCGTGCGGTGGTCGCAGGCCCCAACGGGGTCGTACTGAACGAGCACCTGCTCCGGCCACCTGCCGAGCCAGTCGTCCGAGTGTCCGAGTTGCCGTATATCGTCCCAATCCTCGAACACGGCTTCGAGCACTCGCATTATCTCTTGGTGGTGGTCGACCCTGCTGGCGCCTTCATCACCACTCACACCGATGTCACGCGGCGTTCGGAAACGGTCGCGGCCGACGGTTGCCCCGCGCGAGAGGCGCCAGGAGCCGAAACCGACGGATTAGGCGACCCGAAGCTGCGTGCCGTTGCCGATCGTGTCAGCGAACTCGTTCACGACGCGTCGTTCGACGCGGTGTTTGTGGTGGGCGACGTGGGTTCACGTTCGGATTTGTTGGCAGCGCTGCCAGAACGGGTCCGCGAGCGGGCGACATCACTGCCGATCGGCGTCCGACGCGGCGGATACGACTTCGAGGAGATTCAACGGGCCATCGACATCACGCTGCTGCGACAACGGCTCAGTGTGATCGACAGCGCAGCGGAGCGCTTCACCGCTGAGGTCGGCCGGCAATCCGGGCTGGCCGCTGAGGGGCTCGGAGCCGTCTGTTCGGCTCTGCGTCAGGGCTCTGTCGCCACATTGATTCTGGGCGAGATCAACGATGCCACCGTGGTCGTCGACGAAGGCCTGACGACTGTCGCCCCGACCGCCGACATGCTGTCCGAGCAGGGTGCCTCCCCCGCCAAGACACTACGGGCCGACGAGGCGCTGCCACTGATGGCGATTTCCGTCGGGGCGTCCGTGGTGCGTACCGACGAGCGGATCGCCCCGGCCGACGGTATCGCCGCAGTGCTTCGCTACGCACCCATGCTGCACCCGCCTGTCCCATGACAAGCCGGCGGACCTGGCGGGACTGCCTCCGATCAATATCTATTAAGGCGCCCACGAAGTGCTCGTCGGTGAGATCCGCGAGTTCGCGGACCGCGCGACGGCAGCGAGTCTCGACACGAGCCTGCATGGCATGCCAGGGGCCAGAACCTCTTCCTATGATCGGGGTGCGATCGATATGGCGGTGGCGGAGGGATTTGAACCCCCGGACGGTTTTAGCCGTCTCTCGCTTTCAAGGCGAGTGCATTAGGCCGCTCTGCCACGCCACCGCTGATAAGAGTAAGCGGTAGTAGCGTGACCGGCATGCACGCCATCGTCGCTGAATCGTCCGATCGACTGCTGTGGCACGAAGTACCCGATGTGTCTGCCGGGCCGGGCGAGATACTGATCAAAGTCGCCGCGGCCGGGGTCAACCGAGCCGACGTGCTGCAGGCCGCGGGTAACTATCCGCCACCACCGGGAGCCAGCGAGATCCTCGGCATGGAGGTCGCCGGTGTCATCTCACAAGTCGGCTCAGGGGTCACCGGATGGGCTGTCGGACAAGAGGTTTGTGCTTTGTTGACCGGTGGCGGATACGCCGAGTATGTCGCCGCGCCCGCCGGCCAAGTGATGCCGATTCCGGCCGGCGTCGTCCTCGCCGACACCGCCGGGATACCCGAAGTGGCCTGCACAGTGTGGTCCAACCTGGTGCTGATCGCCCACCTGAGCGGAGGCCAGCTGCTCCTGTTACACGGCGGGGCCAGCGGCATCGGAACCCACGCCATCCAGGTGGCACGAGCGTTGGGCGCCCGGGTGGCGGTCACCGCCGGATCAGCGGAAAAGCTGGAGCAATGTCGCGACCTGGGCGCCCAGATCACCATCAACTATCGCGACGAGGACTTCGTCGCACGGATCCGGGAAGAGGCCGACGGCGCCGACGTGATCCTCGACATCATGGGCGCGGCCTATCTGGACCGCAACATCGACGCCCTGGCATCCGACGGTCAGCTGATCATCATCGGCATGCAGGGCGGGGTGAAGGCCGAGCTCAACCTGGGCAAGCTGCTGGGCAAACGGGCCCGGGTCATCGGCACCACGCTGCGGGCCCGGCCGGTGAGCGGTCCGAATAGCAAAAGCGCCATCGTCGAAGCGGTGACCGCGTCGGTCTGGCCGATGATTGCCCACGGACGCGTCCGGCCGATCATCGGCGCGCGCATGCCCATCCAAATGGCGGCCGATGCCCACCAGCTGCTGGTGGCGGGGAAGGTGTCCGGGAAGATCGTGCTGACCGTCTAGCGATCCGCGACCGTAACGCTACTGCCATCTCTCAATTATTCGGATTGTCGCGCTGACGTTACGCTCGCGACAACGCCCGCTCAGCCCAACGACGCCAGCGCGCGCACCAGCTGATCGACTTCGGCCATCGTCGAGTAATGCGCCAGCCCGACGGTAACGGCACCGCCGATGTCGTTGACGCCCAGCACATCCAGCGCGCGTGAACTCTGGTTGGATATCGCCAGAATTCCGTTGTCCGCCAAGCGCTGCACCACCCGCTCGGCAGGCACCTGGTCGAGCGCGAAACTGACTACCGGTATCCGCGTCTCCGGATGCCCGATCAGCATCATCAACGGCAACGACCGTAACGACACCATCAGATAGTCGAAGACCCGGTTCAGATACGAGGCGGCAGATTGCATCGACACCGACAGCCGTTCACGTCTGCTGCCACGAGCCGATTCATCAAGTGCCGCAAGGTATTCGATGCTGGCAACCACGCCGGCCAGGAGACCGAACTGGTGCAGACCAACCTCTAGGCGCCCTGGGCCGGTGGCATACGGGTCGGTCGAGACCGAGCCGAAGGTGTTTATCAGCGCTGGATCGCGAAACACGATCGCCCCGATCGGCGGACCGCCCCACGCGTGAGCGTTCACCGCGACCACATCGACGTCGGTCTCCTTGATATCGAGCAGCCGGTAGGGCGCGGCAGCGGAATGATCGACTACCACCAACCCGCCGACATCGTGGACCAGCTTGGTCATCGCCCGCAGATCGGTGATCGTGCCCAGCGTTCCCGACGCGGAGGTGACGGCCACCAGTCGAGTCGACTTGCCGATCAGGCTTTCCCACTGCCACGTCGGCAACTCACCGGTCTCGATGTCGACCTCGGCCCACTTAACCTTGGCACCGTAGCGGTGGGCTGCCCGCAACCACGGGGCGATGTTCGCCTCGTCGTCGAGGCGGCTGACGATCACCTCGTATCCCAAACCGGCACGTGATGACGACGCCTCGGCCAGCGATGACAACAGGACCGCGCGATCGGCGCCCAACACGACACCCGCCGGATCAGCGTTGAACAGATCAGCCACCGCAGCCCGGGCCGCTTCCAGCACGGCGGCGCTGCGCTGCGCCGATGGATGGGCACCCACCGTGCCGGCGCTGGACCTTCGGAATGCCGTCGACACAGTGGTCGCGACGGAATCGGGAATCAGCATGCCGGCCGGCGCGTCGAAGTGCACCCATCCGTCACCCAGTGACGGATGCAGACCGCGCACCCGGGCGACGTCGTATGCCATGCCAGCCACCTTAGAGCTTCCGCCATTCCGCGAGAATTTCGCGACGGCAGCGGATGCCTGAGACCTCCAAACCGTTCCAGCCAGGTCGGGCTTCGCGAGCCAGGTCACCCGGCCAGCCATACTAGTCGAGTGGGGCTGGCCTTCGGAACGCTGATCGCACTGCTCTTGCTGATCGCGCCGGGGGCGATCGTCGGACGCGTCGCTCAGCTAACTTGGCCGATCGCCATCGCGGTTGGCGCGGCGCTGACGTACGGCGTGGTTGCGCTCGCGATCATTCCCCTCGGGGCGCTCGGAATACCGTGGAACGGTTGGACGGCGCTGGCCGCACTAGTCGCGGTATGTGTGGTGATGACAGGTTTGCAATTGTTGTTTGCCCGCTATCGCGACACCGACGCTGAAGCCCGGGCAGTCACTGGCTGGCCGGCGGTTACGGTGGCGGCCGGGGTTTTGCTGGGCGCTGTCTTGGTCAGCTGGGCGGCGTGGCGCGGCATCGTGCACTGGCAATCCATCCCCAGCACCTGGGACGCGGTCTGGCATGCCAACACGGTGCGCTTCATCCTCGATACCGGCCAGGCGTCGTCCACCCACATGGGTGAGCTCCGCAACGTCGAAACACACGCGGCGATGTACTACCCGTCGGTGTTCCACGCGCTGGCAGCCGTGTTCTGTCAGCTCACCGGTGCAGCGCCCACTACCGGCTACACCTTGACCTCAGTGGCGGCCTCAATCTGGCTGTTTCCCTCCAGCGCGGCCGTCCTCACGTGGTTTCTGGCGCGGCCCGTCACAACTGAATGGCGTGCAGCGGGGGCAACGGCCACTGCCGCGGCGCTGTCGGCGTCGTTCACCTCGGTGCCCTACGTCGAGTTCGGCGTCGCCGCGATGCCGAACCTGGCGGCCTACGGAGTCGCTATCCCGACTTTTACGTTGATCGCCTCGACGCTGCGGCACCGCGACCGCATCCCAGTGGCCGTGCTGGCGCTGGTTGGCGTCTTCTCGGTCCACCTCACCGGCGGGTTCGTCGTCATCCTGTTCTTGTCGGGTTGGTGGCTGCTCGACGCGCTGTGGCATCCGGTGCGCGGCAGGCTCACCGACACGCTGACCCTGACCGCCGTGGCGGTGCCGACCGGGCTCATCCTGGCACCCCAGTTTCTCGGGGTGCTGAAGCAGGCCGACATCATCGCCGGGCACGCATTCCCCAGCTTCAAGAGCGTGAAGCAGGGCGTTATCGACGCGCTCCTCCTGCACACCCGCCACCTCAACGACTTCCCCATCCAATACGGCCTCGTCGCACTGTCCGGCATCGGCATGGCGATCTTCCTCTACAAGAAAATCTGGTGGCCGCCGGCACTCTGGCTGGTGCTGACCGTCGCGACCATTTACTCGGGGGCGCCGTTTCGCAACGCGGTCGGCGCCGCCATCGAGAAGTTCAGCCAGTTCTTCTACAACGATCCCCGCCGGCTTACGGCGGTGGTGACGATGCTGTTGACGCCAATGGCCGGCATCGCGCTGTTCGCAGTGGTCATCGTGTTGATGGCCGGCGCCAAGCGGCTCGCGGATCGGTCCCGGCCGCTGCCCGCACCGGTGTGGGTTTCGGCCACCGCAGTGGTCCTGGTGGTGGCCACCGTGCTCACCGGCAGGCACTACCTGTATCGGCACCTGGTCCTGTTCGGCGACAAGTACGACTCGGTGATAATCGACAAGAACGACCTCGACGCCATGGCGTATTTGGCGACGCTGCCCGGCGCCAAAGAAACCATCATCGGCGACTCCAACGTCGACGGCACCGCGTGGATGTACGCGGTCGCCGACCTCCACCCGCTGTGGACCCATTACGACTTCCCACAGCAGACGGGCCCGGGCTATTTCCGATACATCTTCTGGGCCCGTGCCAACAGCGGCAATCCGTGGGTGGTCGAAGCCGTCCGAGTGCTCAACATCCGCTACATCCTCACCAGCGAGCCGACGGTTCGCGGGTTCAAAGAGCCTGAGGGGATAAGGTCACTGGAGAAATCGAAGTCGTGGGCGAAGATCTACGACAACGGTGGGGCCCAGATCTGGGAATGGCGCGGAAAGGCCACAGCAACACACCCCTAGAAGGTTCGCAAAAGGATGGTGACTGGATTGAGTACCGACAACGACGACGACGGCATCGAGGTCATTGGTGGCGTCGATCCGCGGATGATGGCACTCCGCGACGCGCAAGACGACGGGGACTCCGACGAACGTTCTCTGACCGACCTGGTCGAGCAGCCCGCCAAGGTGATGCGAATCGGCACCATGATCAAGCAACTGCTCGAAGAAGTGCGCGCCGCGCCGCTCGACGAAGCCAGCCGCAACCGGCTGCGCGAGATTCACGCCACCAGCATCCGAGAGCTCGAAGACGGCCTGGCACCCGAACTACGCGAAGAACTCGACAGGCTCACGCTGCCGTTCAACGAGGACGCCGCCCCCTCGGATGCCGAGTTACGCATCGCCCAGGCTCAGCTGGTCGGCTGGCTGGAAGGGCTGTTCCACGGCATCCAGACCGCGTTGTTCGCTCAGCAGATTTCCGCTCGCGCGCAGCTGGAGCAGATGCGGCAGGGCGCGCTGCCGCCGGGAATGGGCACCTCGGGCCAACGGCCCGGACATTCGGGAACCGGACAGTACTTGTAAGCAGATAACGGTGGCCGCTCCGCATATCGAGACACGCGACGCGTGGGTGGAATTTCCCATCTTCGACGCCAAGACGCGTTCATTGAAGAAAACCGTTTTGGGTAAGGCGGGCGGCACAATCGGGCGCAACGACTCCAACGTGCTCGTCATTGAGGCGTTGCGAGACATCACCATGTCGCTGAACCTGGGCGACCGGGTCGGTCTGGTCGGTCACAACGGGGCCGGAAAATCGACTCTGCTGCGCGTTCTTTCGGGCATCTACGAGCCCACCCGGGGCTGGGCGAAGGTCACCGGCCGAGTGGCTCCGGTCTTCGATCTCGGGATCGGCATGGACCCTGAGATCTCCGGCTACGAGAACATCATCATCCGCGGCCTGTTCCTGGGGCAGACCCGAAAGCAAATGCAGGGCAAGGTGGACGAGATCGCCGAGTTCACCGAACTGGGCGATTACCTGTCGATGCCGCTGCGCACCTATTCCACCGGGATGCGAGTGCGGCTGGCGATGGGCGTGGTCACCAGCATCGACCCCGAGATTCTGTTGCTCGACGAAGGCATCGGCGCCGTGGACGCCGACTTCCTCAAAAAGGCACAGTCCCGGCTGCAGAGCCTGGTGGAGCGCTCCGGAATCCTAGTATTTGCAAGCCATTCCAACGATTTCCTGGCGCGGCTGTGCAAGACCGCGATGTGGATCGACCACGGAGTCATCAAGCTTCGCGGCAGCATCGAGGACGTGGTCCGCGCCTACGAGGGTGAGGACGCCGCCCGGCACGTGCGCGAAGTGCTGGCCGAGACCGCCGTCGACCAGCCCCTCGTGCAAAGAGCTTCCGGGACTTCAGGGGATGAGTGAATCCGTCTTCGCCGTCGTCGTCACCCACCGGCGCCCCGACGAGCTGGCCAAGTCGCTGGATGCGCTGACCACGCAGACCCGCTCACCCGATCACCTCATCGTGGTCGACAACGACGGTTCCCCGGAGGGTTCCAGCGGCAGTCGGATTCGCGATCTGGTTGACAGCCAGCCGATTTCGACCACGTACTTGGGTTCGCGCCGAAACCTCGGCGGGGCAGGCGGTTTCGCGCTGGGCATATTGCACGCGTTGTCGCAGGGCGCCGATTGGGTGTGGTTGGCTGACGACGATGGTCGTCCGCAGGACACCCGGGTGCTGGCGACCCTGATGGCATGCGCCGAGAAATACGGCCTGGCCGAAGTATCGCCGATGGTGTGCAATATGGACGATCCGCAGCGGCTGGCGTTTCCGTTACGGCGTGGCCTGGTATGGCGCAGGCGTGCAAGCGAATTGCGTACCGAAGAAGGACAGGATCTACTGCGTGGCATCGCGTCGCTGTTCAATGGCGCGCTGTTCCGGGCATCAACGCTGGAATCGATCGGCGTCCCCGATCTGCGGCTGTTCATCCGTGGCGACGAGGTGGAGATGCACCGGCGGCTGGTCCGGTCCGGCCTGCCGTTTGGAACCTGCCTGGACGCGGTTTACCTGCATCCGTGTGGATCCGATGAGTTCAAGCCGATCCTGGGCGGCCGGATGCATACCCAATATCCCGACGACCCGGCCAAGCGGTTTTTCACCTACCGCAACCGCGGCTACGTATTGTCGCAACCGGGTCTGCGCAAGCTGCTCCCCCAGGAGTGGGTTCGCTTCGGCTGGTTCTTCCTGGTGACCCGCCGCGATCCCAAGGGTCTGCTGGAGTGGATTCGGTTGCGCCGCTTGGGACGTCGCGAAATATTCAGCAAGCGTGACGCTGGAGGATCGTCATGACCTTCATCGACGCGGCGGCCCAGTCGCGGACGTTTGCCCGCGCCTGGGGCGATCTGGTCGACGGCTTCCGCCGGCACGAGCTGTGGCTGCACCTGGGCTGGCAAGACATCAAGCAGCGCTACCGCCGCTCGGTGCTGGGCCCGTTCTGGATCACCATCGCGACCGGTACCACCGCCGTCGCGATGGGCGGCCTGTATTCGAAGCTGTTTCATCTGGAACTGTCGGTGCATCTGCCGTATGTCACGCTCGGGCTGATCATTTGGAATCTGATCAACGCCGCCATCCTGGAGGGCGCCGACGTGTTCGTCGCCAACGAGGGACTGATCAAACAACTGCCGACGCCGCTCTCCGTGCACGTCTACCGGCTGGTGTGGCGGCAGATGATCTTGTTCGCGCACAACATCGTCATCTATCTCGTCGTCGCGATCATCTACCCTAAGCCGTGGTCGTGGGCCGATCTGTCGGTGTTTCCGGCGCTGGCGCTGATCGTGCTCAATGCCATCTGGGTGTCACTGTGTTTCGGCATCCTGGCAACCCGCTACCGCGACATCGGCCCCCTGCTGTTTTCCGTCGTGCAGTTGTTGTTCTTCATGACGCCGATCATCTGGAACGACAACACGTTGCGCCAGCAAGGCGCCGGACGCTGGTCGAGCATCGTCGAACTAAACCCGCTGTTGCACTATCTCGATATCGTCCGGGCACCGCTGCTGGGCGCTCACCAGGAGCTTCGGCACTGGGTGGTGGTGCTGGTGCTGACAGCCGTCGGCTGGCTGCTGGCGGCCCTCGCGATGCGGCAATACCGCGCCCGGGTGCCGTACTGGGTGTAGCCACTTGCCGTTGAGCGGGCGTCGAGGCTATTGGCTCGTTTCTTCGGTGACGATCATTCGGTCGTCGCTGGTGGCCCACGACTTGGTGAAGGCGATGGACACAGTCTCGTCCTTGCCGTCTGGCATGCCGCTGTCGTTGAGGTCGCATTTTGCCGTTAGCGGTGTCGACGCCGGTGACGACCACGGCGTGGTCGGACAAGAGTTTGCCCTTCTTCCTGGCCACGCCGCGGCCACCTCGTTGCTGAACATCGACGTGGCCCCATGGGCTGCGGCGATCCAGAGCGGAAAAACTCAGCGCTTAACCCAAGCCGCTGCCGAAGCGGAGCAGGAGCCACCGTTCAAACAGGCCGAATTCGGGCATGAGACCGCCATCGTAAAGGCTCAATACATGGCCGAGGTCGATAACGCCCAGGCCCAGGCTGCCCAAGCCGGCACCCGAGCCGAAGCCCAGGCTCAGCGCGAGGTGCTGGCGATGCGCACCGAATTGGCCGAGCGTGCCGCTGAGCTGCGCCAACAGGATCTGTTCGCCGAGGTGGGCAAACCGGCGGAAACGGACCGAAGCCGTCCGCGTCTTGGCCGTCGCTGACGCGGAGAAGATACAGATCCAGGCCGAGGCGGCGGCGTCGCACAACCGGGTGGCGCTGGACAGGATGCTCATCGACCAGCTACCTCAAATCGTGGAAAAGGCCGCTCTTGGGCTCTCGAACGCGAATATCACGGTGCTCAATGGTGCCGACGGGCTGGGGCAGGTGGTCGCCGGGCTGGTCTGGCAAGGTGTGGCCATCTTCGACGCATTTGCGTGGCGGGGTCACCGACTATGACGATGACGAAGACGATGCGCTGCTCGCCGAACACCCGAAAGATGGTTCGTGACAACGCCACTCGCGCGTCAAGTCAACGGTTCACCCCGAGGGTGTCGCCGCCGGCCGACCCGGCGCCAGGCCGATCGGCGAGCAAACGAAGATAGAAATACGGGCAGAGTGGGTATCCAGCTAGGTCACCGACTGAAAATGCTTGTCGGATACTGGTGACGGGCGCCTCCCGATGGTGTATCACTGATAAACCACGGTTCGCGGGCGTATCAGTAATCAGCAAAGGACAACAAGACCATGAGGCGGCGGACGTGAAGGACAAGGTCCAATCAGTGGCGGATGCGGCGCGGGATCGGCTCGCCGCGGAACTGGCTCGGCTGCGGCAGCGGCGCGATCGCCTGGAGGTCGAGGTCAAAGCCGACCGCGGCATGATCGGCGACCACGGAGACGCGGCCGAGGCGATACAGCGAGCCGACGAACTAGCCGTTCTCGGCGACCGGATCAATGAGCTGGATCGGATGTTGCGCACCGGACCTCCGCGCACCGACCACTCGGAAACGCTGCCAGGCGGTACCGAGGTGACCTTGCGATTTCCCGACGGAGAAGTTGTCACGATGCACGTGATCTCCATCGTCGAGGAGACGCCAGTCGGCCGCGAAGCCGAAACGTTGACCGCTCGCAGTCCGCTGGCGCTGGCCCTGGCCGGACATCAGCCGGGCGACACGGTGACCTATTCCACACCGCAAGGGGAAAATCAGGTCGAGTTGATTGCAGTGAAGTTGCCCACTTGACCCAGTCGCCCCGGACCGCGGCCCCATTAGACTCCCCCCAAATGGTTGCCCCGCTTCCCGAGGCCGCGCCGCCGCGCCCACAATTGAGCTTGACGACCCAGGTCTGGCGTTTCGTTGTCACCGGTGGCCTGGCGGGGATCGTCGACTTCGGCCTCTATCTGCTGCTGCATGAGGTGATGGGCCTGGGTTGGGACCCGTCCAAGGCGACCAGTTGGTTTGCCGGCACCATCACCGCATACCTGATCAACCGCCGATGGACATTTCAGGCCTCGCCAAGCACTGCCCGGTTCGTCGCGGTCATGGTTCTCTACGGGATCACCTTTGCCGTCCAAGTCGGACTCAATCATCTATGTCTTGCGCTCTTTCACTATCGGGCGTGGGCCATACCTGTCGCGTTCGTGATCGCGCAGGGCACCGCCACGGTGATCAATTTCATTGTGCAGCGAGCCGTGATCTTCCGGATCCGCTGACCTGAGCGGCCAGGCGGTACCCTCTTTGACGATGTTGAGCGCGGGAGTTTCCACCACCGCCACCCGGCTGACCGGGTGGGGCCGCACCGCACCCTCGGTGGCACAGGTCCTCCGCAGCCCCGATCCCGAGGTGATCGCCAAGGCGGTGGCGCAGGTCGCTGACGCCGGCGGCAGGGGCGTCATCGCCCGCGGGCTGGGACGCTCCTACGGCGACAATGCGCAAAACGGCGGCGGGCTGGTTATCGACATGACCGCGCTGAACAACATCCACGCCATCAGCGCCGACACCAAGCTGGCCGACGTCGACGCCGGAGTCAACCTCGACCAGCTGATGAAAGCGGCGCTGCCGTTCGGACTGTGGATCCCGGTGCTGCCGGGAACCCGGCAGGTCACCATCGGCGGCGCGATCGCGTGCGACATTCACGGCAAGAATCACCACAGCGCGGGGAGCTTCGGCAACCACGTGCGCAGCATGGACCTGCTGACCGCCAGCGGCGAGATTCACCACCTCGCCCCAGCAGGTGAGGATTCCGAATTGTTCTGGGCCACCATCGGAGGCAATGGCCTGACCGGCATCATCCTGCGAGCCACCATAGAGATGACGCCCACGGAGACGGCATATTTCATCAACGACGGCGACAACACCGCCAGCCTCGAGGAGACGATCGCCTTCCACAGCGACGGCAGCGAAGCCGACTACACCTACTCCAGCGCCTGGTTCGACGCCATCAGCGCCCCGCCGAAGCTGGGTAGGGCTTCGATCACTCGCGGACGGCTGGCGCTGCGCGACGAGCTTCCCAAGAAGTTGGCCAATAACCCACTGAAATTTGATGCGCCACAACTGATGACGGTTCCCGATATCTTCCCGAACGGGTTGATGAACAAGCTCACGCTCAGCACGATCGGCGAACTCTACTACCGGCGCGGCGGCCACTATCGCGGGAAGATCCAGAACCTCACGCAGTTCTATCACCCGCTCGATCTGCTCGGTGAGTGGAACCGGGGTTACGGACCGGCAGGCTTTGCCCAATACCAATTCTTGGTGCCGGTGTCGGCGGTCGAGGAATTCAAGCAGATCATCCGGGATATTCAGGCCAGTGGTCAGTACTCCGCGCTCAACGTGTTCAAGCTGTTCGGGCCGGGAAACCAAGCGCCGCTGAGCTTTCCGATGCCAGGGTGGAACGTGTGCCTGGACTTCCCGATGAAGCCCGGCGTCAACGAACTGCTGAACGAGCTTGACCGCCGGGTGCTCGAATTCGGCGGCCGTCTCTACACCGCCAAAGACTCCCGCACCACCGCTGACACCTTTCACGCCATGTATCCGCGCATCGGCGAGTGGATTGCCGTGCGCCGCAAGGTTGACCCTTTGCGGGTCTTCGCCTCCGACATGGCCCGACGCTTGGAGCTGCTCTAGATGGTGCTCGACGCTGTAGGAAACCCCCAGGCCGTGCTGCTGCTCGGTGGCACGTCCGAAATAGGGCTGGCCATCTGCCAGCGGTATCTGCGCAACGCCCCCGCGCGTATCGTGCTGGCCGCCATGCCCGACGACCCGGGCCGTGACGACGCGGTAGCACAGATGAAGGCGGCGGGCGCGCGTTCGGTTGAGCTGATCGACTTCGAAGCCCTCGACACCGAGAGCCACCCGAAGGTGATCGAGCAGGCCTTCGCAGGCGGCGATGTCGACGTGGCCATCGTTGCCTTCGGTTTGCTCGGGGACGCCGAAGAACTGTGGCAGAACCAGCGCAAGGCTGTGCAGATCGCTGAAATCAACTACACCGCAGCGATTTCCGTGGGCGTGCTGCTCGGTGAGAAGATGCGCGCTCAGGGCTTCGGTCAGATCATCGCGATGAGCTCGGCCGCCGGCGAGCGGGTGCGACGGTCCAACTTCGTCTACGGCTCCACCAAGGCCGGTCTGGACGGTTTCTACCTGGGGTTGTCAGAGGCTTTGCGCGAGTACGGGGTTCGTGTCCTGGTGATTCGGCCCGGCCAGGTTCGTACCCGGATGAGCGCGCATATCAAGGAAGCTCCGTTAACCGTCGACAAGGAGTACGTCGCTAACCTCGCGGTGACCGCGTCCGGAAAAGGTAAGGAATTAGTTTGGGCGCCAGCAGCATTCCGCTATGTGATGATGGTGTTACGGCACATCCCGCGGAGCATCTTCCGCAAGCTGCCAATCTGACCATGCGCAACGCGCTGGCCAGTCTCGGCCAGATGGCCTTGGCCGCGGCAGTGGCCGTCATCGTCGCGGTGATATCGCTGATCGCCATCGCCGGCGTTCAGTGGCCGGCCTTTCCGTCGTCCAACCAGCTGCATGCGCTGACCACCGTTGGTCAGGTCGGTTGCCTG